>Ga0115560_1002853_pt1 | contig 11061 bp, 12 predicted proteins | sample COGITO_mtgs_1105_5_FD_87278 | JGI IMG/M metagenome (GOLD analysis project Ga0115560, IMG submission 87278) | Pelagic marine microbial communities from North Sea - COGITO_mtgs_110509 | ecosystem: Environmental > Aquatic > Marine > Epipelagic | place: Germany:Helgoland, sampling site Kabeltonne... | reverse complement strand
TTCCCAGAGTCTTGGGTTATTTTAAAGATGCTCCAAAACCCATAATTAAATCTGAGCATATAGAGCGATTTGAATCAAAAAAATCACTTACAGAAAAAAAAGAATCTAAGAAAACGTCTTATACTAAAAAGTATTTTGCTCCGTCCTGCAGATTTAATCCAAATGAATATTTGCTAAAGGATTGGATGGCTTTGGGTTTGTCAATGAAACAAAGTCAATCGGTAATTAATTTTATCCAGCGCGGTATCCATTCAAATAAGGACTTAGAAAAAATATACGTTATGCCCGCAGAAGTCTTTTCTTTGATTAAAGATTCCACATTTTACCCTCAGAAAGAAAAAACAGAAAACAAGAAATATGAAGTAGACACTCTCATTAAAGTGGAATTACTCGATATTAATTTAGCATCAAAAGAAGACCTGATTCAATTAAAAGGAATTGGAGAGTTTTATGCAAAACAAATCATAAAATACAGAGAAGAGCTTGGGGGATTTATATTCATTGAACAGCTTCTTGAAGTTTGGAAGATGCGTTTAGAAACTTATCAAATGGTGACTCCTCAAATCACACTTAATATACACAACATTGAAAAAATAAACATTAATACATGCACAATTGATGTTTTGAAAAAGCACCCTTATTTGGATTATTATCAAGCCAATTCCCTCATTAAAATGAGAATGCAAAGAGAAAAGTTTTCTGAAATTATTGAGATTCTAGATTCCAAATTGATTAATGAGGAAGAATTTGAGAGAATCTCTCCGTATTTGAGCCTCTAAGTAATTGAAAATTGATTTTATAAATTTCTTAGGCATTTATTCCAAATCCTCATAAAGCTTGGTTAAATTTGCAACATGACATTGGAAGAAAATTTAAAATCTGTAATACGCGATGTTCCTGATTTTCCAAAGCCAGGAATTTTGTTTAAAGATATTTCTACGATCATGTTGGATGCTGAACTTTCAAAAGAAGTTTTGGCCCATTTAAAAGATCTGTATCAATCCGAATCAATTGATGCTGTTGCAGGAATTGAAAGTAGAGGTTTTCTTTTTGGCTATCCTTTGGCAATGGAGCTCGGGGTTCCATTCATTCTTATTCGAAAAAAAGGAAAGCTTCCATATAAAAAGAGGAGTCATTCTTATGAACTTGAGTATGGAAGTGCAGTCATAGAAATGCATGAGGATGCCGTGAAAACAGGTCAAAAGGTACTTATTCATGATGATCTTTTGGCTACAGGAGGATCTGCATCTGCCGCCGCTGAGCTTATTAAAAAGTGTGGTGGTTCAGTATTTGGATTTAACTTTTTGGTCGCTTTGGATTTCCTGAAAGGAGATGAAAAGTTAAAAAACCATTCCTCTAATATTATTAATTTAGTACGCTATTAATTTAGAAAAAATCAATCAATCAATATGAATTTTGAGCTTAATGAAAATCAGCAAATGATTTCACAAATGGTACGAGACTTCTCTGAAAAAGAGATACGTCCAAATCTTATTAAATGGGACAGTGAAGAGTTCTTTCCTGTCGATACGATGAAAAAAATGGGTGAGCTTGGATTACTCGGTATTTTTGTTCCGGAGGAGTATGGAGGGTCTGGATTTAGTTATTTTGAATATGCTACCGCTCTTATGGAATTAGGTAAGGTTTGTGGTGGGGTAGGACTGAGCGTTGCTGCTCACAACTCATTATGCACTGGACATATTTTGTACCATGGAAATGATGCTCAAAAGAAAAAATATCTCCCAAAACTTGCTAGTGGAGAATGGATTGGAGCTTGGGGGTTAACTGAGGCGAACACAGGTTCTGATGCAATGCGTATGGAAACAACGGCAGTTCAGAATGGAGATGAATGGGTGCTAAATGGAACAAAAAATTGGATTACTCATGGTCTTTCTGGAGATGTTGCTGTCGTATTGATACGAACTGGAGATTTATTAGACAGTAATGGGATTACTGCATTTATTGTTGAGAAAGGTACGCCTGGTTTTTCTGCTGTGAAAATAAAAGACAAATTAGGGGTTCGTGCAAGTGAAACGGCAGAGCTTATTTTCGATAACGTCCGTATCCCAAATGAAAATGTAATTGGAAATGTAGGAGAAGGATTTAAGCAGGCAATGAAGGTTCTGGATGGAGGCCGAATTTCTATTGCTTCTTTGAGTTGCGGAATAGCCAGAGGGGCATATGAGGCATCGGTTCAATACGCTAATGAAAGGGAACAGTTTGGAAAACCAATTGGTAAATTTCAAGCAATCGCTTTTAAGCTGGCTGATATGGCAACTGAAATAGAGGCGGCAGAATTGTTGACTTTTCAAGCAGCATATCTAAAGAACAATAAAAAACCAGTAACAAAAGAGGGTGCATATGCAAAGTATTTTGCTTCAGAAGTATCCGTGAGATGTGGCAATGAAGCTGTACAAATTATGGGTGGATATGGTTATACCAAAGAGTATCCGGCAGAGAAGTTTTTACGTGATTCTAAGCTTATGACTATAGGTGAAGGAACATCAGAGATACAAAAAATTGTAATTTCAAGAGAAATTTTGAAATAATTTGTTGGAACATTTATAAAATAGCTTATCTTTGCAGTCCGATATAAATTAAAATATCCGTTTACTATGTTAATTATACCAATAAAAGAAGGCGAAAACATCGAAAGAGCATTAAAAAGGTACAAGAAGAAATTCGAAAAGACCAAAGTAATGCTACAATTACGTGGAAGAAAAGAATTTGAAAAGCCTTCAATTACAAAAAGACAACAAATTATTCGTGCTTCATACAAGCAAAGAATGCAATCATTGGAAGCGTAACCTTCTACAAAAATATACGTTAAAGAAAGGAGTCATAAGACTCCTTTTTTTATGTTCGATAAATTCATTTCATATCTACAATTTGAAAAGCGATATTCCAATCATACGATATTGGCGTATCGACAAGACCTTGATTCTTTCAAGGAATTTGCCGAATTAGAGAAAATAGCTGAGTTTTCGGATCTGTCATCATCATTTATACGGTCCTGGATTGTATATCTCATTGAAGGCGGGATGAAAAATAAATCTGTCAATCGAAAGCTCGCCTCGTTAAGAACTTTTTATAAGTGGCTTCGAAAGGAAGGAGTGGTAGACCATTCACCTATGACTAAAGTCATAGGCCCAAAAAGCGAAAAACACTTACCTGTTTTCGCTAAAGAGTCTGAACTTTCATTGCCGAATATGGAGCATTTGTTTACAGAAGATTTCAGCGGACAAAGGGATGCTTTAATGCTAGAGCTCTTTTATCAAACGGGAATGCGATTAAGCGAATTAATAGGATTAAAGATATATGACGTACAAGGGAATCAAGTTAAGGTTTTAGGGAAAAGAAATAAAGAAAGAATTATTCCAATTTCTGATGGCTTGGTCAAACAAATTGAATTATATGTAATTGCAAGAAAGGATGTCGCTCAGAATAATGACTCTCTCCTTGTACTCAATAGTGGTAATAAACTATATCCAACCTTTGCATATAGAAAAATAAATTATTATCTTGGAGAGGTAACGAGTTTAGATAAAAAGAGTCCACACATTTTACGACATACTTTTGCAACGCATATGCTAAACAGGGGAACGGGGTTGGAAACGCTTAAAGATTTATTAGGCCATGCCAATTTAGCGGCCACCCAAGTATATACGCACAATTCGTTTGCGCAGTTAAATTCAATTTATTCACAAGCTCATCCGCGTGGGCACAAAACCAATTAAATATGGATACTCAGATGCACGCCATTCATTTTAAAGCAGATCAAAAATTATTGTCATTTATTCAAGAGAGACTGAATAAACTAGAGCAATTTAATGACCAAATTGTATCGGCAGAAGTTTATTTAAGACTAGATAAGGACCGTGAGAAAGAGAATAAAATAGCTGAAATTAAATTGCATGTGCCAGGAAAAGAAATGTTCGCAAAGAAGCAATGCAAAAGTTTTGAAGAAGCAACAAATGTCGCTGTAGAGGCTTTGAGAAGACAGATCATGAAGGAAAAATCCAAATAGATTACGGAATCCTATTATTTATTTTTTAATGAGGAAATCAGTTTTGTTTTTTGTTGTTCTTTTCTGTGTTTTTTTTTCCAATGCGCAAGAATTAACAAAAAACGAAAAAGAGCTCTACAAATTGATGATGGAATATAGAAAGAGTAAAAAACTTTCTATAATTCCATTATCAAAATCATTAATTACCGTAGCACAAATACACAGTCGTGATTTGGCTCAAAACCATTCCAATAATGACATATGTAATGCGCATAGTTGGTCTAATAATGGAGCATGGGAGTCGTGTTGCTACACTTCGGATCATGCAAAGGCAAGCTGTATGTGGAATAAGCCTAAAGAACTGACGAGTTACAATTATCCAGGTTATGAAATAGCCTGTGTGGGTACTGAAACGCTGAGTCCACTGGAAGCTCTTGAAAATTGGAAAACAAGCAAAGCCCACAATAATGTGATTATTAACGGAGATATTTGGGATTCAAAATGGGAAGCCATCGGTATAGGAATGTACAAGGGTTATGCAACGGTATGGTTCGGACATTATCCAGATCCTTAATTAAGAACTTCTCGGTTAATCAGTTCTAAATAATCCAATTTACGTCCTGTGAGTCGATGAATCAACTCTATTCTATTGTGATCATTCAATATCATTAGGTCTTCAATTACACCGTATGACTCCATGTAACTATTATAAAAGGAGTGAATTCTTCCTCTAGAAAGACTTTCTATGTATTTAATCACTTGCTTTTCTTGAACTTTATCGGGAGCATCGAGATCTATTGAATTTTCATTGAAATTTTCATACACGTATTCACTTAAATATTCTGCTGATTCCTTGAGTGATTGTTTCTTTATTTGAGTGGGTATGTACTCATTTCCAATATCCCGAACAAATAATTCATTAAACCCCATTAAATATTCACGGAAATTTTCATCATCGGTTAGTAGTTTCATCATATTTAGTTTTTACCAAAGCAACAAATTCAGAACGTAAACTTTTTACGGTGCTTTTAAAATGAGACCGTATTGTCTTCATATCTGAGGCTTAATTCTATCTTTAGTGCTGAAAATGAGTTTATGCCAATAAAGAATCTATTGAATCAAAGAAGCGCAGATCAATGTGAATTGTGTTCAGGTACCGAAGGTTTAGATGTACTGATTGTTTCTCCTCAAAGCGGAACGAGTGTGGATCATTGTATTAATAGCTGTCATACATGTAGGGCACAAATTAGTAATGCTGAAGAAATATATTTTAACCATTGGAGATGTTTGAATGAAAGTATGTGGAGTGAAGTGCCTGCTGTTCAAGTAGTGGCATGGAGAATGCTTAATCGTATAAAGGCAGAAGGCTGGCCTCAAGATTTATTGGATATGTTATTTCTAGAGGAGGAAACCTTGAATTGGGCCAAATCAGGTGAAAGTGAAGAACATTCAGCTGTGATTCATAAAGATTCTAACGGAGTAACCCTTATTCAAGGTGATTCTGTTGTGCTCATCAAAGACTTAAAAGTAAAAGGTGCTGGGTTTACCGCCAAGCGCGGAACGGCCGTGAGAAACATCTCACTTGTACATGACAATGCCGATCATATAGAAGGAAAGGTTAACGGTCAAAAGATCGTCATTTTAACCCAATACGTAAAAAAATAAGATTTACTTGATCGTGTATGTTGCTCCAATCACAATTCCGGCTGAAACAGCTTGTGTTGGTTGATGAGAGTCATATAAAAACGAAGAAGGAGGATTTTCCTCACTACCTAATGAATATCCATAACCATCAACTCCCATAAGATCACCAAAGCTATATTGAAGTCTGATTCCAATTAAGACGCCAATTGGAAAATCTTCACCCAAAGGAATTTTAGCACCAAAACCAAGTACTCCTGAAATGAAGGTTTTACTGTATTCATCAGTTACGTCCTTCTCTGTTTCGACGGTACCTGAAAGAGGATAAGTTGAAGACCTATTGTAGGTAGCCGATGAAATATTCGTAAGCTGTGGTCCGAGCTCGATATAAGAGCCACCTTGACTTTGAAATTTCAATAACAATGGAATCTGTAATGTCTTTAAGTTGATATTTGAGTTATATGTGTCGATAGTAGAATTTAGGATCGGTTCAGTAATTATTCCTTCATATGCACCATTATGTATGGCGTAATTAAATTCTATACCTAAGCCAATAATTCCTGCATAAACATTAGCAGCAATTCCATAAGTTGAACCCCATCCCATAGCATAATCTTGGCTTGCACCAAGGTCAGAAATGTTTTTGTTCAGCAACCAAGTCGAATTAGCCGAGCCTTTGGCTTGCACATCGATTGCAAACTGTGAAAAAGTTGTAGAAATGCCACATGAAAGGGCAATAATAAATAGGAGGGTTTTCATTTTAAGTTTTTTTTGTTCGATCAAAAATAAGGAAAACAAATCAAAATGTAAAAGAGAATTAATCCAATAAGGCTTTTATTTTTTGAGCTGAAAAAAGCTCGAATAGGTTTTATCTAGTCCACTTATTTTTAAAATGTAAAAATAAGTACCTTCATTTAGCTCATCTCCTGACCAAGAATTATCATATGATTCGGCATAGTGTACAAGGTTCCCCCATCGATTAAAAATATAAATCTCGTTTTCAGGATAAAATTCTAAGTATTGAAATTCAAGCTTATCATTAATGTTATCGTCATTTGGGGTAATAACATTGATGTTTTGCAGTTCTGCGGGCACGACCAACAGTGTTTCACAAATAAAGTCGTTACAGCCAGCCTCATCCATGATGTTAAGACAAATGTCATATGTACCAGGGATTGCAAATGAACCAAGATAAAGACTGTCAGATGACACTTCTGAGCCATCAAGGGTCCAATTCCAAGAATCAACAGGATTTACATATGTTGCTGAAATATCAGCGGCTTCAAAATCCAAATTAACAACCAATGGATTAGAGCTAAATTGAATTTCAGCTTGAGGATTTGGAACTACAGAAATATTGATTTCTGTGGTGTCTGAAAAACAATCGTCAAGGGAGGCATAGGTATAATAAGTTTGATCAATCGGGCTTTGAGTATTATTTTCTGCTATCAAAGAGATAGATCCAAAACCGTTTAAATTATTTCCATAATATTGAACATCACCACCTTCTAGACAGCTGCTTAATCCAATATCAATTGACTCCCCGCTACAATACACCTCTTGATAATCTGATTCTACATTTGGAGCAGGATCTATAGGCTTTGAATTGTTTGGAATATTTAAAATACTTTGCCCACAGGCATCTGTAATTACAGGAGGAGGAATATCTAAAGACGTGTAATTTTCATCACAATAAACAGGGCAATCAGGGATTGTTAAAGTAAAAACATTATTAGTGGCTCCAGCCCCACATCCTATGTTTTGCCCTATAGTAACTACTTCGGTTGTCCATGGGTGGGTAAAGGTATAAGGAGCAACGCCATATCGTGCATAGCCTGTCGCATTAAATGTACACGTGTTGGCGCAAATAGATGACGGTGAAACATAAAACTCATTTCCATAGACCTCTGGAGTTTTTCCGTACACAACCACTCTAAAAGGCCAGTCAGTAATATCATCATAAAAAACATATGTTGTATTACACCCTGCCCCAAAATCCCCTCGAGCTAAATTCATCGTAACATAAACAGAAGTGTCATTGCAAGATTCAGGAAAGCAACATACCAAAGGGTTCTTTAAATCAAAACTATCTAAATACGCCGTTCCTGGTAAATCAGCAGTGGGGCCAGTAATGGTAAAGTTTTGAGATACAGAACAGGAAGTACTAAAGTTCATGACGCCATCACTCATTACAGCTGGTGAAAAGGGACTAGCATAAAAACTTGCTGTGATGAAAAACCCACTTACGGTAACTCCTGCGGGTATAGTAACTTGAATACTATCAGAATTGTAATTCGGTAAGAGACAGGACGGCATGTCACCACCGTTCCATTCAACAGCTGGGCCTGAGATTTCAGGATCAATGATAACGGGATAAATTCTTTCTTCACTTTCGAGCCAACTACTTGGCACACACGATTGCAGATGAAGCCCGGAGCGATCATTAACAATTCGATAGCCCCCAATTGTGTATTTCTTTTGTGCGTCAAAGCAAAGTAATGGTCGTATTTCAGCAACTTGATTGCCATTTTTATTGATTACAGCGATGCTCCCAAAGATCAGACCATCTTTTGTAGACGACTTATTTAACATAGGAACCAATTCGCAATTCGAAGGAAGATCAATAGACTCTGAAATGATAAAGTTCGATTCATCAATCTCAATATATTCGTTTAGACGATATGCGCTTTTTATTTTATTCTCAGTAAAAACCACTTGTTTGTCTACACCCTCAAAATAGTTGTCAAAATAAGCAATGTTGTTTTGAAGATCAAATTGAGCATCTGAAATTTGATTAAGCATTGATGTGTGCTTTCCAATAGTGAGTTTATTATTGTTTTGATCAATACTCAATGATAGACTTCTGTCATCATTTAAATGGGTAGGATAGGGTTGCTGATCTGCAACATACCCTTTGCTGACTTTTTTTAGTTTCGAATGGATTCTTTTTAGGATGCCATTATCATAATAGTGTATGGCTTTGGAGGCGTATTCTGCTCGGATATCACCTTTTGAATTTTTAAAAAAGGCAGATGTTAGGGTACGCTCTGTTTTAACTTCCGTCCAATCCTCTTTATATTCAACGATTTCTTGACTTTTCTCTACTTCTTGATTAGAAGAAAGATTGGCCTGAATGGACCAGGGTTGAAAATTGTTTGTTTGCGCCAATAAAGGTGAACAAAGAAGCAAAAGCCCATATAGAATCAACGAATTTTTCATGTAGCAGAGTCTAACGAATATAGTGAAAATAAAAACGAAAAACAGCCGCAAGTGGTTTTCCCTTTAAAACAAAACTTTATTTTTCGCTTTCACTATCGAACGTTCTATTCCGTCCCACAGTAATATTCGGTACTTCAATGCTTGTCTTGAAACCTCAACTACGTCCTTGCATTTACTTGAATCATCACCACAGATCTCTTTAACCATTTTTAATGAAAGAGGTCCGTGCTCGTCTCCATCTAGTTCTATATGACGATCGAGGTAATATCTCAGTTTATTGTAATGCTCATTTTCTGCATCTGCTTTTTTAAGAATTTCAATAAACATATCAGGAATTACGTCTTCTCTGCCAAAAGTAAACGCGGCAGCAATACAATGACTTTTTCCAGAATCAATTGTATCAAATGTGAATTTCACAAAGTCCTTAACCGCTGAATCGATCTCGATTTCCTCCAGTGATTTTTGTACAGATTGACCTGCCTTGATGTTTTCAATAAATTTTACGATTTGAGAGTCATCTGCACCTATCTGTTTCATGGCATCTAGATACATTTCAAAATGACTCTTAGCCTCTCCTTTTTCATTAATGTCACTTTCCTCAGCGTGAACGATTTCATTAATGAATCTGGCTAAAGAAGCCTCAGGTTTAGGAGTCCATGGAATAGATGTGTTTGTTAGCTCATTTTGAAGAGCCTTGAGCAAAGACATGAAGTCCCAAACAGCAAAAACATGCATTGACATAAATACCTGAACATCTTTAAGACTGTTCAATTGATGATAAAGCCCGTGATTTTGTAATTGATTTCTTAAAGGAAGAATTTGACCTTCTACGTATTGAATCTGTGACATATTTTAACTCTTATTAGCGATATGTTCATATATGAATAATGAACCCTACAAAAGTAACCAAGAATACTTGAATTTTGTTCTATTAGAACATCAGAGATTTTAACGAATTATTATTTTTTTCACAGCGACTTGATAATCATGCTGAAAATGAATAAAATAAGTTCCTGAAGAAAGGTGTTTCAAACTCAATTGATAGAGCTTGTTTTCAGCTGTAAAATCATGTATCGGCTTTCCATGAACATCTGATAAAGTCACCTTGCTGCTGGGCTCGCATTCAAAATAAAGGATATCGTGAGTGGGATTGGGGTAAACATTGAATTTTGAGTTCAATTCATCCAAAGATAAATCGGTATCATTTCCACAATTGCCAGGCATGTTACTGTCCATCCAATTTAACCTATTGGTAATCCAGTTAATCATTGTACTGATTCCCGCTTCATAGGATTGTGGAATGGGTTGTGGCTCTATCCAAATAGATTCTCCAATAAAGTCGTCCCACTTTTCAAAGTTTCTAGCAATGGCATCAGATAAATATGTTGTGTCTTGAAGTATCCAGTTTACAATACTATCTGTATGCATAAATGTAGATCTAAATTCAGTCCATCGGCATTTCAAACGATTTTGGAATACTTCATCCTCCATCATGGCTTGCCACCACATAGGCATTGATTCTAAATCCCAACAATCTTGATTTTGAAGGTAGGTCCATCCAGTATAGATGTGATTAGAGCAAACCAGAGAAACACCATAAGTCTGATCAAAGTCCCATATGGGTCCTGCCACAAGCTTTCCTCCTTTACTGTCCTTATCTTTATGAACATAAGAGCTTAGCTTATATCCATCCGAATTTTTACTGAATTCATTAATCAATAAAAAATCCGTGAATGAATTTAGGTCAATGTAATCGGTGTATCGATTTCCTAGACTATTTATATAATCATTCGCATATAAGGCTTCTTCAAATTCTGCCATCCAATCTTGAATATAGACGGCCTGTTGAGGCTTGATTTTACTTGCTTTTGGATAATACCATTGAAAAAACATGGGGTTTCCTCCTTGAGAATTGTAATTGGATTCAAAGCCTTGAGCGTCATCCAACCAGTCCATCCTCAAAATATATCCACCGGTTAAAGAATCTCCTGCCAAATCATCTTCGTCTAGCTTTGCAATATCGACTCTATCACCATCTCTTTTGATTTTCTCGACCAAAATATAGATTCCGCGGTAGTCACCGTTTAAAATGAGCTCCACATATTTCCATTCTGAGGCATACTGACCCATTTGCTGAGCCAAATAAAAACTCATAGGAATCCGCAACTGAGATTTGTCGATAACCATCGCATGCA
>Ga0115560_1002839_pt1 | contig 11110 bp, 23 predicted proteins | sample COGITO_mtgs_1105_5_FD_87278 | JGI IMG/M metagenome (GOLD analysis project Ga0115560, IMG submission 87278) | Pelagic marine microbial communities from North Sea - COGITO_mtgs_110509 | ecosystem: Environmental > Aquatic > Marine > Epipelagic | place: Germany:Helgoland, sampling site Kabeltonne... | reverse complement strand
TGGACTTTGTCGCCGCATTTACAATACATAGTTTTATATTTTTTATTCATATATATTATCGAACAACATTCGTGTTTGTTTTGTATTTAATCTTGCTCGTAATCCTCTCTTTTAGTAGACATATACATTTTCTCGATCGCATGGAACATTACTTCAGCGTGTACAGCATCGTAGTCGTCGCCATCGGCAGGGTAGTTTTCCAGTTGCCAATCAATACTGTCTTCCATAAGTTCTAAGGTTATACTTGCAACATTATCCGCTATTTCCTGTATTTCTTTATCTTCACTCATATATTTTAGTTTTTAATTCGTTTACTTTTTCTTGTAGGTACCAATCGTCTTTGTAGTTGAGTTGTACATACATTGATAGTTCTTGTAGTATATCCGCTTTATTTTTCATAATTATACTGGTACATAGGTTAATCCTTTATAGTTGAACCACTCAAAGATACCGTCTTGGTCTTTGTCTTCGTTGTATATAAAACCGAAGGTTGATGGTAATTCACCGATCATGTACGGTTTATATTGTACGCCATTTAACTTAATTCTTTTAGTTTTAAGGAACTTTATTTTATTCATTGTTTTAGTTTTTAAATTCATATATATTATCGATACTCAATCGTATTTAGTTTGTAAAAAATATTTCGTTGCTTCGTAGTTTAATACCTTAAGTTGTTTGTGGTATTCTACGTTACCGATATAATAATCGATCGCTTCCTTCATACGTTTTTCAGTAAATTTCGTAAAGCTTGAGGTATCTACATGTTCTAGTAAAGATTCGTCGGAACACTGAAACATTGTTGCTCGGTTACCCATGTAATCCTTTACTTGTATTTCTTTATAAAAATACCCTTTATATTCCATAGTTATTTATTTGTTTGGTTTATTAAGTCATCTCTTAAATCAAAGTAAGTTTCACCTTCTTCTAGCGTACAATTTTGTTTTACGAATTCTTCTACTTCGCGGTAGTATTGCCCGTAACATCCGGGTTTATTTCGGTTTTTAAAATACTCTATAGTATCGTCGTTCCAGTAAAATTCCATAGTTAATTTCTTATTGCCCAAGCAGCAGCGGTGCCTAGATCGGTTAATACTTTGTTTACTCGTTTTAGTACAAATAGTATTTTGTGTGTAAATTTTCTCATTTTATTTAGTTTTTGTTACATTTATATTATCGATAGGTAATCGTATTTAGTTTGCATACTTTTTATCGTAGTACATAGTGTGGATTCTCTCCGATCTATTCTGACTCTCCCATAGTTTCGTATGTGAATACGATCTACCTTTACTACCCGATCCTTTACCTTTAGTTTTAACTTTACGGTACTCTTTAGCCGTCAAACCACTACAATAGTCGTTTTGTGTTACAGTTTTGCGGTGGTGTATAGCATCCGCTTTTCTCTTTTGTGTGACGTATGCACACGCTTCTTTCATTGTCATCATAGTTTACTTAAATTTATTTGCTACTTCGTATATTTCTTTTCGATCGTCTTTATCTAAATTCTCTGTTTGAATAGCGTATTGTTTCAGTGCATAGTGTACAAATATACAATCGCTTTCACTTAGGTTTATATTTCTCATATTATACTTTGTTATTATTGATTAACCACATTAACTGGGCATACTCTTCATACTCTTGTTCGCTACTAAATCCGTACTCACTCATATTATACTTTATTATTATTTATTAACAACACTCACATTTATCCCATTCTTTTCCGTTTCTACAGGTATCACCCATATCTTCGTCATCAAATACAGCGTGCTCTAAGCAATCACCACATAATTCGTCACTTAAGTAACTCGGTTCCGCACCGCAACAATTACTCCACATATTACTCAACATTAAAGGTTTTAGGTAATAATGGTACTAAATGTCTTGCAACTGATGTTCCGTTGTTTGCATGATCCGCTATTAGCTTTCCTAACTTATCTTGCATGGTAAATAGTTCGTCTTGATCGATTAGGTCGCATAGGAAAAAATTATCGCCACCTAGTATTTCTATAAATTCTTCGATAAACAGTACATTTTTTGGTTTCATATTTTCTTTATTTTAAATTCATATATATTATCGTTAGGTGTTCGTATTTAGTTTGTAAAAAAACTATACTTCATTAGTAGGTAAAAATAGAAGGGTAGATCTTACTACACCTCTCTTATTGAGTAAAAGTAGTTTATTTGCCTACATTTTCGTAGTTTTTAGGTAATTTTACCTATAATTTGTAGTTTTTAGCTAATTTTTCGCTTATAGATCGGTATTTCGGGGTGTGTACAGCATTTAAACGTCGCGTAGGGCGGAGTCTACTCTTCCGGTGTATAGCAAAATACCCAGGCCACGGTCTCGCAACGGAACATCCGAAGCGGTAAGGTTAAAAGTGTGACGTTAGCTTGTTATAGTAATATAATAGCAGGCTATTGTCACTGTTTTAGATCGATTCCCAGAACTTATTTCTTTGTTCTTCGGTTAGACCGATCAGATTGTCTTGACCGTACATCTTTTGGCAGATCGCGGTTCTTCTTTCGTCTTCCTTGAAGCTTTGCATAACTTCTTTCCATGCTTGTTGATTTGTTTTGTACATAATTATTGTTTTATTCGTTTATATTATCGTTGTTTACTCGTATTTAGTTTGTAGATCCCCTTGGGGAACCAAGACTACTTTTCAGTAGCCTCAGTTTCGATTGCCTCACGTTCGGACAAGTGTCTTACTTGACTTGGCATGTCGGTTGATTGTGACCAGTAGCCTCGTTTGATCCAACATGGCATGATACTTAGTTTAGGTAACATTGCGTTTAAGACCTCATCGTGATTGTAAGTTACTTTTACACTTGGCAACGTTTTAGTTGCTTTAGAGTTGAACGTGATGACTTGATTTCGGCCTAGCCATGACTTTCGGACTACGAAGTTTGCTCTGGTTAGAGGTGGAAAGATCAATGCCTTCTCTTCGTTACTCATGTTTGCGATTGCTTGTTGTACTAATTCTTGATTACTCATAATTTATTTATTTAGTTGTTATTAATTAATTTGTTATTCACTTATATTATCGTTTACTCTTCGTATTTAGTTTGTTTTTTTTATTTATTTTCTAATTTAGATCCTAAAGAGGCATTTGTTATTATTAAATTGTTGAGGTTTTTGTTGTCAAAATCTTTTGTATTTTTTAGATAAAATTCTATTAGATAAGAAATTGATTTGTGGTTTTGTAAAGTAAAATTCATATTTTATATTTTATTTGTTATTCACTTATATTATCGAATATACATCGTATTTAGTTTGTAAAAAAAAATATAAAAATAATTAAAAATAATTAAAAAAATAACTAGTTTGGCGCAATTTTTGCTGTACATGCTGTACACGTCTCGTAGGACGGAGTCCACTCTTCCGACACTATTTCAAAGCCAGGCCTTAGATCCAGGGCCGAAGCCCCAGATTATTTAGTTTATTTTTTATTTATAAGTTTGTATTAATTTGTTAATTTCTTTTAGATTTGTAAAATGATAATGGTATAAAACTTCTTTTGTGTTTGAATTGAAGATTGTAAAATCATACATTTTATGCTTTGAGCAATAATAGATTTGAAAGAATGTTTTGTTTTGAAAAATTGAATTTGAAATTGTCATTTGTATATTTATTTAAGATTCATATATATTATCGAATACCTACCGTATTAGGTTTGTAGGTTACCCATTATGCTGTACATGCTGTACACAGCCTTCGGCTCCGCCTCCGGCTTGTTGCACTACTCGGTCGTGTTCCAGGCCCTGAGCTGTTCAGCTGTGAGCTCGTGCTCAGATGTAAAGGTCCAGTCGCTTGGCTCGATCCAGATGCATTGCACGTAGCTGGATCCATCTGGTCTGGTTTTTAGTTCTCTCTTATACATTATAGTTCCCATTTTATTCCGTTATACATTGATCCTACAAGTGTGTCATACATGTCTTGGATCTGTTCAGTAGTCCACTCAGCTACATCCAGTTTCATTTGAAGCTCAGCCTCAAGCTCTGCGACAAGATCCTTTACAGTTTTTCCATGCTCATTCATAAGCTTAGTGTCTTATTGCATACGCCGCAGCAGTTCCTAATTCAGCCATGATGCTGTTGATCTTCGTGATGATGTTTGTTAATCGTTTCATATGTTATTCTTTTGTTACGGTTAGATTTACTTGGATAGTCTGACTTTGTTTGTCGAACGTATATTCAATGCTGTTGTTGTTTAGATAGTTTAATAGATCTGTTCTAGTTGTATTGTACATATTATTATTTTTAGATTCATATATATTATCGGAAAGGAACCGTGTTTTCTTTGTAAAAAAAAAATAGCAAACGCAAGGACACGGGAGGTGATCATCCAGGCCCAGAACCAGGACCAGCCCAGGCCCAAGCAAGCCGAGACCAGGCCCAGAGCAGTACACCGGCGCGGCAGCCCGAGCACAACGCCACAGCAAAAAGGCAAAACTCCTGGCCAAAACGCACGGAACAGGGGCCCCGTGGGGTAAAATAAAAGCGTTTCTGTAAACGCCTGGTTGTCAATATGTTAAGATGTAGCATTTTTCCCCTATATTTGCAATAAAACGTGACATTAGCTACTTATAATTATATAATAAGAGGCTATCGTCGCATTTCAAAAAAAAGTTATACTTTAATATTATGTATATACGCGTGATTAATATTAGAGTAACAAAACCGGATATAATATGGCACAAAAGTTATCGGCTAAAGCAAGAGCTGCTAAGAAGAAACGGGATTTAGCTAGCGCTAACACCAGACGTAGAGAGAAGATGAGAGCTGAGAACCAAAGGAAGCGTAGAGCTGCTAAGAAAGCAGGTAAAAATATCAAAGGTAAAGATTACGACCATACTAAGAAAAAATTTGTAAGTGTTAAAGCAAACAGAGGCGGTCACGGTAAGGGAACAAAAAAGAATAATTGTAAATGCAAACACTCATAGAATAAATGGCAAGAATAAGTACATACACAACTGACAGTAGCATCGATGGAACAGAGTTCCTACTCGGTAGAGAATCCGATGGCACTACAAAGCAATTTTCGTTAAGTGCTTTGCAAACATACCTAGCAACAGTAATTTCATCCACAAGCACATTCACAAGTACTATTGTACCAAATGCTGATGACTCTTTGGATATTGGATCTTCTGCCGCGCAGTGGAAAGATCTTTATATAGACGGGATTGCTTACATCGATCAAATAGGTACCGATGGAGATCCTACAGCTAGTGCTTTTATATCGGGAGGTGAAATTGATGGTGTAGTAATTGGTGGAGAATCTGCAGCTGCTGGAACTTTTACCGATGTTAATATTACGGGTTCATTGAGTTTCGACGGTGTCGTAGGTACAGTAGGCCAAGTTCTTGTTGCTAACGCTTCTAGTGCAACACCTACTTTTCAATCCTTAGGATTAAACGGACTAAATGATGTATTTATTAAAGATGACTCATTATATATAGGAGATGCAGGTGCAGCTGCTAGAATAGGTAATTCACAGGTTGCTTCAAAAAATATTGCGGTTGGAGTTACTGCTTTAGATGCAATAACAACAGGTGATCAAAACATAGCTATAGGTTATAACGCAGGGGGAGCTATTACTACTACCTCTGGAAATATCGCTATTGGTGTAGAAGCAGGTGCTTCTATGACAAGTTCAGGTGGGTTAAACATATTAATAGGTGGCGATGCCGGTAAAACATTAACATCAGGTTCTGAAAACATTGCGATCGGTTATGGAGCACTAGACTCTTCTACTGTAGGTAATTTTAATATTGCTATTGGTAGTAGCGCTTTAGGAGTTTTAGATACCGCTGGAAGTGACGACGGGGATTCCAATGTTGCTATTGGAACTAGCGCGGGGATGTCAGCAACATCAATGGATGGAGCAGTTCTAATCGGGCATGAAGCAGGTAAAGCAATTACAACCGGGGATTCAAATGTTTTTGTTGGACCTTATTCAGGTTTAGCAACTACAACTGGGACCATGAATGTAGCTTTAGGACACAGAGCTTTAGCTACAAATATAGATGGAGATGGCTCAGTTGCAATTGGACATGAGGCTTTAAGATTTTTAGAACCTTCAAACGGTCACACTAACAATACGGCTGTTGGTTTTTCAGCAGGAAAAAACACAACGACTGGAACAAGCAACACCACTATTGGAATGCAAGCAGGCTCCAATATAACTACAGGAGGAAACAATACTGCTTTAGGTGCAAACGCTTTGCTTCTAAATAATGTTGGTACAGATAATGTTGCTGTTGGTCAAAGCTCACTATCAGCAAATGTTGATGGTAGTGGATCAGTTGCTGTAGGAACCTCGTCATTAGAAAGTCAAGACCCTTCAGGAGCTGCCGATATGTACAACGTTGCAATTGGTCATGAAGCTGGTCAATCAGTAACAACTGGTGTTACAAATACAGTAGTTGGAGGTTTAGCAGGTGACACTCTTACAACCGGCTCTGGCAATACCGCTTTAGGTTATAACACAGCTTTTTCTGCAGTTGGTGCAGCTAATCAAACTGTAATTGGTAACGGTGCTGCGGGCCACGGAGATAACATTGTAACTATTGGTAATGCAGCCGTAACAGCAATTCATCCGGGAGATGATAATGGTGTAGACTTAGGTTCGCAAGCTTACTCATTTAAAGACGCTTACCTACAAGGTAGTTTGAAAATTGGGGATACATCTGGTAGTTCATATTTTCAGTTTCCTACAACAACAGGTACAGAGGGCCAGGTATTAAAAGTACCAAGCTCTGGTAATATACTAGAATGGACATCAGGTACTGGTGTAAATTTTGTTTTACAAGACAACTCTCTTTTAGTTGGACATGGAACAGCGCCTACTGGAACTGCTTCGCGTAATACAGGTTTAGGTGTTGAAGCTTTAGATGCTTTAACTACAGGTGACGACAATGTTGCTGTTGGTTACTTAGCTGGAACGGTTATGACTACAGGTAGCAACAGTACCCTCGTAGGTAAAAGAGCAGGAGAAGCTCTAACAACAGGAGGATACCATGTGGCTATTGGAAGTAATGCATTAAAATCTAGCGTTGATGATTTCTTTAGTGTAGCTGTAGGGTTTGAAAGTTTAAGAGATGACGTTGTTGGTAGTAATACAGCCGTAGGGGCTTATGCTGGAAAAGCAAATACCTCAGGGAGCGCTCAGGCGTTTATGGGATTTGAAGCAGGATTTTCAAATATTTCAGGAGCTAACAATACCGCTATAGGATATGGAGCTTTAAGAAGTAATGTGTTAGGATCATTTAACACCGCTGTAGGTACTCAATCTCTTTACTCACAAATATCAGGGTCTTCAGGGGCTTCAGAAAATACAGCTTTAGGACGCAAAAGTGGTTTTAGTACTACTACTGGTCATAAAAACGTATTTTTAGGTCACACAGCAGGTAACGCTAATACTACGGGTAGTAACAATATTATTATAGGATACAATGCTGAAAAAAGCGCGGTAGGAACTGATAACGAAATAGTAATTGGTAAAGATGCTGTAGGGTTAGGAGCCAATACTACTGTAATCGGTAACTCATCTACAACAGCGGCTTATTTGTTAGCTCAAAGACAAACAACAGATTTAGTTACAGCTACGGATAATTTAACAGCAGCTGAATCTGGAAAACTATTTGTATTCAATGATGCCGACGGCGCTGTATTAACATTGCCTGACTCAGGAGCGGGTGACTTAGTAGGTGTATACTACGATTTTGCAATTGCAGTTACAGCCACATCAAACGCACATAAAGTAGTTTTAACCGACACAACTAATGAAAAATTATTTGGACAATTACATACAATAGATACCGATTCATCAGATCACAACACTTCTTTTGCTGCTCAAGCAGGCGATAATTTTAGCGCTATCAATTGTAATGGTGGAACTACTGGTATTATAGGTTCAACATTTAGAGTTCAAAACATTGCTGCGGATAAATGGATTGTTTCAGGAAACGTACACGTAACTGGATCACCAGCTACACCATTCGCAACATCTTAATATATAAATTATGCCATTCAGTAAATATTCACCAAAGCAGAAAAAACTTGCAAGAATTGCACCACCTAGAACTAAGATAACTCAAGCGGATTTTCGAGCTTTGAAGAAACGTAAAAAGAAAAAATAATGAAAGTAAAAGCACCCGCTGGACATCACTGGATGAAATCAGGGTCTAGCTACAAACTCATGAAACATACTGGTAAATTTGTAAAACACAAAGGAGCTAGTTTAACCGCTGATTTTAAAGTTCAGAAGGTTCATAAAAAATAGTACAATAAAAATTAAATTAAATTAAATTCAATGCAAAACTCACAACAAATTGTGAAGCACTTAAACTTTGGTAGCGATGCTCAAGATAAAGTGTTTTCAGGTATTACAAAGTTAACTCAAGCTGTTAGCTCAACATTAGGAGCCAGTGGTAAATGTGTAATCTTAGAAGATTTCATGGGAAGGCCTATGATAACTAAAGATGGTGTAACAGTAGCAAACTCTGTTAACCTATCTGACCCAGTAGAAAACATAGGTGCTACACTTATAAAAGAAGCAGCTAGAAAAACAGTTAGTGAAGCCGGGGACGGAACAACTACAGCAACAGTATTAGCACATGCTATTTTAAGTGAAGCTAAAGATTTTAAAGGTTCTTTAAGAGACGTTAAAAATGATATTAACGATTCATACGAAAAAACTATAAAGTACTTAGACAAGGTAGCTATACCGGTCGAAGGCGATATGATAGACCAAGTGGCGTCGATATCATCTAACAATGATACAGAGCTTGGCGGTATAATTGCAGAAGCTTTTAAAAAAGTAGGTAAGAACGGAGTTGTGCTTATGGACACTGATTCTAAATCAGAAGAAACATCGGTTGACGTTGTAACAGGATCTCAAATAAATCAAGGTTTTGCAAACCCAAACTTAATAACAGATGTAGCCAAACAAAATGTAACATTGGAAAATCCTTTAGTATTACTTGTTTCATCGCCTATATCTACAATTAGAAAAATACAAACGGTATTAGAATATGCTGTTGCGAACAACAGAGCTCTATTAATAATAGGTGAATTGGAAAAACAACCTATGAGCGCTGTTGTAATGAATAAGATTAAAGGTAATATAAAAGTAAATGTAGTTGCACCTCCGGGATTTAATTTTTGGAAAAAAGATTTTTTAGATGACATTGCAGCAGTAACAGGGGCTACACATATTAATGAAGAATACGGGGATGATATAGATCTTATAACGCCAGACATGTTAGGAGAATGTGATAAAGCAGTATCTGACAACAAGTCAACTGTTCTTAAGGTATCTAATATGCCAGAAGAAGCAAAAGGAAGAATTAAAGTAATAGAAGATCAACTTAATAGTGATACACCTAGTTTAAAGACTGAAAAACTACAAGAACGTTTAGGCGTTTTATCAGGAAATGTAGCAGTCATAACTGTAGGTGCTAATTCCGACGTCGAGCTGAAGGAGAAAAAAGACAGAGTGGACGACGCAATCCATGCTACGAAAGCAGCAATAAAGGAAGGCATCGTAGCTGGTGGCGGAATCGCTTTATTAAACGCAGCAAGTAAGTTAACTAATAAAACTGAAGGTCAAAAAATATTTATAGAAGCTATTAAAGCTCCTTACAGAACCATATTACAAAACGCAGGTTTAGCAGAAGTATATCCTCAGATTAAAAACAGAGGTATTGATGTTAAAAATGGTAAAGATGTAAATATGATTAAAGCCGGTATTATTGATCCGGTGCTAGTGACTAAAACAGCATTAAAAAATGCAGTGTCCGTAGCTACAACAATATTATCAACCGATTGCGTAATTAGTAACATGAGAGAGATATGAAAGCAATAGGATTATTTTTAGTAGTAGAAGAAATAAAAGAAAAACCTACCAAAACAAAAGGTGGGTTGATACTTAGCGAAAAACTAAAAGAAGATATAAGGTATCGTAAAGGTAAAATAATATCTGCAGGGGAACTAATAAAAGGCGTAAAAACAGGTGATAATATATACTATGATAAACACGCTGGGTTTAATGTAGAGATAGATGATGAAATATTTTTAGTTATCAAACAACAGGATGTAGTTATTGTATTATGAGAAGACTTGAAGCAAAAGATTTAAAAGAGTTAAATTTGCTTAAGTATTATCGAATAGTAAGAAGATGGGCGTGTAAAACAAATAACTTAACAAGTGCTGATTTAGAATTGCTGATATATTTTGATTGTATTGATCTTTTTAGTAGGCAAGACTACATAGACGGCATATATACATATTCTTGGGATAAAGACCGGTGGAGAAGATTAGTCAGAGAAGGATGGATTGTTGTTTGGAGAAACCGAAATAAAACAACGCAAAAGTACAATATATACAAAGTATCAACTAAGTGTAAACTTTTAATAAATAAAATATATAAAATATTATTAGGCGAGGCTGACTTGCCGGTGGGTGAAAGACATAATCCTTTTATGAAAGGCTTAAGCTACACTGACAAGGTAATGAAAAAGGCAACTGAACTAATAAATAACGATAAAACTAGATAAATAAAACAAATGGGACAATTTTTTAACCAACCAGATTTTGCTACAACAGCCGAAACCGTAGTAGTAGGAACAACAAACGTAAAAAACAGCGCACTATATATTGGAACAGGTGGTGATATAGAGGTTACGACTATAAGCGGATCTTCTTCAGTGGTATTTAAAAATATACCTGACGGTTCTTTTTTACCGGTTATAGTAAAGTCTATTGTAACGGGGTCTAATACGACCGTGTCAAACATTATAGCTATAAAGTAATATGAGCATAGGTATAGGAATAGGTGTACGTTGGCCTAAGCAGTCTTCGCTCGTACCGGGTTTAATAAAAAATATACGTGCAAGATCCACGTATTTTGAAAACAACACATGCACCACAGCAACACTTAAGAAACTAGAAAACTGTAGATCATAATGAGTAACTTACTGAAAGACGCTTCAATACTTTTAACTCCTACTGCCTATGAAAATGGGCGTATGAATGCTATTAAGCCTTATAAAGATTTATATGGCCCAGAGCTTGTTACAAATGGAGATTTTAGTAACGGAAGCACTGGTTGG
>Ga0115560_1002832_pt1 | contig 11120 bp, 11 predicted proteins | sample COGITO_mtgs_1105_5_FD_87278 | JGI IMG/M metagenome (GOLD analysis project Ga0115560, IMG submission 87278) | Pelagic marine microbial communities from North Sea - COGITO_mtgs_110509 | ecosystem: Environmental > Aquatic > Marine > Epipelagic | place: Germany:Helgoland, sampling site Kabeltonne... | reverse complement strand
GCACGACCTCTCGGTCTTTATGCGGGAGTTGAAGCAGCGTTTCGGTATCTGGTATAACCACCGATACCAAAATAAGGGAACGATTTGGGCGAAACGCTTCACGAGTGTAGTGGTGGAGTCTTCGCGGGAAGCGCTGACAACCGTGGCCGCCTACATTGATTTGAACCCGGTGCGGGCTGAGTTGGTGGACGACCCCGAGGACTACGCATTCAGCAGCTTTGGGGCTGCGATGCGTGAGAGCCGGAAGGCTCGCGCGGGCTACCAAGCAGTGTTCTGCGGTGAGGTGACGTGGAGCGCACTACTGCCAGACTATCGGGGGATTCTCTACGGCAAAGGTATGATGAGTAAGGGATCCATAGGTAAAGACCAAGGTCGTATCGCTCCGGAGCGAGCGGATCGAGTCTTGTCGAAGGAGGGTAAGCTGCCGCTATCGGATGTGCTACGTGCTCGGGTGCGCTATTTCACGGCAGGTACTGCGATCGGTTCGGATGCGTTTCTATTGAGTGTCGGTGGACAATGGAGTGAACGCCACGGCTTGGATCGGAAGCGTCATGCGTATCCCATGCGTTGTGCGGAATGGGGTGGTCTGCGAAGTTTCCGAAACCTGCAGGTCGATCCGGTCGAGCTTACTTCGCTGAATTGAATCCGGGCTAGAGTTTTGCAGTGCTCGGCGCAGGATCGCCTAAGTCGAAATATTCCTGGTAGATGCCAACACCGATCTTAATGGATGAGGTGGCGATGATGGAGTCTCCTGTCTGTCGAAGCGCATCGCGCGGATGCGCCTCGGCACGACCTGCTGAATGAGTGGCTGCTGCGCGAATTGAGGACCTACTCGGGGGTAGGCGTGTCGGAATTGGCTATGAGTGGATTAGCCTGGATCGTGGATTCAGCCGCTATGCGGGGGGCGAGCGGCTACCTGAAGGAAGCCGCATACGAAATGAAACTGCCCTTGCGACTTGCCCGGGTGTGATTCATTGCTGCCACCTTCGCGCTTCGGCGGACAAGTTGCAGCCGGCCTGCCACGGCGTAGCGGAGCGAAGATGGGTCTTGTCGCTGCGCTCGGAACAACGAACGCTCAGCCCTGAGAGCGGGCTGCGCGTTCTACGCGTTGGGCGTAGTCTTCCAGGTTGCTGTCGGACTTGAGCTGGAGGGCGCGGCGGAGAAGGGGAAGGGCTTCCTTATATTCGCCGTTGCGGACGCGGGCTTGGGCGTGGGCGACGAGAGCTTCGCGCTCGAAGGCTTCGATCTTCTCGGCCTGCTCAAAGCGGTTGATGGCTTTGGCCATGTCGCCCTGGTCGGCGTAGAAATTGGCAAGCTCTATGAGGGCGTCCCCGTTGAGAGCATCGCGCTCGACGATTTGATTGAGCAGTTTGACGGCGGCTTCGTCGTCACCTTCCGCGCGGGCGATTTTGGCTTCGACGGTGAGCAGCTTGAGCTCGTCGTCTTCGGCGAGGGCATTACCCAGCTGTGTGCGGACGGCTTCAATCATCTCTTTGGACTGGTCGTAGCTGTTGGTGCGGGCGAGTAACTCGGCGGCGCGGAGAAGAGACTGGCTGTCCTGCGCGGTGGCTTTTTCGGTTGCGGCGAGGTAGGCTTCGAGCGCGAGGTCGGGCGACTGGTTGTTCATGTAAATGTCGCCGAGCAGAGTCAAGGTGCCCAAGTCGGCGGCCCCCATGCGCCGGACGACTTCGAGGTTTTTCGCAGCGGCCAGCGATTCGCCCTTGCCGAGGTAGGCGTTGCCCTGGAGTAGCCAGTAATCGGCATTGCCGGGAGACTCTAGGAGGAGAGTATCGAAGAGAGCGATGGCGTCGGCGTAGCGCTCGGTTTCAAGCAGGCAGCGGGCGAGGCCGACTTTCCAGTCGGTCACTTCGGGCTGCATGAGGATCGCCTGACGGTAGGCCGCTTCGGCCGGGTAGTATTTTTCTTGGGTCAGGTAGCCGTAGCCAAGGAGGCCGTAGGAACGACCGTCCACTTCGCCCAGTTCCATCGCTTTGGAGATGGTCTTGATCGCGTTGTCGAAGTCACCCTTCTGGACCTGGACGAGGCCGAGGTTCTTATAGGCGCGGCGAAAGTCCGGGTGTTTGACCACGGCGTTGCCATAATATTGCTCGGCTTTGGCGAGGCTGCCGTCTTGGAAATAAAGGTTGGCCAGGATAAAGTCGAAGGCAGCGCTGCTACTTTGGGTGATCTGTGGCTCAAGGGCTTGGATCGCGGCCTTGGGGCTGGCCTTGATTAGGTCGATCAAGTTACGCAGCGCTTCTTTTTCTTCGTCGGAGATTTGCGGCTCGGCACCGGCGAGGAAGCCGTAGCTGCCGAGGAATTCGTTAACGAAAGTCGGGTCTTTCCAGAGCTGGCTATTGATATTGGACTGAGCGGTGAGCGGGCTCGCGGCGATGCCGGCGGCGAAGAGGAGTGTGGTGAGCGTTTTCATGAAAAAGGGATGCGGGATACGAGATCTGTGTTGTGCGGAATTAAAACGGAGAACTGGAAAGCGGATAACGGGTGGACTGCGCGAGCGCTATCGATAGGGAATGGCCGCGCGCATACGGACTTTAACGGCGGTGCCGCCTTTGGTGGCGGGTTCGAAGCGGGCGCGGCGAAGGACGTCTTCGGTGGCTTCGGAAAGGATGCGGTCGGGGCTTTCGACGATGTGGATCTTTTCCACACGGCCTTTCTGGTCGACGACGTATTCGACTTTGACCACGCCGGTGATGCCCTTGCGCCTGGCGGCGGAGGGGTAGCTAAATTCGATTCGGGTACGCGGCTGTGGAGGCGAGTCGACATCGCCGAGCTCGAAAATTTCCAATCCACCGAGGTCGCTGCCCGATAGGTCGAATGTCGTGAGTGCGAAGTCACCGGCCATGGAACCGCCGGTGCCGGGGTTGAGTGCCATGTCAAGCTGCTCTAGGGAAATCGGTGGCGGGGGCGTGTCGAGTTCGGGCGGGGGTTCTTCCTGCTCCGGTTCGGGTGGTGGGGGGGGGGATCCTCGGGCGGTGGCGGCGGTGGCGGTGGGGCGATTTCGAGCGCTTCGATTTCTTCGGGCGACTTTTGGTAGGTCGTAAAGATTTGGGTCAGCGGAATGGCCAGAAACAGTAATCCACTCACGCCGATGCCCAGCACGGTACCTGAGGCCATCATGCCTTTTCGGTTTTGGGGTGGATGGTAGATTTGAGCCATTTGTTCGGGATGCGAGATGCGAAATACGAGAACTGAAAACGGGTGAACCGGTAACGGATGAACTGACGCGAAGCGTCTAGCGCTTCGTTGAGAAATTGATGGATTTAGCGCCGGCAAGTTTAGCTTCGCCGTAGACGCGAGCGAAAACGCCGTGGCTGGCACCCTCATCGGCTTGGATGATGACAGGAATGTCTTCTTGCAGTGTGAGGCGCTTGACGATGGGAGAGACGCCACTGATGCCGATGTCACGCCCGCCGTAGATGACTTTATTGTCGGAGGTGACAGCGATGAGGATACTGTTCTTCTCGAGTTGGACGGCGGCAGCCGCCTCGGGTTTGTTCACCTCCACGCCGGTCTCCTCGACGAAGACGGTGGTGACGATAAAGAAAATCAGAAGGATGAAGACCATATCGATCATCGGCGAGAGATTGATCTCTACGTCGTCGCGGTCGTCGGATGCTAGGTTGCGGCGCATAATAAAATGACTGATGAATGATGATTGATGACTAATCCAATTGCAGCTTGGTTAGGCTGAGGGACTCGATGCGGGCGAGAGCTGCTTCGACCGCGTGCTTACGGCGGCGGATGACGAGTACGAGAAAGATGCCGGGTAGAGCGACGAAAAGACCCGTCTGGGTGGTGATGAGTGCTTCGGAAATACCGGCCGCGACCATGGCGGCGGTTTCGGCACCCCCGCCTGCAGAGATTGCGGCGAAGGTGCCGAGCATCCCGATAACGGTGCCGAGCAGTCCCATGAGAGGAGCGGCGGCGACGAGTGTATTCAAAAAGATGAGACGGCGCTCGATGTTGTGCAGCATAGTTTGGCGCACTTCCTCGAAGCGGTTGCGCACGTGCTTGGCCGCGGTGACGTTTTCTTGGGTGTAGCGGATGATCTCGCCGGCGCGGCCTTTGGCCTCGGCGGGATTGTAGATCCAGGTCATCCACTCACTTTCGTGGCCGAGCTGTATATTCCCCTTGCGCAGAAAAAGCAGTAGTTGGATGCCGTTTGAATAGATCAAGACAGCCAGCAGCGCTAGCGGGATCATGACCCAGCCGCCGCTTAACCAAATATCTATGATTTTTCCAAGCATACGCGCTTATTCGCCTTTATCCTTATGGCGGGCCCCCAGCGCTCCGTTGATAAAGCCGACAGCGGTCTGTTCCATGTCACCAATCTTTTGGCGAGCCATGCGGGAGAGCAGGCCGTGGATAATAAGTGCAGGAATCGCCACAACTAAGCCGAGTTCCGTGGTCACGAGTGCCTCGGAGATGCCGGAGGAGAGGCTCTTGGCATCACCCGTGCCGAATATGGTGATCAAGTTGAAAGTCTTGATCATGCCAGTGACGGTTCCGAGTAGGCCAAGGAGTGGTGCGGCGGCGGCGGTAAGGGCAATAAAAGGGAGGAAACGTTCCAACTTGGGGCGCACGGCGAGGATTTTTTCGTAGAGGATTTCTTCGAGAGTGCCGCGCTTTTCGTCGCAGTGCTCGACGCCTTTGACGAGGAGTGCGCCGCCTTGACCAGGGATGCTCGCTGCGGTGGTGCGGGCGTTGGCGAGATCGCCACGTTCGATTTGACTGATGATCTTTTGGACATCTTCCGGTGCGGGCGTTTTAAAGGCGGTGACTTCGAGCGCCTTGAAAATACCGAGCAGCAGGCAGACGGCTCCAAGTGAGATAATGACAACCCCAACGCTACCGCCTTTGGCGAGGTGCTCCATGATGCTGTCGTTCCCTTCGACAATTTTAAGGGCTTTGCCCAGAGTGGCGTCGGCAGGAATAGCACCTTCGCCGGACTCGACCAAACTACGAATACCAGCGGCGAAAGTCTCACCCGGAATGGCGATAGCGGCTTCGGCGGCGTTGAGCTTACTGAAGGTGATGCCAGCCAGTTCGGACTGGGCGGAGGCGAAATAAACGGAAGGGCCGAAGACAGCGAAGGTGCCTTCTTCAATCTCGCCGGTGGGGGCGAGGGCATTGCCTTCGAAGGAGTAGCCACCTGTCAGTTGCTCAAGGCGGTCGAGTGCCACGCCGATCACGTCGATCTGTTTGACGAAGCGGTCGGCCTGAGACATGTCGGGGTCGTCGAGGGCGAGGCGTGCCTCCTCGGCGGCAGCCGAGTAGAGTTGGATCTCGCTGTAGTCGATCCGGGTCTCGAAGGAGCGGACAAATTCGTCGAGGAGCCCGGCGGCGTATTCGTTTTGCGCCTCGATCGCTTCGACTTGCTCGCGCAGGCGGTTGAGCCCGAGATCGCTGTTGTCGCGCAGGCGGCGTAGACGGTCGAGTTCGTCGGACTTCTGGCGGACGCTGTCTTCCAGCGAGGAGACTTCTCGGATGAGCGGGATCTTCTCGGCGGCGATCTCGCCGCGCGTTTCGGCGAGTTCGGTCAGGGCGGTTTTTAGGTCGCTCTTGGCTTGCTCGCTCGCGGCGGGGAAGGACTGCCCCTGTGCGAGGGCGAAGGGCAGCGCGAACAAGGCGGCCGCGGCGAAAAGGGATTTAGCGGATGTTTGCATGATTGGGCAAATTGGAAGCTTTAGTTGATGCGGGCGGGCACTTCGACGAACTGGATTTCCTCGGCACCTTCGTAAACATCGATGAGGCGCTGGATCTCGGCACTGGCGCCGTCGATCTGCGGCCATTCCCAGCCGTCGGCTCCGGGGAAGCCGATGCCGGCGTATTCACCGGAGGCGTCGACGTAGTAGGCCATGGCCAGACCCCAGTAGAGAGTGCGCACTTCGACGATTTTGCCGTTGGGCAATTCACGGGACTCGCTGGTTTCGGTCAAAGTTGTATTAAACTTGTCGGCTTGGCTGAGGATACCGACGATGTTTTGCACACGCTCGCCTAAGGAGAGCTTCGTGTTGGCGGGATCGTCGGGCAGCCGGCGGATGAGCGGCTTGATTTTGTTGACGAGCGGCTCGGGCAAGGTGGTGATGATTGTCTTGAGCTGTGCTTCCAGCGAGCCGATATTCCCCAGCACGACATTGGAGGCGGCGGTCAGCTTTTCCTTCTCATCGGCTAGGCGGGTGCGGTCCTCATCGGCGGCGGTGGCGGAGGCTTCGAGATCCGCGAGGGCTTTTTCCAATCGCTCCATCTCGCTGCTCAGGAGTTGCACGGTGTCGCCGAGGATGGACTTCTCGGTCTTCCAGTCGGATTTCTCCTCGGAAATGAGTTGGCGGGTCTCGACCCATTTGTCCAAAACGTCACGCGTCTCCGTGATCTGGTTTTGCGCGTGGAGGGCGAAGGGCGCGAGGGCGCAGCCATAGGTCAAGAGTTTGCAAAGCGTAGTTTTCATAGATGCGTGCGATTCGATAGCAGAAAGCATATTTAAAAGAAAGGATCGCTTCGTTAAGCTTGTGTGTCAGGATTGTTGCGAAGCTGTGACGGCAGTAAGCAGCTCTAAGGCCAGGGTCTTGCCGTTCGAGTTAACGGCTGGGTTGGAGCGGCTCTGACTACTTGATTAGGAGTGTGGGCGTGCGATACGTCAAGATTTTAGTGAGACTGTGTCGCAATAGTGTCTTGCGGTCGAGCTGCTGACCTGTTGGCGGGTGTAGTGAAGGGGCTCTCACTCGGGGCAATCCACTCACTATCGGCCGCTGCAGTTTAATACACCGGCACAAAATGCACACCCTCGATAATATGCTGTCCCTGAGGGCTCAGAGTAAAACCGATGAAATCGTTGGCGGTCTCGCTGAGGCGTATGTTGGCGTCCACTAAGTAGAAAAGGGTGCGCTTGAGCGGGTAGTCTTCAGCACGGGGAAGCATGCCTTCGACGGGGACGACTTTAACCCCGGGGGTTTCGGCGTAGGCGAGGCCGACGTAGCCGATGCCTTTGGTGTTGCGGGCGATTTCGGAGGCGATTTGCTCATTGCCGGCGACCTTCTGTGTATTTTCTCCGTAGTCGCGCGAGGACATGGCTTTTGCACGGAAGAGGTCGTAGGTGCCGGAGGCGGTATTTCGGGTGTAGGCCGAGATCCGGCCCGCGGTCGCGCCAATGGCCGACCAGTCGGCGATGTCGCCTGCGAAGATGGCTTCAAGTTCGGCCATGGAAATGGACTCGATCGGGTTGGACTCGTTCACGATCACTGCAATCCCGTCTTTGGCGACCATGATGGTCTTGAGTTCCACGCCCACAGCTTTGGCGCGCGCGACTTCCTTGGTCGAGGGCGGGCGCGAGGTCATGCCGATATCGGCATGGCCTTCGGTGATTGAGACCACTCCGGCGGAAGAGCCCTCTGCCGAGACTTCGAAGCCGACTTCTCGGTCGATCGCTTCCATTTTGGCCTTAAAGGCCTCGGCGAGGTGGAGCGCTGCCTTCGCACCGATCGTGTCGGAGCCCATAATAACGACGGTCTCGGCCTGCAGGCTCCGTACGTTCAGTCCGAAAATGGTTAGAATTATGGCTAAAAACTGCTTCATCCAGATAGTATGTGACACGATTGTGACAAAATCGACTCGATTTTGCGGCTTATTCCTGCTCAAACTTAACTTCATTTGTTTTCTTATGTCTGAACTCTTCATGATTCTGGGCTTTGCCCTCGCTGCCTACGCGATCGTTGCCAACGATTCGATTCAAACACTTGGCACCTTTCTCGCCTCGAATAGCAAGCGCCCCTGGTGGATGCTCTGGATCTGGATTTCTGGGATCATGGTCGTGACGGTGAGCTGGGGGTGGATCGCCAACGGTGGAGATCCTGCTTTCGGGCGCCTTGCTGCTGCAGGTAAGAACATTCCGCACCCGCACGATTTCGGGGGTTTGATTACTTGGCTCTTTGTGATTCCGCCGCTCTGCCTAGTGATCCTGACGCGTATGGGGATTCCGGTGAGCACCTCGCTACTAGTCTTGACGGCTTTCAAGGGGCTCATCGCCGCGCAACAGGGCAAGACTCCCAAAGGCGCGGTGGATCTCTTCAACTCGATGATGCAGAAGTCGCTCGTCGGCTATGCCATCGCATTTCTCCTCGGCTTGGTGATTTTCGTTTCGGTGCTCTATTTAATGGAGCGCAAGGTCATGCAAGAGAAGGACCACAATAAACCGCATAACGAGCTGCACCCAATCTGGATGATCTTCCAGTGGCTTTCGACCGGGTTTCTCTGGTCGATGTGGCTGGTGCAGGATTTGGCCAATATTTTCGTTTACCTCCCGCGCGAACTCTCACTGACGGGTCTCATTCTCGCACTCGGTGGCATGGTGCTCCTCCAGGGGTATCTCTTCCGTGAGAAGGGTGGCAAAATTCAGAAGGTCGTCACCACCAAGACCAATACGATCGACGTGCGTTCGGCAACCTTCATCGATTTGCTCTATGGCGTGGTTCTACTTTTCTTCAAGGTGGACTATATACCCAAGCTGTTCGCTGCTATGGATATGACGGTGCCTTGGCCAGAGAAAATGCCGATGAGCACGACATGGGTCTTCCTCGGCCTGCTGGCTGGGCGTGAAGTCGGCATCGCTCTCCGTCTAAAAATCCGCAAGAAAAACAAGGTCTCCAATCTCATCTTCCGCGACGCGGGCAAGGCTTTCTTTGGCTCGGCGATTGCTGTGGTCTTGGCGCTCTTCCTGCCCACCTTCATCAAGCCAATCGTGCAAGAGCGTCTCGATAACGAAGCCGCCGCTATCCAATCCGTCGAAGCGGCGGCCGACGAGGCCGGAGCGGACGTCGTGGCACCCTCTGTTGAAACACTCAGCGAGTAGGCGGGCCGCAGATTTTTTCTCGAAAGCCCTCCTCCCGGCAATAGTGCTGTTATATTAGGTTTGTCAAGTTGAGCGCCGATCTCGCTCCAGTTCCAGGTCGGGGATGTGGTTGAAGGCGATCCGCATCGGCGCGGCTTCTTTTGAGCGCTGCGCTTCCATGGCATCGGCGTAGTAGAGGGTGCGGCCGCCGAACTTCTTGTTGATGGCGTCCATCGCATGCTGGAGCTGCATGCGGCGCGGCTGGTTGTCCTCGGCGAAGAGCGAGGGGGTGTGGCCGCCGAGGGGTTCGAGCCGCGCCAGCGTTATACTAACCTTGGTCGGCTCAGGCACGTCCTCTGGGCGTTGCGCCCAGAGGGCGTTGAGCAGTCTTCCCAGGACCACGCTGTCCTGGGTGGGAAAGCAATACGTCTGCGCCTCCCAGCGCAGGTCGAAGCCGAACTTCACGCCGACGAGGAGGTGCCCGGCAAAGTAGTCCATCGCCCGCAGCCGTAGGCAGGCCTTTTGCAACATGCGGTGGAGTGTGGCGTGGGCGCCGTGGAAGGTACGCAGGCGCGGGGGGAGCACGTGGGAGTGGCCAATGGTACTGCGCTGCGTTGCGACCGGCGGCACGTCCACGCCGCGGAGTGCATACCACATGCGGTCGCCGTCGATGCTGCCCCAGATCCGGTGGAGCTTGCGGCGGCTGGCTGCGCAGAGTGCCTCCATGTCCATGATGCGCGCGGTGTGCAGCCGCTGCTCGATGCGCCGGCCGATCCCTGTGATGTCACTCAGTTCAAAGCGGTAGAGCTTCTCTGGCAGGTCGTCGAAGTCGATACAGGTCAGCCCGTCCGGTTTTTCCAGTTTGCTGGCCAGTTTGGCGAGGAAGCGGTTAGGCGCCAGCCCGATGGAGGCGCGGATGTGCTCGCCGATTTCCCCGGCCAGCCCCCGCTTGATCTCCAGCGCCTTGCCCCGCGCCACCTCTGGCGGCTGCCAGTGCTGGGGCAGCCGACCATACATCTCGTCGATCGAGAGCACCGCCTCCACGTAGATGATTTCGTGGATCCGTTTTTTGATCCGCTCATGCACCCGCACGTAGTTCGAATGCCCCGCCTCCACGAAGACGATGCCGGGGCACATCGCCCGGGCCTCGCGGACACCCGTGCCGGTTTTCACGCCGAAGGCCTTGGCCTCGTAGCTCGCCGCGATGCAGCAGGTCGTTTCCACGCCCAGCGAGGGCACCACCCCGACCGGCCGACCCCGTAGTTCTGGGTGGAACTGCTGCTCGACCGAGGCGAAAAAGCTGTCGAAATCAATGAAAAGGTAGCGGAGTGCCATCCTTTTAAGAGGGTACTAGAGAGACGCGCCCTGCAACCAATAAGTATAATTATGTTCACTATTCTATGGGGGACGAATTATTTCGAATTTCCTTCGAGCGTCCTTGCTTTGGAGGTCGATCTGCGACTAGTTGGCGCGGATGCGACGCGTCTCCATTTTTTTCTGCCTGATAAGCGCCCTTCTTCCTGTGGCACGTGGTGCGTCGGACGCCGGGGCGAGTTATAATCTGCTGCTCAAGCACAAGCTAACCGAAGAGTGGTTCCTGATCTCGCGTTCGAATCTGGCGAGCCGCCAGCATTACGACGACAACTTCTTCGGCTACACCGGGCTAGGCTTGGGCTATAATTTGAACGAAAACTGGAGTCTGCGCGTAGGCTACCGCCACGCATGGATCCGCCCCGGTGACGGCTGGCTGGAAGAAAACCGGCCCTATGTGGAGACCTATTACATGGGGGATTGGGAGGGCTTCCGCGTGACCAACCGCAGCCGTTTTGAGTTTCGCTTTTTCGACTACCGCGAAGATGATGTGCGCTTCCGTAACGAGATCGTAGTCGAAGCGCCATGGGAGTTTACGCCCCTCAAGCTCAAGCCCTACGTGGAGGAGGAATTTTTCTACAGTTTCAACGAGGATTGGATCGAAGCCAACTGGATTGGAGCCGGCCTGTCCTGGCGGCCGATGCCGGGCGTCAAACTCAAGCTCGGCTACCGCTGGGTGCACCAACGCATCGGTGACGGCTGGCTGAACCGCAACGTCATCGTGACAGGCGTGAATGTTTTCTTTTAGGGAGTTTTCCTAAAACAGCGCCAGCTGGTCGTCTTCGTCGCTGGTATCGCCACCGGACTTTTCTTTTTTCATCCGCTTGTGCAGGAGATTGTGGGAGGGGTTGATTAAAGCTGTTCGAGGAAGTCGCGTAAGTTGATCGCCTCAATCTTGTCGGCG
>Ga0115560_1002810_pt1 | contig 11171 bp, 5 predicted proteins | sample COGITO_mtgs_1105_5_FD_87278 | JGI IMG/M metagenome (GOLD analysis project Ga0115560, IMG submission 87278) | Pelagic marine microbial communities from North Sea - COGITO_mtgs_110509 | ecosystem: Environmental > Aquatic > Marine > Epipelagic | place: Germany:Helgoland, sampling site Kabeltonne... | reverse complement strand
CGGCTCGCTCATCAACGATCCCGCCACACTAATCAAACGACTTAAAGAGTGGGGCATCAATCAGATCGACTCCACCGCATTTACTTCGCACATCGTCCCAAAACTCACGACCGAGTCGAAGCCATCGCCCAACACTCGGCGTGACTTCGCGTATCACTTCCCCGAAGCGGCACAGGTATTCGAACAGTTGCAACACGTCAGCGCACAACCGATGGAGTGGTTGCCGCAGCCCAAAAACGACGACTCGCAATTTTCATCGTTACCGGAGGAATCACTAGATCCCGCGACTGCACTGACTGTCCTTCAGAATCGGATTCAACCTATCGCAGCAAAGAAGAATAACAGTGTGCGAAGCGAACTGCGGCGTAAGATCACCAAGGTGATTCGATATCGATTTGCCCATGAGACAACACTGGAAAATAAGCTCCATGCGCTCGAAAAAGCACACCTGTATGAAACGAAGCAATTAGAAGTGCAGCAGGCAACAATCACCAAAGAGCTGGAAACACGGATCACGCTAGCGCAACGGTTTCGCGACATCGTCGAGCACATGCCTAAGAATCCAACACCCTACGATGATTTTGGCCGACCACTTTCGCCTCCGAAATCACAGTACTCACGCATACAACAGTGGCAACTGAAGCGAGCGACACTCACAAACTGGGCACAAGTCCAAAAAAAGACACAAGCGAGCCAAATTTGGATCATCGACCTCTGTTCGTTGCTCCCCAAATCAACCGAGCAAAACGAAAAACCACTTAAACAACACTGGGAACAGGTCGCAAAAGACATTTCAGCAGATGGTTTTGCCGGGCAAGTTCAGCCTAATACCTGCCAAAATATTTTCACAGCAATACAGTCTGAACATTTCAACAACACTCCGCAAGCACCAGTGATCTCTCTGGACTCCGCGTATCACGGACTCGCCGAAAAGTTCAATGTCCCCATCACTGTCGGCGGCAACTGGAGCCAGCACCGCGCCTTAACCTTAGGCCAGGCACTTCAGCCTTCCGCAGCTTTCAAAAACTGGCTCCACTCCCTCAACGAACAAGGCAACCAATGGATCTGTTCAGGCTTCCATGGCTTCTCGCGTAATGCGCTCATCACATTCGTCGAAGCACTCAAACTCCCGCTCACCCCATTTGAATATGTATGCTCCGAATCACTCCCACACGCGGCAACAGCGCGGGACCACTTCGATCATTGGCTAAATGCGCTAAATCGCAAGAATTGGAATGACGTCGCTTGGCTGGGAACTTCAAGCGAACGTGACTATTACTGGCCAAAACAATTCGGCATTCATAATTGCTACTTGCTAGATACACCTACAAAAAATCAGCCGCATTCACTTAGCGCTGAAGTCGATTAGCCCGATCAGTTACAACAAAATAAGAAATCAAATTATGCCAGGAAAAGCCGCTATCATTACACGCACCAAGAACCGCCCGAACTTCCTGCGGCGCGCAATGCTCTCAGCGCTAGGTCAGACTTACGGCGATTGGGTGCATGTAATCGTTAACGACGGCGGGCAGCGCAATGAAATAGACCTGCTCGCGCTTGAATTCGAAGATGCCTACCAAGGACGCCTGCAAATCCTTCATCTCCCCGAGAGTATCGGCATGCAGTCGGCCTCAAATGCCGCAATCGAAGCCTCAGAGAGTGACTACATCATTATTCATGACGATGATGACTCCCTCCACCCCAACTATTTAAAGAAAACGATCCAATTCCTGAGTGAAGCTGGCAGCGAAGACAGCCACCAAGGCGTCGTCTCTCAGACATGGCGCGTCAATGAAGATATCAATGCATACGGCGACTTTAACGAGACAGATCGGTGGCACTACATGCCGCTCGACTTTGTAAATATCTTTCGCTTTGGCGCACAAAACCCCTTTCCACCGATCGCATTCCTCTACCGACGCCAGGCCCACACAGCACTCGGACTCTTCAATCAACGCTACAATGTCCTAGGCGACTGGGATTTCCACTATCGGTTCATTCAGAAATTTGACATCGGTGTATTGGATGAAAAATTAGCCAACTACCATTGGCGAGTCGGCACACAACCGGAGGGATTCAACAATACCGTGACGACCGGAATCGCAGAACACCGCATGCAGCTCAATAAACTGCATAACGATTATATCCGCCAACACATCCAGGACTCCCCCGCAGCGACCGCCCCTATCATGAACCTCGGGCACGAGCTTCAGCAAACAAATAATCAGCTGCATCGGGCCAATCAGGAGATCGGAGCGGTCAAAAAAGACCTAAAAGGGCTGATTAAAGAGCTCGAAGTGGTGCGCAATAAATTTTCATGGCTATTGCGAATCAAAGCTGAAGACGGCCAGACCAAGAAGCCGCCGCAGTATCAGACACACAAACACCCGCGACCAAAGCAGCTCGACCACGCCAACTATCTGAAAAAGGCACAGGGCCGAACGCTCATTTCGTTCGATATTTTCGACACATGCCTACTGCGCACCACCCAACGCCCGGTAGATGTCTTCTTAATCGTTGAAAGCCTCACAAACATCACAAGGAACAACGAGACCATTCCGCTCGCACGCGCGCGTGAGCTGGCCGAGCAACGCACGCGGCAAGACGCCAACAATGGCGAAACGACCTTTGACGCAATTCACACCGAACTGGCGGCGCTACTAAAGCTCAGCCCAGAAGAAGCGGAAACAGTCCGCGACTTGGAACTCAAGATAGAGCGGCAAGTACTTTACCCGAACAAAATAATTCACGACCTCTACTCTGAGCTGAAGAAGACCGGCAAACGCATCATCTTCATTTCAGACATGTATTTCCCTGAGCCAATACTGCGGGAGTTATTAGAAAGCAATGGTTACGATGCCGACGAAATCTATGTGTCTTGTGATCACGCCGCCAGCAAACATGAAGGTGCGCTCTATGACCTAGTATTAAGCCAAGAAGGGGTGCAAGGAGCCGACGTGCTGCATTTTGGCGACAATTATCGCTCTGACATCGAACAGGCACAACAACGTGGCCTTGAAACTGGCTACATCGTCGAAGCTCATTTGCCACAAACTTATTTCAGCAATAGTCCGAAACCGCAAAAATTTAGTACCGCCCGAGACTTAAGCAGTTGCGCAATCGGACTCGCCCAAAAGCACCGCCTCTCCGCACACGGCGGCAACGAAGACTACTGGCAAACCTTCGGCTATGAAATCGCGGGCCCGCTGTATTTCTTTTACACCAAGTGGCTCATCGAGCAAGCAAAGGACTCTGGGCGTCAACAACTCGTATTCTTGGCCCGTGACGGCTACTACCTGCAACGCACCTTCGAATTGATCGATGCGAACTGGAACACGGGCCTAAAAAGCCAATACCTATTTGCTTCAAGGCGACTATTCAACCTCGCAGCAATTACCGAGCTAGATGACGACGCCTTCGCCTTCCTCACGACCCCGAATCCCAATATGCAGGTCAGGGACTTCCTCACTCGCCTAAATTTCGCACCTGAACAATACCGCACACAAGTACAGCAGGCAGGACTTAGCTCGCTCAATGAGGTGGTGACCAAGCACAACGGCACCTTTAAAAGCACTCGTGTAAAAAATAAAATACACGCACTGCTCCGCAGCCTATCGAGTGAGATTATGCACAAAGCCGAAACCGAAAGAGCACTGCTGTTTGATTACTTCGACTCAGCGGCGCTCGACGCCGAAAAATCCCTGTTTGTGGACGTCGGCTGGCAAGCGTCCTCAATCAAATCACTGAGCCGACTGCTTTCGCTAAAGAACAACACCACGACCAACCTCACTGGCTGCTTCTTTGGCACATGGCACTTCGCTCAGCCAGCCATCGATGGCGGAAATGACATTCGCTCATACTTCCATCATCTCAACGAACCCAAACACCGGACAGAGCTGATCCAACAATCCGTATCGGTGATTGAATCGTTGTTCTCAGCACCACATCCAACCATTGTCGGCGTGGAGAAAGCTGTGAAAGGTCACCAGGCAGTTTACGCAGAGGCTCAAGGCCAGGCGCAAGAGAATCGCCGCCTCGATCAGGTATGGCAGGGCGCCGAACAGTTCATTCAGGATATGTTACCGCTCTCCAGCCAATCGTCCACAGACGATGGCATTGAACTCCTAGAAAGCTTGCTCGTTCGCGTCTTACATCACCCGACGCAAGAAGATGCACGCGCGCTGGGAAGCATTCAACACCGCGAGAGTTTCGGCAATCCTAGCGCCGCACCAATAGTGAGTCCCACCCCCCGCTCGACGAACCTCAAAGCGTTACAAGCAGGCCTGCAAAACTCCAACTGGAAGCAAGGCTACCACGCACAACTCTCTAACAAGCAGCTCCAGCGACTGGCATCAGCCCCAAGCCAAGATGCACAATCAAACAAGACAGTTCCGTGGCATAAATACATTTACCGTACATACCGCCGACTCCTCGGCGACCCGCGCTACACCAAACGATAGGGCCGCAGATCTACCAGAGCAGAAACGAGCATCGATGTATCCAAATCGACTACAACTCACCTGCTCCACCAAATACACGACACACTAACAGCTTGCGAGGAACCACCGAATCACCCATGGCAAAGGAACTGCGCCCTTTTAAGCTCTTCAATTGAATTCAATTTCTGGTGACTTTAAGATCAACGGTCACTTAGGCATTGAGGGCCAGTCCGTTACCAGACCAAAGCGCACACAGTAATCACGCATCTGGTCAAACTGATAATACTCAGGGGTCAGTGATGTTTCCGCAGGAAACTCCTTACGATATACCGTATATAAATCAATCGCGCGTGAAATATCTTTTTTGTGAACATAAGCCATCACGTGAGCTGCCGCGATCACGTTACGCGTCCTAGGGTCCACCAAACCTAATGCCCAACTGTAAGCCGCATCTATTTCAGCATCCTCAACCTGAGAGATGGACTCCTCAAAACCCAGCAGACATTCAGGGGGAAGTCGCAAGCATTTAAAAATGAGGGAACCAGAATCCAGCACCTCATATACGGGAGAAATATATTCTCGTAGACGATATGCACTAATATGAACCCATGATTCGTAAAAGTGCATAAAATCTTGATGAATCACATAACTTTCACCAGCGATAAGAGACGGATAAAACTGGCGTGAGATATTATCACAGAGAGCTTCGTATTTCATTGCATCAACTACCAGCAATTCAATGGCACCTTCAGGACAAAGTGCAGTAGCGAGATCTGCCTGAGTTACTTTCAGCAGTGGCATGTAAGGCCTCATCACTTCCTTATAAAGCGCCTGGTAATCATCGCCATCATCATAACGTCCTGAGCACTGCAAATTATATAACTTACAGGTATCTTCCATATTATGCTCCCATTTGAAGAGATCAAGTACATGAATTCGTCCATGCTTATCATCAATACTTTGATTTAACTCGAGTCCACGACAGAGAGACTGAGTAAGAGAACCGAGCCAGCACCCTAATTCAACAATCATACCACTCCCCTTATAAAGCTCTTGGGCAACCCACTGCAGGTACTTCTGCTCATTTAGACTAGTCATCCCGACAGACCACACCGCATGTTCGTCAAAACTTCCGTAGACTGCATGGTCAACAACATCTGCGTATAATCTATCTGTGTTTAACTTGCTCATATTTTCGTTCCTTTAAAATGATGCTGATTAAGATAGGGCACCTCAATCAACGCGTCCAGATGTATCCGGGGTTTAGCCATAATTCAAAGTGATAAAATTCTCGATAATCATATCACTTCGGCCCTGCACTAAGGCCAGAACACTCTACCTCACCCGCACTTATACCTATAAACTCACGGACTGCATGCCGAACACTAAGAACCTGACATTCAGCGACCGCCCTCTCTACAACGGACGGGTACACGACGAATCGAGGGCAAGCGCTATTCGGTCGGCTTCGAGCTTAACGGATAAGATAAAACTTCACCTGTTTCAGGGTTACGAAACGCTCGCAGCTCATTGCGTGTCCCGAGAAACTCAAGCCTTTGAGGATCTCCATCAATCCACACGAAATAAATACTCGGTTCATTGAGATGCAGGGCTAAGTACTTTAGCTCGAAATCGGTCGAACAAAAAATACCCGGACTGGAATTCACGGCGTCCACATAGAGCCAACCGTGTTCACTTTGATAAATGAAAGGGAATGAACCCGGCCAGATATCACCTAGCGCCGGCACATTCACCCAGCCGCTCATGTCGGAATTCGACAGTGACACAAAAACCTTACGCAAGAATTTCCATTTTGCATCCAATTTTATTTGGACCGCAAGGCTTGCACACGACTGAATCTCACCTTCAGGATAGCAAAAGAACAAATCGCACTCAAAGTCGTCCAGCACGACGCCAGACGACAATCTCAAGGAAACCGAAACGACTTCACCACGCCGAGGCAACTCCTCGACATCTGTACGCCATAAAACTAGCGGATCTTCAGAAGCATCTGTTGCCCGCTCCCGAAGCTCGACATAATAGTTGGCATTGCCATCCGAATTGATCACAGGCAACCATGCATTGGTTCCAGTATTGGTCAACTCACACTCGACGACAAATGCCGAATCCGGCGACATTTGTATCGAATCGACATTAAGGCACCTAAGGTCAACGACTGGCCTAGATGAGCAGTTACCCACTCCAAGACGATGCTGCCCTGATACTACAGCAGGGTCGTCCACCGTCGACAATTGTGCCCTCTGCCGCCGCTGAAAGCGCTCTAACCACTCGGCATTCAAGCCACTACTCAATTTCTGATAACGGCTCTGAATGACCACATCCGGATTGAGCTCCGCTCCTAGGAAATGGAGCGCATTGCCAACGACCCCCATCGGATCGGCAACCATATCCTCATACCAAATTTCATAGTAAGGCAGCTTCCGTTCCTGCAAAAAATGAAGCCAGCCCGCCTCATCTTGGTGCACTTGATTCCAACAATCCAAAATACGCGAATAATTGTAGACCAACGTAGCGTCCAAACCTGCATCGTGCTTCTCACTGCGCCACACTCCCTGCTGCTTGGCCTTCTCAAAGGATACTGCCTGTTTCGCCTTATCCTTACGGCGCACAAATAAAATCTGTACGTCTCCCAAAATATCCAAGGCGTTGCCCAAGGGGTCGACCACTGGGCCCTCCGAGTCTGCGGCAACCTGCGTGAACAGGCTCTCAAAAGCAGGCCACATAGCTTTCACCGCAAATCGCTTGGCTGCGGCTCGCTGATGCCCCATCAGGCACTCCAGTACCTCCAACCTCGGCAGATCGTCGGCAAGTCGCAACTCCTGCCGAGCGGCTAAGAGATTAAAATTTAAATATTCTTCCGCAAAAGGAATCCCTCCGAGTTGTGACAACCAATCGCACGCCAAGTAGCTCCCCGACCGATGCGTTGCAGCGATCAAGATGGTACTTTGGCTTACAGTTTCGCTGCTCATAAGCTCCTCAGTACAGCTCGCTTGTCGAACAAATCGAGCCCAAAGAGTCAAAAGAGTCAAAAGAGAAGATTATACCCCAGCCATCAACCAGGCTCACACTAAGAACACTCTAATCCGCCACAGCACCCAATCGTGCCCAGACACCGGAGATCAGATCCACCACCCACTGCGTATCCGCATTGTACCAATGCCAGGTGCTTTGATCACTCGAGTAAGAGTAAGGCCACGCGTAGTAATTCCAACCCCTTGCCTCGGACAACTTCCTCCACTCGCTATTTGACAGATTAACACGCCGCTGCGTGTTCGAAATATCGAAAAAGTGCCAACGTCCCTCCGTGAACGAATACGCATACGGCCAACTAAAATACACCCAGCCTTGCGGCTCCCAAACAGGCGGCTCGGCTGGTGCAAGCCATGGAAAGTCGAACGTGCGGCTCTGCACATAATCGAGTGCGTTTGAATCATATTCGCGATACACATAGGTGCCCGTCGTTGCAGTCAAGAACGTGAGGGTGACTACCTCGCGATACACATTGGGATCATTGCCATCTTCATCATAGGTTTGGGTCAGAGTACCGACATTCGTAGAGGTGCGAACATAACTCCAGTCCCCCTGCTGTCCATACCAATCAAATCGAGTAGCGCTCGTAAAAGAAGTGCCCTCTACTCGCTGACCCGGTAATAAGGCGGTCATGGTTTCGACACTGGGCGCGAGGTTTGAGGCATTTAGCTCAGGCGTCGCACCGAAAAAGAAGGCGACGATTGCGGCCACAGTGAATATAGCATGCGAAAAAATATTTCTAACAGTCATAATAGCTAATCTCTTTAAGTAAGATCTACTAAAAAACCATAAATAAGATTGTCGCGTCAATTACAAAAAACCACACGTTACCCATGCGTCTTCAGATTGAAGATGATCACCTAGAGGAGCAGAGTGAGCCACTGCCCAGGAGCCACAATACAGCCAAGCTACACGCTGGCTAATCGGATGCACCCATCCGTGCCCAGACACCGGAGATCAGATCCACCACCCATTGCGTATTGCTGTCGTACCAATGCCAAGTGCTTTGCTCACTCGAGTAAGAGTAAGGCCACGCGTAGTAATTCCAACCCCTTGCCTCGGACAAGGTCCCCCACTCGCTATTTGACAAATTAACGCGCCACTGCCACTGCGTGTTCGAAATATCGAAAAAGTGCCAGCGTCCCTCCGTGAACGAATACGCATACGGCCAACTAAAATACACCCAGCCTTGCGGCTCCCAAATCGGGGTCGGCTCCTCCGCCGTGTCGACCGTGCCAGTCGAACCTGCGGAAACACTATCAAGTTGAGCCAGATCGCTATTACTGAATGTATTGGTGGCACCATCTGCAGGGATCACCCATGTAGCATCTGTCCAGATTTCATATGTAGTTGCAGCGTCTGAAGTTGTTGATCCGCCTGAAAAAGTGAGAATCCCAAAAAAATCCCCAGAAGCCACAGTCGAGCTGACTACATTAAATGTGGCAGCGTTAATTGCCACAACTATGTCGTTACTGAAGAAGTTGCTCGCTGCCGTCGTCGTGACTAAGACTTCGAAACCGGAGTATGTTGACGAACTAGTTAGATCAGCATTTGCCGCTAGCGTAGCAAGCGCTGTAGTGTTGAAGCTTGATCCGCTCGTATCAACTAGTACCACCGCAAAGTCAGAATCGGCGACACCAGCTACATTAACCAACGCAGTACCGAAGATACTAGCCGAGCCGAATAATGCGACAGGCAGAACCGCGAGAGCTAGGAAACCGAATAAACACTTAAGAAATTTAGTCTTCATATTAATCACCGAACAGTGCCCAGATTCCAGAAACCAAGTCGACCACCCACTGCTCATTGTCATTATACCAATACCAAGTTGAAGCATCAACCGAGTAAGAATAAGGCCAAGCGTAGAAGGTCCACCCTGTCGCTTCTGGCAAAGTTCCCCATTCACTAGTGGTCAGGTTGACACGCCATTGGGTATTTGAGCTGTCGAAGTAGTGCCAACGAGCTTCATCCAATGAATACGCATACGGATAATTGTAATACACCCACCCTACAGGAGTCCAAGTAGATGCCGAAGGCTCGAGGCTTTCGATCAGAATCGCCTCGACCACTTCTTCATTTGTCATGCCAGCGTATTCTGCAATCTGTGCGTCTGTCGGATCTTCGTCGAGCAGCGTCGCAATGAGCAATGCCGTCTGCATGTCCTCAGTCGCATCATTCGGCACTGTGTAATACAGCACACTGGAGAGGCCTGGATATTGGCTGAGTTGATTATCCAGGGCGAATGCAGCCACAAATGCAGCGGTAGTACCTGAATAGCCCGGAACTATCAGTTGCCCTAAGTTCGTATCCACGCCCGTCAAAGACAGAGACAAGCGGCTCAGCGCGAGTGCACTCGGCGCAGTACTGTGCTTATTGCGGAACAGTTGCGTCACCAAATCGTTTGCCGCTTGCCCTGCAACAGACAATGGCGGGAAAGTCTCCCTGAAACGACTTTCAAACTCTGGAATCAACGCGGTGACCAGTGATAGCGCCGACGCGTCATTCGAGCTTCCTGAACCTGTCGAAAGCGAGGTAATCGTGAAATCACCCGACTGGAGTAGCGAGAAACCACCGACAATCGCAGTGTGAGTGCCCGCTTCAGTCACAGTGAAAGTCAGCAATGGGTCCAAACCAAAGATACTATCATCCGAAAATCCAACTTGAGCACCGCTCGGGCTATTGACCGTCAGAGTGGCATCTCTAAGAGGGTTACCAGCTGCGCTATCCTGCGTGACACGCATAGTGACAGCATCTCCCACGTTATAGAAGAACTCAAATGTCTCCGTAGCACCGAACTCAATACTACCCGTCTGGATACTCGATCCTACTGTGCCTCCAGACAAATTAGCGCGAGCAAATGCCAACTCCTCAGCATCCGGCCATTCACCGAGCATCGTGCGATTAACCAGCATCGCTAGATAGGTGTCGTCCAGCGCGGAAGAGTCCAGCAGATCAACCACATAAGCGGTTTGCGATTCCAGCGAGCCATCCAATTCGTCTAAGCCATCGGCCACCTCACTATCCGTCGGACTGCGCCCCAATATGCTATCGAAGATATTATTGATGAACAGCTCGTCTTGGCTATATGTGACTCTCACTTCAATCGGCGTGGCAGTCACACCCGTGATTCTCTCAAACGATGTGGCGACGGCATAGAGGTAAAAGACACCTTCCGATAGGCTGACGAATTCTGTTGTGTAGGGCGCCGACGGAACGGATTCAATCAGGGTCCCCAATAGAGGGTCACCCGGTGTGTTCCGGAAATAGAATCGGATCCCGCCACTAATCGTGCCGCCTTCGACCTCAGCACTCGCTAGCAGAGTGAGGATCTCACGCGCCTCAATCTCGACGACGTCCCCAGCAGTTGGAGCGACAAAAGTGACCACCGGCTCAACAGGTTCAGCCACCGTCACTTGAATCGACTCAGTGGTCACGCCAATGCCTCCAGTATTCGAGGTGGCGACGGCATAGATATAGTAAGTGCCGACCGAACCGCTACTGAATACCGTAGTGTAGGGCGCCGACGTATCGACTCCAATCGAGGTCCCCAACAGAGGATTACCCGGTGCATTCAGATAAAAGAATTCCACCTGACTAATCGTGCCGTCTACGACCGTTGCACTCGCTCGCAGAGTGACGGTCGCCCCCTCAGGCGCAACCTCGTCACCCCCTGTTGCAGTG
>Ga0115560_1002807_pt1 | contig 11176 bp, 9 predicted proteins | sample COGITO_mtgs_1105_5_FD_87278 | JGI IMG/M metagenome (GOLD analysis project Ga0115560, IMG submission 87278) | Pelagic marine microbial communities from North Sea - COGITO_mtgs_110509 | ecosystem: Environmental > Aquatic > Marine > Epipelagic | place: Germany:Helgoland, sampling site Kabeltonne... | reverse complement strand
GTAAGTGCCCAAACATAAGAAGCACACTCAGTGCTAACTTGGACTTGCAAATATTCACCGTCTAATAGGTTTTTTTCCAGTACCTCGAATGACAAAGTGTCCCTGTCTCCTTTTGCACCTACAAGCATCATATAAAGCGTACCTTCTTCTGCCCCAATTGTTTTTTTGATGGGGTCTTTCTGGATAATAAGGGGAGCAGTTGAAAGATGCCCATGTTTAAAAGAACCGGAGCTGAGCAGCCCCACTTGAGTGGTCCATATTGAAAGTTAGTGCATGATTGGCTCTATCGCGTTTCGTATGTCTCTCGCGTTAATGTCTGAGATTAACATGCCGCCTAGCTTTGGAAGGATGTGCATCTTGATTGGTGACAGCCAGTCCTGCCCATCCGGTTTTAGTTCTGCTGTTTTGGATTTCATGGCGGATGCAGTTATCGCGTTCAATGAAATATCATCGCGCTTGGTTTTCTGTTCCTCAAGGTCGCGCTGGCGCTTTGGCTCTTGGCCTGTAGCTAAGACGCCTCGATGGTGGTCAGCCAGTATACGAGCATTGGCCAGTGTCAGTGACGGATACCCGCCCAGATGTAGTTCTTTGCGCTTACTGTGGAGTGTGTACCTCAGAAAGAAATACGTAGCGCCATCTTTGCGACGATGGAAAAACAGTTTGTCTCCGTCACAGTGTTTTCCCACTGGTGCTGATTTAATAAACGTAGCTGTTAAAACATCTCTCGCCATTTGGCCTCTCTCGCATTTGTACCACATTCTGTACCACCTTTAGATAATTGGTGAACCAGTGCAGTTCAATGCACTTGAGTGAACATAAGCGCACTATTTACGTTATTTTATGGACTTTGGCATCTTCATATGTTTTCGATTGCACTGGGTAAACAGGTATTTGGCGTCAGCGCATTGCGTGAAACCCCACTGAAAAATGTAACACGAAAAGGAGCAACTGATGACGTCAGTTGGTGTTGTTGGGTTGGGGGATATGGGCAGTGGAATTGCCAGAAACCTGATCAAAAATGGATTTGAAACTTGGGGAATCGACTTAATTCCCGATCGAAACGAATCTTTCGCAGCCATAGGCGGCAATGTAGCGGAGACTGTGGCTGAAGTAGGTCGTAATGCGCAGATTGTTTTTGTTATGGTAATGAAAGGAGCAGAAGCGCAGGACGTCATTTTAGGTGTCGACGGGTTATCTAAAAATATGGCTGTAGGTGGGGTAATCTTGTTGACCTCAACAGTTAAACCATCGGAAGCACGCTCAATTGGCACAGGACTAAATGACACTGGTTTGAAAATGATAGATAGTCCAGTATCAGGCGGATATCCTGGAGCGCAAGGTGGTACCTTGACTTTAATGGTAGCAGCTTGTGATGCTGCACTAGAGAAGGCCAAACCAGCTATGGAAGCAGTATCGGCGGCTATTCATCGCGTTGGTACAAAGGCTGGTGAAGGCCAGGTAGTTAAAGCATGTTTGCAATCGTTGATAGGTTCGATCTTTTCTGCAACTTTTGAGGCTGCGGCGCTCGCAGCAAAGGCCGGAGTGGCAGGTCAAGTCATTTTGGATGTTTTTTCAACATCGTCTGCTGGATCTGGTATAACTAATAATGCATTGGAAAAAATTGTTGATCGACAGTTCGAAGATACTGGCAGTCATATCAATACAATGCATAAAGATTTAACTATTTCGATGGCTTTGGGCGAGGAACTGGGTGTGCCATTACATACAGCTGCTGCTGCAATGCAGATTTTTCATGCGGGCCGTACTCGATATCCGAACGGGGATAACTGGATTTGTACCAAGGTGATAGAAGAAATAGTTGGCGCTGAATTGCATCGTGACATGGCTAAGGTGATTAGATGAAACTAGGCGTAATTTGTGATGGGATTAGTCGTGATTTAGCTCGTGCTGTTGACGTCATGGATGAGTTTGGAATTGACTACGCGGAGTTACAATTTGTGGGTGATACTGAGGTTGGGGATCACTCCAAGGCAGAAATTAATGAAATAAATACTTTGTTGTTGGATCGCGGCAAATCAGTGAGTTGTCTCAGTCGTCATATTTTTGCCGGAATGACTGTTAAAAATAAACTTGGTGATGCACTGCACACTCAACACATTGATGCACTCAAGAGAGTGATCGATATGGCGCATGTTGTCAGCAGCCCATTAGTGCGCATCATGACGCCAAAAAAAGAGCAGATCCTTTGGGGTAAAAACGGAGCTGAGCGATGGAACGTAGCGCATGGTGCCTGGGATGCTATGGCGCCGATGATTGAACCAGCGGTCGATCTTGCTCGTTCTGCAGGGTTAACTTTAGTTGTCGAGACTGGCAATGGTACTATGGTCAATTCAAATTATACCGCCTGCAAATTAATTGATGAATTAGATGCTCTGGACGTACTTAAAGTACTTTGGGATCCGGCAAATAATTGTTGGTGTCATGAGTTGGCATTTCCGGATGGTTATGATGAAATGCAGGGTGGGTATTTAGGACATGTGCATATCAAAGATGTAATAGTGGATACACCGCGGGCCACGCTTGAAGTTTGTGAAATGGGCAGTGGACAGTTAGGCCCATTATTTCAACCAATTGCTAATGCTTTGCGAGCTGATGGCTACGATGGTGTGGTTTCATTCGAGAGTGTATATCATACCGGAGACGGAGATTTTGAAGCAGGCTTTCGAGCCTGCGTCAACCAGTTTAAGACGATCTTTGGCTCGCAAAATTAAATCATTTCCCGTCTTTGTGACAATTTTGGTTTTATACGCTCATATTGCGCTCGCTCGCTATGCTAGATAGGCCTTATGAATTAAGTGTAAGGGGTGCCACATGATTAAGATTGCAGAACTTCCTGCGCTTGACAACCTTCGTGTTGCCATCATTGGTTTGGGGTATGTTGGTTTGCCACTTGCTGTTGAGTTTGGAAAACAGCGGCCTACAATAGGTTTCGATTTAGATGTCAGCCGAGTAGCAGAGTTGCGAACGCAACAGGATAGTACGGGCGAGGTTGATGCTGCTGATATGTTTGAAGCAAATCATTTGCATTACACAAGTGACCTAACAGAGATTGCTGATTGCAACGTTTACATAGTCGCCGTGCCGACACCGATCGACCAGCATCGACAGCCAAATCTTGAACCTCTATTATCAGCCTCACGCTCGATAGCTTCTGTTATAAAACGCGGTAATATTGTGATCTTTGAAAGCACAGTTTACCCTGGAGCCACAGAAGAAGATTGCTTGCCTCTTGTAGTGCAGGGCTCTGGGCTTGATCTTAACGTCGATTTTTTTGCAGGTTATAGTCCTGAACGGATTAATCCAGGGGATAAAGAAAGGCCACTGCGTAAGATTGTAAAGGTGACCTCAGGTTCAACGCCTGAAGCGGCAGACTTAATCGATGCACTTTACAGTACAATAATAATAGCAGGAACTTTCAAAGCCGCTTCAATTAGGGTCGCTGAAGCCTCTAAAATAATTGAAAATACACAGCGTGATGTGTCTATTGCATTGATAAATGAGCTATCTATCATCTTCTCACGTCTTGGAATTGACACAAGCGCTGTACTGGATGCTGCCGCAACCAAGTGGAATTTCAATCGCCTGTCACCAGGGCTGGTAGGTGGCCACTGCATTGGAGTTGACCCCTATTATCTAGTTCACAAGTCTATTGATGCTGGCCATATTCCTGACATCATTCGAATGGCTCGTGAGATTAATGATGGTATGGCGCGTCATGCAGCGACGCTTCTGGTTAAGAAGATGATCCAAAAAAAAGCAAAAGTGAATGGCGGACGGGTTCTATTGTTAGGGCTGACCTTTAAACAGAATTGTGCAGATATTCGTAACACTAAGGTTATTGATATGCAGCAAGAGTTGGTAAGCTATGGATTGAACATTGACATGTATGACCCTTGTGCTGATCCATATGAAGTGCGGTCTGTTTTTGGCGTTGAAATGCTTCCGTTGATGCCTGAGCCGTTAGCAAATTATGATGCGGTTATCTTGGCGGTACCCCATAATTTTTTGGTTGAAATAGGACCTAATGGGCTGAAAGCTTATCTTTCTAATGTTGGTGTATTTTTCGATATGAAATCTGTTTTTGAACAAGTTGAAAGTCACCTGCGGCTCTAATTAAATTTTATTTAGGGACGACAGACAAGCGATATTATTGTATTACCAAAGAGGTTCTTCGTAAAGCTTTGAAGGTTGCACGATTATGCTTAGTCTCAGAATAATGCTTTTTACAGACGACTAGTTTTAACCCAGATGCGTGCTCCATTGGGTCCAGATGTTAATTGAGTTTGAGTTTTCACTGGAAAGCGTATCCAGTCTCTTTCGCACAGTCTTTGACCATTTTCAGTCAAGCTTCCATTGAGAACAAGTATTTCTGCCCCACTTTGAAAATCTAAATTATGCGAAGTGTTGGGGAGCCATTTTTCGACTGATACATGTTCTCTGGTATCTTTGAACAATGTTGAAGATTTGATGCCGTATCGTAAAGCATCGCTTATCAAATCGATAGAGTTTATATTAATAATTAAATGAGTGCGATCTTTGGGGTCGAATTGCCACAGTTTGACGAAGATTGTCGCACCTAATTCTGAACTCGGAGTGTGGCGTGACATTGGAGGGTTCCGGACATAAGATCCAGCTGGAAAATTTCCAGATTCATCCTGAAAAACGCCATCTAAAACAATGTACTCCTCGCCTCCGTAATGTGTGTGGGGTTCAAAAGAACTCTGTGGCGCAAAGCGTACAATCGTTGTAGCACGGGCAATTTCGTTACCAATACGGTCAAGCATCTTACGTTCAACGCCGATAGCTGGCGATGTCTGCCAAGGGTTGTCTCTATCGTGGATAAGAACTTTTTGTGAAAAATCAGAGTTTAGCTGCATAATTTAATCCTGCTTATTTTTGTCTGCCAATAAATAGAGGAATGCACTTTCATCTTACTATTTTTTAAACTTAGTGCTAATTAAAAGCTTCCTCAAAAAGACCAGATATTAGCCCTCTGAAGCATAACCAATTTGTTTAATTAATCTGAAATATATTCACCCATGAGTTTGTGAGATGGTTAGCTCCACAGATATTGATATTTCAACAAGAAAATAAAGCATGTTTAAAAATTTTTATATCAGATCAGGTGTCTTTGGTCGTTTGCTTAGCTGGTTCTGCCGCTGAAAGCTGTTACTAAAATATTATTGTCTTCTAAGGCAAGCCGCACGGAAGCCGCAATATCGACTGCTTTGGGAGTGTCACCATGGCAGCAAATGCTATCAATTGGCGTTTTAATTAGCTTTCCAGAAGCTGTAATGATCGCCTGAGATTTGACCATTTCGACCACTCGTAAACCTGCTTCACTGGGGCTGTGAATAACAGCACCTGGCAGATTACGGTCTACCAGTGTCGCGTCATCATTATATGCTCGATCAGCAAAAATTTCGCATGCAAACCTTGCCCCAAGGCTTCTGGCAGCTGTTTCTTGTGCAGTTGTCGCTAGAACCAGTAAAATTGCGTCTGGATGGACTGATAAAACTGCTTCATAGCACCCGCGGGCCATACCTTCGTCTTCTGAGGTCATATTCCCCAATGCACCGTGCAACTTTGCGTGTCTGACTGTCGCCCCAATAGCCTTTGCCATACCGAGTGTAGCACCGACTTGGATGCAAATTGAATTTTGTAGTGAGGTAAGAGGCATAGCAATTCGACGTCGACCAAAACCTTCCAGATCAGCAAACCCAGGGTGTGATCCAATTCCGACCGCTTGATCCAATGCTATATTCATAGTTTTGGCCATCACATCGGGATCACCTGCATGTGCTCCACAGGCTATGTTTGCTGATGTGACTGTCCTAAGCAGAGCGGCATCATTGCCCATTGTCCAGAGGCCAAAGCTTTCCCCCATATCTGCGTTAAGATCGACTTGCATAAGTTTATCCTTCTTCAAAAGGTGATGCTGTAGCTGAAATTACACCACCGACCAATTGATAGCTCAATAGATCTTTAATGTTATCAGGGTCGCGGATTAATGGCGATACAAGTTGTTTAAGAGTAGTTAGTTCTGCATCAGCACGTGCTTGGAGTAACGAGCCCTCTTCGAGGCTGATGTACTTAAACTGTAACGCGGCTCCTACTGGTGCTTGCGCTACCAGCGGCAGATCACAAGGTAAAACTGTGCCAATTCGTGGATAGCCACCTGTAGTTTGGCATTCAGCCATTAAAACAAAAGGTGTGCCGTCACCAGTTATTTGAATATCACCAGGAACTATAACTTCGCTTACTATGCTAAGTTGTTTAGGATTTGAAAAATTTCCTCCATCGCTGTCAAGTCGCACTCCTTGCCGATTTGTGCGTGGATCTCTCCGGAATTTTGTCTTCGCGAAACGAGCTCTGATAGCTGGGTCAAAATCATTGGTTTGCATACTTGGTACAATTCGAACGTCACCGCCAGAAAAACGAGGGTCGCGGGGTAAGCTCATTTTAACTTCGCAACCGAGGTCTGTACCAATTTGTAAAGTTTGTCCCTTGGAAATTGGAGTGCCTAGACCAACTGATTGGTGGGTGGCGCATGAACCAAGGACCACATCTGTTTGGAATCCCCCGCCAACATGTAAATACCCATAGGTGCCGTCGCAGCTGGGACCAATAACCAGTCTTGCTCCTGAAGGCACATAGTGGCTTGCATTCCAACTAATAGCTTCGTCATCAATTGACGCATTCATCAATGCACCTGTTAGAGCAATACGCAGTGATCCTATTGCTTCGAAGGTTCCACCAGTACCTGTCATTTCAAGTGCAGCGAAATTGTGGCTTTGCATCAATAGTGCTGCTCCTTCATAAATGGCCCGTAAGTCACAAGCACCACCGCGCGTCAGCCCGTTTTCCAGAAATCCAGGGCGCCCCATATCTTGTAAAGCTACGCCAATTCCAATCTGATGCACACTGAGGCTGGTCATGTTATCACCTCGCGTAGTGCACCACCTGACCCATCAGGGTTGTGTAGTTCGATCTGTGCGAGTTCTCGGGTTGTTATGGAAATAAATTGAACTTCATCACCAGGCGACAATGGAAAGGGTACATCACTTGTAGGTCGAAAACATTTGAATGCACTTTGCCCTATATGATGCCAACCTGTCGGAGTATCTTTGGCAAAGAGGCATATTTGTCGGACTGCTGCTACTAGTGCACCGGCAGGCACGTTTGGACTCAATTCGACCTGGCGTGGAATGTTCCACGAGGTTCCTAACGTACCAAGATAAGGTTGGCCGGGGGCAAAACCAATTGTAAGGACCCGCATTTTTGTTGCTACAAGCTCAGTTTTAGCTTCAGAAACAGTTAAACCAGCGGCCTCTGCTGCTTTGACTAATTGTGGAGCGCGGTAAGTTCCAAATACTGCGGGTATTGTCCAAAGTGTGCGACCCGCAGGCAATTTGGCGTTTATCCAGTTTTCTGATCCGAGCACATCTTTGAATTTTCTACTGATAACAACAAAATTGTGCTGAGCCAGATCAATTTGAAAAAAAGCAGACACAAGTGTGCTGCTACTTTCCGCAATTTCTGGCCACTTAAGTTTATCAATAGCAGTCCTGAAAGCGATAGCCGCCCGGTTAGCTGCATCTGTGGCAGTGTCGCTAAATGTGACAAGTATACCATTTAGGCCAACGGATCTTATTTTAGGGTAATGAGACTTATTTTCTGACATAAACAGACCTTAGCGGTTATATAGTCAAGTTCAATTGAGACTATGCTTATTTGATTTAGACAGATATTTCTCTCTGGAAATGACTTATTCCATGGCTAAATATTTTCAGTTTTGTCTGTAAATGTCTAATTGTGACATACATGTCTAAAGGCAGAAATAGTTTTAATTATGGAATATTTTTGATGCCTTTATTTCTAACGAGTTAGTTGGAGTTGTATCCAATAGAGTACATCAAGGGTTGAATTAAATTTTTAACCTCTACTGTATTTTGGACAGCGTTTAGTAATCAAACGATGTTTAAAAAGTTTCGTTTTCTATCAATATCAGCATCAGGGCCGCATGTTACGGCGTAATGTATCACCATAAGTAATTTTAGGTGTTAGCGTAATATTTTGGGGTGATTGATTACTGTCAGACTTAGATCTTTCCAAAATAATTTTGGCTGCTGCGCGCCCAATCTCAAGTCTACAAGAGTCTGTTGTAGTTAGTTTTCGGGGTAAGCCTTGCAATAACTCCACTCCATTAAAACCAGCAAGACCTATTTGACCAGGAATATCAATATTTTTATCGAGTAGGTAAAGTAATCCGCCAGCTCCAATCATGTCATTGGAATAATAAAGAAAATCTAGATCAGGGTTTTGATTAAGCATTGCTGCTGTCATTTCTCTGCCTTTTGCCAAAGCTGAGCTGCCTGAGTAAAAATCACGTGCTTCAATTTCGATTCCTGCTTTGGCGAGACCCTCTGTTAGGCCCTCAAACCGTTTCCGCGCGCGGTGGTCCAGAGGCATTGATGTGCCCATAAAGCCAATACGTGAGTACCCTTGTTTGATGATGGCTTTCGCCATATCGAGCCCTGCCTTCCGATGTGATATCCCGACAACACTATCGATTGGATTACCATCCGTATCCATTATTTCAACTACGGGGATACCAGCATTATATAACATAGCGACAGCGGCATCCGAATGTTCCAGTCCTGCAACGATGACACCGGAAGGGCGCCACGATAACATTTCATATAAAACAAGCTCTTCTTTGTCGCGCATGTAATCCGTAACGCCAAAAACAGGTTGAAGTGGAGTACCTTCAAGTATTTGGTTGATGCCAGTTAGAACTTCGGGAAAAACCATATTGCTCAGTGAGGGAACAACAACCGCAACTAAGTTTACCTGTTGTGAAGCCAACGATCCTGCGATTTGATTTGGTACATAGCCCAATTCTTTTGCCGCTTCCAAAACCTTTTTACGTGTTGCTTGTGACACGTCGCCTTTTTTGCGGAGGACCCGGCTTACTGTCATTTCAGAAACACCAGATGCCGCAGAGACATCACGCAGGGTAAGTGGGCGTTGGCCGCGATTAGTCAATGTAGTTCCTCTTTTTTACTAGTTAGGTTAAGTAAGCGCGAAGATTGGTAAGAATTCAAGCTTTGGAGATAGAAATTTTACCGCAATAGGGTGACAAAACACTTGTAAATCAATAAGTGATATAAGCTAGACCTCGTGGCTCAACTGGATAGAGCAGCCCCCTCCTAAGGGGCAGGTTGCAGGTTCGAATCCTGCCGGGGTCGCCAAAACAATTGAAAACTTCAACAATTTAACGGTTTTAAAAAAAGCTGGTTGAAATACTGTGATTTACTGAGGGATATGTGAGTAAACTGTGTTCCGTGATACACCCAGCTTTCGTGCTGCAACGGCAACATTAGAATTGCATTGCTTAAACACTCGATTGATTTCAAGGCACTTGGCTTTACGTGCTGAATTTTCTGCACACCTTGGACATGGTACGTTCTTACTGATGGCGTGCGAGATAAATCGGTCAACATGTTCAGCGCGGATTATACCAACAGGGCATTGAACAGCCAATGTGCTCAGTTGATTAACTAGATCGTTAATATGCTGGGTTCGATCAATTTTTCTTAGCAAATCCACTGCTGTATTTGAGAGTTGATGCTCTGATGATATTCTGGACAAAATAAATGACGCAATTTGAGAAAAATCTGTGCGCTCCGATAGTTTTGGTAAGTGTACTTTTATTGGTAAAAGTTTTGACAGCGCCATGTCAACGTGAGGTGCCCAACTAGCTTTTGACCTGTTTCTCTTATCGTCTGTTGAAATAATGATCCAACCCGGTTTTGCTTTGATTTGCATTAAACGGTTCGTTACTTTGGCTAATTCCTCCGCAGCGCCCCCGTGAATAATTTGGAGGTTCTCGAGCAGAAGTGTACCGCCTGTTTGTATTGAGAATTTTTTGTCGTCATCTCCTCCAAAAACGTTTGCCATCAGACCTTCAGGTTCGCCCAGTGAATTGGCAGTTTGGCAGTCGACTACGATTAACGGAAGATGCTTGTGGAGCTCGTCATGTATGGTTTGTGCGAGAGTTGTGCGTCCGGTTCCTGGCTCACCTACAATTATAAAGGGTAGTCCAACTCTAGCAGAACGCAATGCAACGCGCAGACTGTTACTAACTTGTTCATCTCGGAATACTGGTGACTCAGGCGCGTTAGGGAGACTGAATACAGAAGGCACAGACAGCGAAATCATGTGCTTGGGTCCTGCTCCTGTCAACTTGCGGCGGGTAATTCTAATACGGGCGAAGTAGGTTGAGTTTAACCAGTCAGTAACACGAATAACTTCTCCGTTTTCCAATGATTTGATAGAGTTACTAAAGCCACCTTGGAATAAATCTGAAAAACTTCGGGTTGTACTCAAGTTGAGGCCGTTTAAAATTTCTCCAGATCGTCGGTTTACACCTGTAATATTTCCATCTGCGTCAACACTGATCATGCCAACACTTTGAGTTGTAAGATACTCTTCTCTAGGGTGAAATTGTATAATGTTGTCATCACGGTGTTCGTCAATAAATAGCCTATTTTCAATATTTGAAGCAGCGAGTGCGACTAGGGCTTGCGTATGAAACTGCCGTGCAGCAACTTCCGAGGAAGCATCTAACATCCCAACTATTACGCCTTTGCTGCTAAAAATTGGTGTTGATACACATGACACTGCACCATGCTTTGCGAAAAAGTGCTCTCCTCCAGTTACCATACTGGTATTTCCAGTATGTAGTGCTAACCCTAGCGCATTTGTACCACGTACTTCTTCTGTCCAGATTGATCCAACCTGAATACTCTGCGAACAATGAGACTGACTGAATTCAGTGTCCATTATGGCGTCTAAAACGACTCCTCCGCTGTCGGCGAAGGCAGTCATATAATTAGTTCCAGCAATTTGATTACTTAATAGTTCTAGCTCAGGGCGTACTATCGAAATCAGTTTTTCGTGCCTTTGTTTTGTCTCGTACAGGTCTTGATGAGACAGCATCGCATCTACCGGATCACCAATGGGGTCTAGCCCGTTTCTCAGACATCTATGCCAGCTGTCAGCTATTTTTTCGGGAACTGCACCATGAGCAAATTCACGTCTTTTCTCAAGCGAAGTGCGAGCTTTCATAAAGATTGACTGCATTTTGGCC
>Ga0115560_1002800_pt1 | contig 11198 bp, 10 predicted proteins | sample COGITO_mtgs_1105_5_FD_87278 | JGI IMG/M metagenome (GOLD analysis project Ga0115560, IMG submission 87278) | Pelagic marine microbial communities from North Sea - COGITO_mtgs_110509 | ecosystem: Environmental > Aquatic > Marine > Epipelagic | place: Germany:Helgoland, sampling site Kabeltonne... | reverse complement strand
GCACCTTCAATTGCTGGTAAGTCGTACATAATATCGAGCATGATAGTCTCCATGATAGATCGAAGTGCGCGGGCACCTGTTTTCATTTCGACTGCCTGTTGGGCAATTGCTAAAATTGCTTCGCGAGTAAATCGCAGGTGTGCACCTTCCATCAGGAAAAGTTTACGATATTGTTTGAGCAGGGAATTTTTTGTCTCTTTTAAAATGCGAACTAATTCGGGGCGTGTGAGTTCGTCCAAAACTGAAACGATGGGCAATCGACCAATAAATTCAGGAATTAAACCGTATTTAACTAAATCTTCCGGTTTAACCACTGCCAATAATTCGTGAGATTCTTTGGGGGCATCTGCAGAATACCCTACCATTCGATTACCTGTTCTTTGTTCAATAATTTGATCGAGGTCAGTAAATGCACCTCCGCAAATAAATAAGATGTTGGAGGTGTCCAGTTGAATGTATTCTTGATTGGGGTGTTTTCTTCCACCCTGTGGAGGCACATTACAAATGGTACCTTCTAAAATTTTAAGTAGTGCCTGTTGGACGCCTTCGCCGGATACATCACGAGTGATTGAAACATTATCAGTCTTGCGACCAATTTTATCAATTTCGTCTACATAGATAATACCACACTGTGCTTTTTCCACATTTTGATCTGCCGATTGAAGAAGGCGAAGAACGATATTTTCAACATCATCTCCGACATATCCTGCTTCAGTAAGAGTAGTAGCATCGGCAATCGCAAAGGGAACATCGAGCATTCGGGCGAGGGTACGGGCAAGGTAAGTTTTTCCACTCCCGGTTGGACCGATTAGTAGAACATTGCTCTTTTCAATCTCCACATCATCCAGTTCGCTGGATGAAAATTGGTCCAATTTACAATCACCGATGTTTAGTTCGGATGCTAATCTTTTGTAATGATTATGGACTGCGACTGATAATACTTTTTTTGCATGTTCCTGTCCGATCACATGTTGGTCAAGAAAACCCTTTATTACACTCGGTCTTTGTAGATTAAAAACTGGTTTCTCATCAGAACCTTTAGGTGGGGTAGTCTTTTCGCCCAATTCGCGATCGATAATTGTTTTACATACTCGCACGCAAGAATCGCATATGTAAACACTTGCAGGACCTGCAATCATCTTTTTAACCTCGCCCTGTGGTTTACCACAAAACGAACAAAAATTGATCTTGGTCGGTTTCGCCATAATGGATTTTTATTCCTTGGGCTTTTTGGAAATTACTTCGTCCACGATACCGTATTCTTTGGCTTCGTCTGCAGACATGTAATAGTCGCGGTCTGAGTCTTTTTCTAATTGTTCAATCGATTTCCCACTGTGTTGAGATAGAATTTCGTTGATTGTACGCCTCCAACGAAGAATTTCTTTCGCTGCGATTGAAATATCAGATGTTTGTCCACCAGCACCGCCACTAGGTTGATGAATCATGACCCTACTGTTGGGTAATGCAAATCGTTTACCAGGTGTTCCTGCAGCAAGGAGAACAGTACTCATACTCGCTGCCATGCCAATGCAATAGGTTACAATATTGCATTCCATAAAGTTCAATGTGTCGTAAATCGCCATCCCGTCAGAAACACTTCCTCCAGGTGAATTGATATACACATGAATGTCTTTTTTGGGGTCTTCCATTTGCAGGAAAAGCAACTGTGCAATGATCGAGTTGGCCACATAATCATCAATCGGCGTGCCGATAAATACTATGCGGTCGCGAAGTAATCGACTGTAAATGTCCCAGGCACGCTCTTGGCGACCTTCGCGTTCGTATACGTATGGTAAAGGTAAATAGGCTCCCATGTTTTCGATTTGGTTATTCGTTAATTAAAATTTTAGTGTGAGTGTTCGCCATCGATTTCACAAACTTTTTCCTTTGCTTTGGAAGCAACAAGTTCTAGTGTTTTGTCGTGTAGGACATCTTGTCGGAGACGACTAATCCGAGCTTGATCTTTGGCCAACTCTTGCACATAGACCTGTGGGTCTGCACGCATCATCATTGCTTCGCGGGTCGCTGCTTGGGCAAGATCTTCGTTTGAAACTTCAATCTTTTCTAATTCTGCAATTCTACTCAGAGCAATGGTGATTTTAACTCTTGCTTTGCCTTGTACTTGTGCTTCGTTCCAAAGTTCATCTCTCTTACTCTCCATATCCTCTTGTTTTGCACCCTGTTGGACTGCTCGTTGGATATTGGATTGAAAAATCGACTTGGACTCATCTTCCACTGCCTGTTGAGGGAGAGGGAAGTCTGGAATTTCAAGAAATTTTTGGGTAACTTGACTACGTTTACCGTCAATGTTTTCTCTTTCTTTTCGAGAGAGAAGGTCGTCTTTAATTTTCTTTTTTAAATCATCTACGTTTTCAACCTTCAAAGCCTTTAAGAATTCCTCGTCGTCCACCGCTGGTGCTTTCTTTTCACGAACTTCGTGAATTTCGAGGGAGTAGATTACTTTTTTTCCAGCGAGTGGTGCGACTTCAAAGTCTTTTGCAAAATCTGCATCCACTTCTTTCTTGTCTTCCTTTTTCATGCCAATCACAGCTTGTGCAATTGCATCCACTCCCAAGCCTTTGGCTTGGCCGGCTTCCTCCCATGTATTGGTTTGTTTTCCGTACATCGGTTTATCGGGAAGAAGTTCCGCCACGGGGGAACCGTCCAGCATTCCTTCATAAGAACATTTTACATAGTCACCCTCTACGATCGCTCTTTCAACCTCTTCGAAGGAGGCTCGTTGATCACGAAGGGAGTCTAATTCTTTATCAACCTCTTCATCCTTAACTTCGGTGGGATGAGTAGTGAGTTCAAATTCTTCGTACTTAGGAAGTTCAAAATCGGGTTCTATATCCACAGTCACTTCCACTGTTGCCGGAATTCCTAACTGCACATCACCTGCATCCACCTTGAGGATAGAATAAACTTTAATATCTTTGTTTTCCAATACCGCTTCGTAAGCAGCAGTAGAAACCTTTCGGTTTAATTCCTGAATGATTTCAGTCGCGTATTTTTTACGAATGACTTGCTCGGGTGCTTTCCCTTTTCGAAAACCGGGGATATTTGCAATGCGACTAAGCTCTTTACATACTTGATTTCCCTTTTCAGACATTTCGTCCAAGTCAAAGGATACATTTACTATTTTGCGAGCGTCTCCCGCCTCTTTTATTTCTAGATTCACGGCTTTAGGTCAAAGAATATTGATTGGTATTAATGATGGTCTATGTGGAAATGCAACGAGCACAACACAAAGTAAGATATCATCAAAAAAAACCCTTAGGGTCAACGAGATAAAGGCACTCTTTATGTTAGCGACTTGGAGTCCAGTGAATTAGTTGAACACCTGAAATAAGCCTGGTCAGTTTGGATAGTCCCGATAATGAACTACGTAATTCTGTGGGTGAGAAGTCTTTAATTTGAAGAATCCATTCCCCTGTCTTAGAATGTTGGCCGATAATTTTGTACTGTTCTGGATCTAGTTTTTGTTCAATTTCCTCTTTTGTTACTCCGGGGTGGGGGAGTAGGTAGACTTCAGATGCTCGATAAAAGTAGTACTCACATTCTCCATCGAAGAGGGCACTGCTTGATTGTTCCTGAGCCAGGATAAAGAGTCTTTCCGAGCGAAAAGACCCGGACGACTCGATGACCCAAGAGCGTTGAAATACGGTTTGATTAAAATCCTCAGTGCTTTGATTATTTTCGAAATAGACCACGATGCCATAGGGAATTTTTTCCTTAATTGGTTCAGGGAGAGGATGGAATGGTTCTCCCCCCGATGCACATTGCAATGATTCGTAATTACCGGGTCGTTCTTTGGTTTGGGTTTCTTTTTTCTCCAAAGCATAGCGGACGAGCATGGAGGAGAGGGCCACCCCGATGGCAATCCCAATCCAAATGGAAAAGGATCTTTCTTTTTTTGAAATAGACATTAAAAATTCGTTCGTTGCATATGTTAGGGTTTTTGAAGTAAAGAAAGATTATGCTTTCGGCAAGCGTTGACATTCGAGTGCGTTACAAAGAAACCGATCAAATGGGAGTGGTTTACCATGCCAATTATTTTACATGGTTTGAAATTGCCCGGATCGAATTACTCGATCAAATGGGTTGCCCCTATCTTGATTTGGAAAAAAAAGATTATTTTTTACCGGTGCTTACATGCTCGGCTTCTTTTCAATCGCCCGCTTTTTTTGATGATCGACTCCAGGTGAAAGTGGAAATTGCAAAAATTCCCCTGGTTCGAATTCAAGCGAGTTATGAGGTGAGAAGAGGGAGTGAATTACTGGTGACCGGTCAAACGGAGCATGCATTTGTTTCGGGTGCCGGGCGGGTAGTACGGCCACCAGGAAATTTTTTGAATCTCGCGAAAAAAAGTTTTGAAGATTAATTTAGCTTATTGAACTGAGATACGCTTGCACAATTTCATCGGCAACTTGTTCGGTATTTCGCTTTTCGGTTGAAATACAATGATCTGCAAGAAGATATTTGGGTTCCCTTTTTTTCAGAAGCGATTGGATGGCTTCTTTGGGATTTTCCGTTTGAAGAAGCGGGCGAGAATTATTTTCTGAAGTTCTTTCCAAAATCGCATCGACGGAGGCATCGAGAGTGAAGACCTTTCCTTTTGATTTGAGCAATTCAATCATTCCTTCGGGAATGGGAAGTCCGCCCCCGCATGAAATTAGGCAATTTGTTTTTGGGCAACCGGATTGAATAAACTTTTTTTCAAGTTCCCGGAATTTTGCCTCTCCCTCGTTTTCAAAGATTATGCGAATCGAAGAACCGTAAGTTGCTTCAATTTGTTGATCCGAATCAAGGAATTCCATTTTTAACTTCTTCGCGGCCCATTTTCCGGCAGAACTTTTTCCCGTTCCCATGAAGCCAATTAGGTAAAGGTTGGGCGCCCGGACATTTTTTTTCTTTGGATTCATTCAAGTGAGCAAATAAGAAGTTGATAATTGCTTGCGAAACAGAGAAAATATGGAGATAATAAAAATATGAATAACGACTCAGTGGAAGTCACCGTAAAAGGAGTAATGCCAACATCCAACGGATGCGCAATCTTTTTGGGGAATGATGAAAAGACCTTTGTCATATATGTAGACCCGGCAATCGGCAATGCGATCAATATGACGATTAATCAGGTCAAAAAGGAAAGACCCTTAACTCACGACCTGATTGGATTAATTCTGAGGGGATTAGAAACGCATATTGAACGGGTTCTTATTAACGATGTAGATGAGGGTACTTTCTTTGCCCGAATCATTTTACAAATGCAAAATGAATTGGGGAAAAAAATTATTGAATTAGATGCCCGCCCGAGCGATTCAATTGTACTTGCCTTACAGATGAAACAACCGATTCATGTGTCCAAGAAAGTATTGGAGAATGTGGAGGATATGTCCGAGATCCTCGAGCGCATTCTCCGTAAGCAGGATTAGCACTCGTTGGGGCGATTGGTTCAGTGATTTCAGAATTGAAATCATTTCCGTTTAATCAAGTGAGTTCAATACCCCATTCTTTAATAGAGGGACAATGGCCCACTGCCCTTGCACCAATGCAGGATGTAACAAGCTTACCCTTTATGGAAGTAGTTGCAAAAAGAGGGGCTCCCGATTTTTTCTTTACGGAATTTTTTCGAGTACATGGAAACTCGAGAATCGATCAAGATATTCTTCTCGCAATTACTGAAAACCCAACCGATCAGCCAGTTTTTGCCCAATTAATTGGTGAAAATATAGAAGATTTAAGACGAACTGTTCGTGATTTTGCTCCTTATCCTATAGCAGGAATCGATTTAAATTTAGGATGCCCAGCTCCTCGTGTATTTAAAAAAAATGTGGGGGGCGGGTTATTACGTTCACCTGAGCAAATCCTTGAAATTTTGAAAATGCTTCGAAATGAAGTCAGTTCACTGCTTACAGTAAAAATGAGAATTGGTTTTGAAGATGATCGATTTTTTCAAGAATTATTGGAGGTAATGAATGAAACCAAAGTTGACCTATTAAGCCTGCATGCTCGAACAGTACTGGGTGGTTATCGATCGGCGCCCAGTTACGATCATGTTAAAACCGCGGTACGGAGTGTGGGTTGTCCGGTTTTGTTAAACGGGAATGTGACCTCAGTTGAAAGTGCAAATAAGTTACGGGAACTCACCGGTTCCCATGGGGTAATGATTGGCAGGTCTGCAATTCGTAACCCATGGATCTTTCGACAGATTCGAGAATCCCAGGATGGGGAAGAAGTTTTTTGTCCGACTTTATCGGATGTGTATGAATATGTTGTAGATCTTTATGATTCGATTGAAAAACCTGAAATTGAAGAGAGAAAAAATGTGGGTCGGATGAAAAAGTTTCTCAATTTTGTTGGATTATCTGTGGATGCGGAAGGACAATTCCTGCACCTGATGCGCCGAACGCAAAGTAAAAAGGATCTGTTTGAAGTCTGTGCTCACTATTTACTTAGTGAAGGGCGAGAAGGTCAGTTTTACAATCTTGAACCATTTGATGGTCTAGTAGCGAGACCCAGTTCCGAATCCTCGTATTCCACTTGTCAACTAGGATAAAATGATGAAGCCGGATTTTTCTTTTAAAGAGTTTTTACAAAAGGTATGGATTCCGTTGAGTGCTTCAATGGGAACTTACCTTTTCCTGTTACTCGCCCAACCTCCAAGACAGTCACCGGAGTGTGCCTATTTTTTCTTATTACCCGCGATTAGCTGGTTTTGCTTTAAACCAAAGTTAAAGACTGTTGCATTCAACTTTTTCTTAGCTGGATTACTGTATCATGTATCATTGGTCGGATGGATGAGGCATATTTCACTGGGTGGTTTATTGTCTGCATGCACTCTTCTTTCACTTTACTACCTTCCTTGGTTTTTATTGGCTCGGATTCTTGTGCCGCGTGCAGCAACTGGAACCTTTAAGATTCGTTTGTTAATTCTTCTTATTCTGCCCTCTGCCTGGGTATCGATGGAATGGTTGAGGTGTCAATTTACTTTAGGTTTTCCTTGGTGTCCACTTTCAGTCACTCAATGGGAACGTCCAGTTTTATTGCAAACTGCTCAATGGCTGGGGTCTTGGGGAGTATCCTTCTTCCTCGTTCTTTTTAATTTGTGTCTCTGTTCATATGTACATCATTTGTTGGTAAGGAGAAGGGAGTCAAGTGGAGGCATTTTGGGAAATATTTGCCCGGACTTTTATTTAGCAATAATCGTTTTTGTTTTCATGGTGAGTCCATTTTTTCTTTTTAAAAATCAAACGACGGGTGATAAGGTTGAATTCCAGGTCGGTCTTTGCCAACCCTATTTGATGGAAAAATGGAAGGGCGGTAATGCGGGGATCCATAAGGATACCTTAAAAAGGCAGACCCGTTTTTTAGGATTGATGAATCCGGACCTGATTGTCTGGCCAGAGGCTTCCACTCCTTATGCCTTGAATCAAGATTCTGCATGGGTGGAAGAACTGTCTAGCCAAACTCAAACCCCCTTGCTTATTGGAGCAGTATGGAAGGGAGAGGATTCAATACACAATACAATATCAGAAGTTTTACCGGAAGCGGGAGTGCAAGATAATTGGTATGCGAAGAGAGTTTTAGTTCCTTTTGGTGAGTATGTACCATTTCCATTTAAATGGATTCCTGGAGTAAGGAAATTAGTTGGACCGGTTGGAAGTTTTAAGGAAGGAAATGAGGTGAAAACCTTTTCCGTTCATTCAAAAAAGAATCAAGATTCGACATTCAAAATTGGCCCACTTATTTGTTATGAGGATATATTTCCCAGATTGTGCAGGGAAACCGCACTCGAGGGTGTTGATCTCTTCTTTGTTACCACTAATGATGCATGGTTTGGTCGGGAGGGTTGCGCTGAGCAACATGCTGCTCATTCTGTCTTGCGTGCGATCGAGACCCAAAGACCTTTTCTTCGTTGCGGTAATGCAGGCTGGTCGGGATGGATCGATTCTAATGGATACCAGCGCGAAGTATTGAGGAATGAAGAAGGAAGTATCTATTTTGAAGGCGCGACCACACTTAGCATTACAATTAATCAGAATCAATTATCCAAAGCATCTTTTTATGTCCGCTATGGCGATTGGTTTGCATATATGTGTCTATTTTTAACCCTTGCGTCCCTTCCGTTCGCTTTAAGAAAAAAACGAAATTAACTTTTTAGGTTTGAAATTTTTTTACACTTGTTCATCTATTGTAAAGTCTAATGATGTTGTAATCTAACTACAAAATACAAATGGAATCGAGTTCTATCAATTATGAATATTTAGTCGGGCAAATTCAGCGGAATTTACCCACTTTGCCGACCATTGTTAATGAATTGACCAATGTATTGCAAAATCCAGACGCCTCCACTTTTGCTGTTGAAGATGTAATGACTGCTGATCAATCCATGACGATGAAAATTTTGCGAGTTGCAAACACTTCTTTTTATCGTGGGGGAAGAGAACGGGTAACCGATGCCAATGAGGCAATTGGGACACTGGGCTTTGAGAAAATAAGAAATGTGGTACTGACCACCTCTGTGTTTAAGATGTTTTCTGGGCCATCCGCGGAGCAGAAGTTCTCCCTCGAGGGATTGTGGAAGCACTGTCTCGGCGTTGCATCAGCGTCAAGGTGCATTGCCAATTTTTTAGGTAAATCTTGGAGTGAAAGGGCATATACATGCGGATTAGTCCATGATATTGGAAAAGTGGCTCGATTCAAACTGGATGAAAGTGAAGAGACGGAGGACTTTATTACTGATTCGCAAACCTCTCTTGATAAAAAGATTAATTTTTATAAATCTGAATTAATCAACCAATCACCCCGTCATGATTACCTTGGCTATTTGATATGCAAAAATTGGGGATTATCGTCTTTTGTGGAGGGGGTGGTAAGGTGGCACCATGAACCCCAACCCGAACGCCGACAAAAAGTAACTTCGGAAGATGCACACGAACTCATTGATGTGGTAATTCTTGCTAATTGGGCAGTGAACGATCAAAAATTTGGCTTTAGTGGACACGAAAGCCCAGACAAACCATCAGATGCTTTGCTTGCCCGTCTCAACTTGAATCCCGGTCAAACAGATCATTTGTACAAAGATATACAAAACGAATTAAAAATGACGGAGGACTTCTGTGACCTTCTTGATAGCGGGGGCGTTTAAATAAATTTTTCAATTTAGGTTGATTCCTATATTTGAATTAATTAGCTTAACTTCGTGGGAGCGGAAAGTATTGGTGGTTTTATAGATTATAAGTCTATTGGTGAAGAGTTAAAAGATAACTTGCCTACACTTCCTACTGTCTTCGAATCTCTTTCTGACATGTTAAAAGATCCGAACTCTCCTACCCACTCTATTCAGGAGATAATGAAGTCTGATCAAACTTTAACGATGAAAGTCTTGCGCGTGGCAAATAGCGTCCATTATCGGGGAGAAAGGGAAAGAGTAACCGATGTGGGAGAGGCGATTGGTACACTCGGGTTTGATAAGATTCATATGGTTATTTTGACTGCATCTGTTTTTAAAGCATTTTCCTTTAAAAATGCAAAAGACTTAAATTACGATCCTGTAGAACTTTGGAAACACAGTTTAGGGGTAGCAGTTGCATCTTCTACCATTGCTGAGCTAACTAATCATTGTCAAAGGCAGCGGGCTTACAGTTGTGGATTAGTGCATGACATCGGAAAGGTTGCCCGTCTTCAATTACACCCAGAGTCTTTTTGCGAAGATGTGGGTGATGCAATTTACGAAGAAATTCCATTGATCGATGTGGAAAGAAAGAAAAATTCCCCGACCCATGATCGAGTGGGGCAAATTGTTTGTAATGAATGGGGTTTAAACAGAGATGTGGAATCTGTTATCCGCTGGCATCATGAAACCGATATTGTTGAGCGCGGGACGGTAGGAGAAGACGATTTAAATAAGCTAATTGATGTGGTCTATGTTGGGAATTGGCTTTCTCATTCATTACATTTTGGATTTAGTGGTCATCGGTCTCACGGTAAACTTTCAGAGGAGATTATGGCTCGATTAAATTTAGATGAAGATCAACTCGATTATTTCAAACAGGAAACCAGAGAGAATTTTAAGGAATTCCGCAACTTCCTAAATTTGATCGAGCGTGCTTTTGGCTAGTTTTTTTCGTATATACTTGCCATTTTTGGTATAAAATCTCATTCGTATTATCTTCACACAAATTTTAGGTTATATTACCTTAAACTCAAACATTATCAGTCAATGTCTATTAAAATTGGAATAAATGGTTTCGGTCGTATCGGCCGCTTAGTTTTTCGCGCTCTTGTCGATCAAGGTTTGCTAGGTAGCAAATTTGATGTTGTGGCAATCAATGACTTGGTTCCATCTGACAACCTTGCTTATTTATTAAAGTATGATTCCACTCAGGGGCGTTTTAATGGTACGGTTGATGCACCGACTGAAGACTCCTTGGTTGTTAATGGTCATACTATCAAATGCTTAGCGGTTCGAGAAGGGCCTGCTGCATTGCCATGGGCAGAACTTGGTGTTGATATCGTGATTGAATCGACTGGATTATTTGTGAGTAAAGATGCCGCCGAAGGTCATTTAAAAGCAGGGGCCAAAAAGGTAATCATTTCAGCACCCGCGAAAGGAGATGTGAGGACTATTGTTCTTGGAGTGAACGACGACGAGTTGAAAGAAGACGATGCGATTGTATCCAATGCATCTTGCACCACCAACTGTTTGGCTCCGATGGTAAAAGTAGTTCTAGAAAATTTTGGGATTGTGGAAGGTTTAATGACCACAGTACATAGTTACACTGCGACACAAAAACCAGTAGATGGTCCGTCGATGAAAGATTGGAAGGGTGGAAGAGGTGCTGCAATAAATATTATTCCCTCCACGACTGGTGCCGCAAAGGCAGTCGGTTTAGTTCTTCCCGAAGTTCAAGGAAAGCTCTCCGGTATGGCATTTCGAGTACCCACTCCAACCGTTTCGGCAGTTGACCTAACGGTTAAAACGGAGAAATCAACTTCTTACGAAGAGATTTGTCAAAAAATGAAGGAAGCTTCCGAAGGTTCTTTAGCCGGAATTCTTGAATACACAGGTGATGAGGTGGTTTCTTCTGACTTTATTCATTGTCCCGCTTCTTCTATTTACGATGCAGGTTCAGGAATGGGATTAAGTGACACATTTTTTAAACTTGTTTCTTGGTATGATAATGAGTGGGGCT
>Ga0115560_1002793_pt1 | contig 11208 bp, 5 predicted proteins | sample COGITO_mtgs_1105_5_FD_87278 | JGI IMG/M metagenome (GOLD analysis project Ga0115560, IMG submission 87278) | Pelagic marine microbial communities from North Sea - COGITO_mtgs_110509 | ecosystem: Environmental > Aquatic > Marine > Epipelagic | place: Germany:Helgoland, sampling site Kabeltonne... | reverse complement strand
GTTATTTCGACCGCATTGTGCTTGCTGGGTGCATTAATTGTAGGATTGGCGTACAACCTTGGAGATTGGTTTAAAAAAGAGGAACCCCCTGTAAATCAAGTAAATAGCGTAGTGCAAGAACAAGATGAAGGGGATAATCTTTCAACTGTAAATTCTGTCGTTCCCGGTGCATTTGCTCAATTGGATCAAATTGAATATTTAAAAATTGCCCAAAAGCACCCCTATTTACGCTGGGTTAGTGTTGATGTGGGAACCGATGAACCTTTCCAAATTAATATTAATGACGACCAATTTGATCGGTTTGAAGAAACTTTGGAGAAAAGTCAGGAGGGGGATGAATTAAAAGTAGTGCTTACAGAAAGGGAGGGAGAGATTGTTTTTGATGAACTTTCTATGGCTCCTGCACCCGAGGATCGTGGTCGAGCCCAGCAAATATCTTTTAATGAGGAGGAAACAATTGCCATTTCTGAAGAGGGGGATCAGGTCTCCTTCGTGGTGGGGGACGAAACTTTTTCCTATGACTTACGTCGTGCCCAAGGCAACGAAGCAAACAGGCTCAGAAAGTTAAACAAACTTTTACAGTCCGGGCAAAAAACGCCCCTTACTCTTAGGCTTGAGGGATCGCGGGTCGTTCACATCGAACCCTTTGAATTACCGGACGATAAAAAGATTGATGATTCAAATCTTGCCAACACTGCCAAGCAGAGGGGAAAGCCAATGGTACTTGAGCAAGTAAAAGGAAAAGGCTCTGCTTATTTTGAACCCGAACAAATGAGGATTCAATTACCAGTAAATGGTACTAGTCGAAAAGCCTACACCTTCAAAGAAGACGAGAGTGCAAAAATGAAAGACCTCTTCGACTTTCTTGAAAAAGGAGAAGAGGGAATCGATTTAAATATTCGCTTAAGCGAGGATGGTGAGGAAATTACTTTTCTTGATTTTGAGTTTCCGGAAGAGAAAATTCGTCCATCGGCTGAAGAACTTATTTTATCTCCCAGTTCTTTACTCTCAGAAAAAAAATTCCTCTTTTGGATACCGGGAGTGGAAAATAATGGAAAATGGAGAATTGATAATTCTAAAAAGTCATTCGTTTATAACGATTCCGAAACGGCCGATATTTTGCTTTCTTTATTTCGCGAGTTAGCGAAGAAATCGACTAATCCAGTTGCCTGGATGACGGACTACCAGAAAGGTTCATTATTTACCAATAATCAGTTTGAGAAAGAGTCTCTTGTCGAGGAATTCAGCTATGAATATAAATTGAGCCAGCACCCTTTAGACCCAGTCAAAATTGCCAACATATCTTTTAAGTCCGGGCAGAGTTATTCCTTTGATTTTGAAATAACGGAAGGAAAAAGCATTGAAATTTCATATGGCTCTAATCACGCTTGGAATTCATTAAACAATGGAAAGCTTATTCGATTGCCCCTGCTTTCTTCCGCTGGTGGATGTATTGATTTATTTTTATTATCTCATCAACACGCCAACCTGACAGACCTTTCAGAAGTGGGTCAGGATTATGACCTGACTCGAAAAGCGTTATCCGTTTCTGACGAGTTGTTGCGCGATGGAATGTTTCAATTTTTATCGGAGGGGGAGAATAAATTACACCTTACTTATTCAGTTCTGCCCAATTCCCCTCATGCCTCAAAGGTTTTCTTTAACGAACCTGTCTGGCGTGATTTTATCGATTCTACAACGATGAAATTAGCGGGATTACCGACTGCACTAGTTCAATTAAACCCATCCCGTCCCTTGGATGCACAGGTTGAACTGGACTTAGATTACTTTCGTGGGATTTCAGAAGATTTTCTTACAGAAAGGCAGAGGTGTGAAGAGAAATTAAGTCAGTTGGGCAGTGCATTTCCGAACCCTGAAGTTTATAAAAATTTAGTAACTTATGGAAGTGAGTACCCTAATTTGCTTACTTTTCAGCCTGGTACCCCCTTTTCCTCCTTTGCTTACAAATTACCCCTTTTATTGATTCAGCAAAGTTTTTATTCCTGGGATGAGGTTCGATTTAACAATTTAAAAGGAGAACTAGACCTCGCTTATAATAATGCAGAATTACTTTCTGACCCTGCCCTTTTTTCTTTGTACTGGACCCAATTAGGCGAAGTGGTGGACCAATACATCTCGGACAGCATACAAAAAGACTTTAATTATAAAGCGGACAAGGCATTGAAAGATATGAAATTGCTTTTTGACTTTTTGACCTTAATTCTTCGCACAGAAAGAACATTGGGAATAAACGAGGGCGAATTATTGAAAAACCTGCAGGGTATCCGTTCTAAACTTGCCTCGCCCTCCGTTGAGAATCCACTCGGGTCGATCAATAAAGAAATTCGTGGGTTATCGAATCCGCAGTTAAAAGAAGCTTTTGACCTGTACTACAAAAATTATCAGAATCAGCAAAGAGAATTGATTCCTCCCACGAAGCTTACTTTTGAAACTTTGGGTCTGGCTCTTTCGACAATTTCAGACTTAGGCAAAAATATAATCTACAAGGAAAAGGAATCGGAGATTAGGCAATATCAATTTTGGGTTCAAAATTTTGCTTCGATTAATCAAGAGATTTTAGCCAAGCAGGAAGATATTATTAATTCGCTTCCCTTGGACTCTGCGGAACGAATTAAAAGAATTATATCAGAAATCCCCTGGACACTGGCAGTCTATAAAAGGACCTCAAATGGACAATATGTAAAGCAATCCGATTTTTTACGGCTTGCTCCTCCGTCCAAGTTTTAACTTTTATAGGGAATCAACTTTACTAAAACCCAACACGAAACAATAATTTAGACCTGTGAATATTGACCGTTTAATTGATCGCATCGAAAAAGCTCTTCGTGAGGATGGAACTACCGATCCAGTATTTCATGCATTGGCGAAGGAATATGCGAAATTTCGAACTCAAATTGATGAAAGATTAGAGCACTGCGTAACTCTGATTCGTTCCGGTAAAGACTTTGCTGCCCGTGAACTTGCGGAACAATCTCCAGATGTACTTACACTTATGGAAAAACTTTCCTTTGCCAATGACGGTAAATGGAAAAAAGAATGTGAAGAGAAGGGACTTTATGTCGGACCCACATGGGCAGATGAGCATGTGGATTTGCTCAATGGATTATACGATAAGGAAATCACAGAGGACAGCCCACTTTTTCGTGAATATCGTACTGCGGCACGAAGCCGGGACCAGGAAAAAACTTTTAAGGTGTTAAAGATGATCTTGAAAGCAAATCCAGATCATGGTGCTGCCAAGAGACATTTCGGTCAATTAAGTGTAAAGATTCTAGAGGATAAAATTAAGGAATTAACGCAGTTAATCACGGCGGGTCGAGAAGCAGAGTTTCTTGATCTGATGATTGACATTGAGGATACCGATTGGGTGGTGCAACCCAAAGGAGATGAATGGGAAAATGCAATTGCAGTTCGAGAAGGAGTGGAGCGAAGAAATGCAAAGGTACGATTGGAGCAAATTTTGGTCGAGATTGCTTCCTACAGAGCTGCGGATGACTGGAAGGGATCCCTTGCTTTAATCGGAGAATTTTTTAATTTGGCCCAGGAGCATAACCTGGAAAATGAATTAGCTGAGGATGACATCAATGTATACAACGAATACAAGGAATGGTCTGAAGAATTAGCGGAGGACGCGAAATCAGAGCGTGAACTCGAGGGCATGATCTCTCGTTTTAAGAACCGCCTTGCTGAAATGCATCAGGTGGACAGTCAGGGAGGAAAAACGTTGGAGGTTTACCTGGAGGAACAAAACGAATTGCGCAAATTTCGTCAGGAATTTCAAGACCTTGGTAAATCGCTCTCTGCAGAGATTATGATGGACCTGCAAAAAGCAGAGTCCCATGTGAAAAATCGTATTCTTCGCCTTCGTGGCCGGACTAAGAGAATCTGGATGGCGGGTGTTTTTGCGTTCGTTTTAGTTGCGATTGGTGCAGTGGCAGGACTTTGGTGGTTGAAAGGTTTTTGGGACGCCCGCTCCGCTGCAGAAGCGGTTTTGGAGGTGCCCAATCCCTCACAACAGTGGGAGAAGTTATCTGCCTTTGTAGGGAATTACCCTGATTATCTAGAGGATGTCAAGGTTCGCAAGTTTGTGGATCAAGCAGTGGAGGAAGTTTTTCGAGATGCGGGTGCAAATTTAGTTTCAGAAAGTCAGGACGAATTTTTGCTCAATACTCAGGATAAAAGTCTTTTACCTATTTTAAAAAAGGAGGACATTGAACGGAGAAGGGGTAATGTGGTTGCCTCGATGTGTGGCAAAATCCTTGAAGATCTTGATAATGATCCAAATTTTCAGATTCGGGATGCCAAAAGATTTTTAGAATTATTTGAGAGTGCACCACGAATTCGAAAGAATGATAAAGGAGAAGATTTACCCCTAAACGAGGTCGATTATTATCGTTTCCAGGACAACAAATTAGTCTTGGACAAATTACAGGAGATTGCCGCATTTTTGGCTCGGATCGAGGATACAAATGATCGAAAAGGAGATCGGTTTAATAATTTAAAGAAGGAGGTTTTAAACTTTGATGCAAAAGTGCTACAAGCATGGAAAGCCTTCCGGGATTCCGGAAAGGCGGATCATGGCATTCTTGCTCAGGAAAAATACCTCGAGGAATTGGATGAAGAAACCCGTGGTTTTTCCGGATCAGATGCGATTGACCCCAATGATTATCGTGAGGTCAGGGATGCGATTCGACAACTTAAGCAAACTTGGAAGGGTTATTCTAAAGAAGTGGAAAATAAGTCCGGTTCGTCTTACGATCAGTTGCTCAATCAAGCCGATCAATTACTGGGGAAAAGTAAAAAAGCCCAATCTCGGGATGAGAAACTTGCTTTCCTCAGGCAAATGTCAGACTCATTGAGTAAGATTACGGAATTGAACGGCAGTTCAACCGATCAGGAGCGAATGTCTAGCGCACAGGGCAGAGAATTTAAAGAATTAGTGAAGGCACAAAAGGAATCAGTCGGAGCGTTGGGCCAATTAGGAGAAGTGGAGGGAGATTTAGGGAAAGCCCAAAGCTTGGACGAGTATTTTTTTGCTTTGGAAAAACTTTTGCAAAATGATGCATTTGAAAAAACAAAAGCTTCCCTGGTCCGTACTGTACTTTCTCATCGAAAGAAATTTTCAAATGAAAACGGTGAGTTAAGAAGCCGTCTCTTTATAGAGGGACCTGCCGAGATATGGGAAAAAGTGGAATCGGGTAAGATTACACTCCAGCCCGATGAATCTCGAACAGAATACGATCATATTATGGCCCTTCTTTCCCGCCCCGATCTTCGCTCTATTTGGAGCTATCAATTAGTGGAATGTACTCCATTTCAATCCGGTGCATCCGGGGTTTATTCAACCCAAAAAAAGCAGATGATGTCCCTGTACTCCTATGGTCCGGTGAAGGAGGAGGAAGTGGCACAAAAATTTGATGAACAAGGACAGCCTATTGCCAACCCGATCAAAACTAATGTGCAAGTAGGCGAATTTCATTGGAATGGAAAGGTGGAGGGCCGAGAATTTCAAACCACCATTTTTGGCGGAGGAATGAAGGGGCTTGCAGTTGAGGGGGGCGAATTGACTCCTGAATCTACTTTTTTGCAGCAACAAATCGAACGCAGACTAGACCCTAATACAAAAAGTGTTGCCGGACCTTTGATGGAAATGCTTGAGGTTGTGATTGCCGAACAATCAATTTCCCCCCTGCTCAAGGCATATCTCCATCGTGAGATAGTTGATTTGATGAAAAAAAAGCCTGCCTCTTGGGGAGTTGCTCTGAGCAATCAACTATTGAAAGACTATGATGCTCTTGTAAGTCAGGTAAAAATAAAAATCCGACCGACAGATTGGATGGATAAGAAAGCGAACGAATCCCTTTCCCAAAGTTTGGCACAGTATTACCGTGTAGTGGGTAAGCGAGATTATTTTCCCGAAGCAAAATTTACACTTGGGGTTTTACAATCCTTACAAAAAGTAAATTTTTCTTATATTGGACATGTTGATATTGAAAAGAAGGCCCGATTTACCGGAAGTAAGCCAGCTTTGTATTGGGGTATTTCTCAAGTTAATGGTTCTTTTGAATTAACCAAGGGGGCACGGGCTTCCTTTATTTCATACAGTCCCTTAGTTGGAACCAACCCCAATATTGGAGCAATACTGGCACAAAATTATTCGAAAGCGAATGTGACGAATGGAAAATTTGGAGGAGTGGAGGATTTCCTGCCAGTTGATTTTTCAAATTGAGTATGTCTTACCAAGAAAAATATTCACTTTCAAAAAGAGGACAAATCTCGGGTCCCTTCACGGCTTTGGAAATTATTGACCTTCTTCGCATGAAGGAGATCAGCACTATTCATAAAGTTAAATTAGGAAAGGATTGGCTCACCGTATCCGATTTTATTGACCAATATGAAAAAGGACTTCTTCCAGAACAGAATTTAGATCAGGTATTTGAAGATGAGCCTGAGGAGGAAGAAGTGAAGAAAGAAGAAGAGGAGACCGTCGAATTACCTGAACCTGAACCGAAACCTGAACCGGTTGAAAAAGTAATTGAAGTGCCCAAACCAGGTCCAGCAACTGAAATTCATATTAATCGATCCGGGACTCAATTTGGCCCATATTTATTAAAAGAATTAAAAGATTATTTAAAAGCGGGTAATTTAAGATTCAGCGATTTAGTTTGGTTTGAAGGAGTTTCAGAATGGGTTCCTTTATCAAGAATACCTGGAGTTGCAGATGATCTAAGTTCATTGGGTTCTGCTGCACCTCCTCCCCCTAAGCCGCCCCCAGTACCTGCTGCTCTCCCTCCTCCCGTACAGTCTGTCCCATCCAGTCCATCTCTTTCTTCCGCGAAGCAATCGAACACAGTGTTGATGGATTCCGATCAGTCTGCAGAAAAGGAAGCGGGCGAAGATGAGGTAACTCCGGATAAGCCCAGCATGGAAATTGAAAACATTGCCCCGCATGGAGCACGGGCGATTGCGGGGATTGTGGATAGTGCTATTTTACTATTGGTAGTGGTTATTTTAATTGGTACTGCCGGTGCATTTTCAGATTTCGATAATACTCTGTATCTTGCCGGTGTATGTGCTTACTTCTTATTAGGTTGGCTTTATTATGGACTGGGAGAATCTTCTCAAGCGGGCGGATTTATTGGAAAAAGAATAAGCAAAATTAAAGTGGTACGATTGGCGGATGATGAAATTCCAGGATTTGGTGTTTCTTCCTTACGGGCAGTCCTTAAAATTCTGATCTCCCTGACTATTATTTTACCCTTTATTGTATTTTTGACTCCTCGCAGACAGGGTCTGCATGATTTAGCCTGTGGTACGATCGTAAAGAGTGAAGGAGAAGAGAATTAATTTTCAAAATGCCTTATTTAATCGTGTGAAAGGAAAAAAATAAATGGACGGAGGAGTAGGATTTGATGAACCTGAGTTAAGTTGGTCGACGCAAGATATTGAGAACAAAATTGGATTTAGTGGCGGTAGATATACCGATACAAATGCATTTTTCACTTTTTTAGTGGGGCTCATATTATCAACACTCTTTTTTTTAGTATTGGAGTTTGTGATTGGAGATTCTGGAACTGCCGCCGAGTGGAAAGAACAGAACTCGGAAATGGTAACACTGGAAGATGGTACGCAAGAGGAACAAGTGAGGGACATTCCCTTACATATAGCATTATCTGATAAATTTATAAATCGAGGACTCGGGGGGTATTTAATGGGTGCGGGAATCACCATGCTTTTTTTCTGGGCTCTTGCGATTCTGTTTGTAAAGGGTAGGAAAGTGAGTTTTCAAAAGAAAATTCTGGCTCTCAATCTGATCCCCCAGGACCCCAACTTTTTTCTTAATAATGCGACTGCCCGAGATGCGTTGTTACGAATTCGTGGTCAGGTTGATGACCCGAAGCACTTTTTGCTTTTAAACCGAATTGATGTCGCCTTATCGAATTTGCAGAACATCGGAGAAATTAGTGAGGTCGCAAGTTTGACCAATGCACAGGCTTCAATTGATGAAGATCAAGTCTCAGCCAGTTACAGTTTAATCAACGGATTTAATTGGGCGATTCCAGTTCTCGGCTTTATTGGTACAGTTCTTGGATTGGGGTCTGCGATTGGAGAATTTGGAGTGACCATACAGCTCGCTGACGATGTTGACAAATTGAAGAATTCATTGACTGATGTGACCGGGGGTCTATCCACTGCGTTTGATACTACCCTACTTGGATTGGTAGGCTCGATTGTTGTGCAAATGGTAATGACCTTTCGAAAACGGCAAGAATTTTTACTTTTGGACGAGTGCAATGAGTATTGCCAAACTTATGTTTTAGCAAAACTTAAGCTTGAAAAAACGGGAAGAACTCGTTCGTAAATCAATTTGATCGTAGCAAGCTTTCACCTACAGTAAGTCAAGATGGGGAGAAGTAGTCGAAATAGCGAGCAGAGGGTTAGTTTCTTTGCCTTTCAGGATATTATAACTGCAGTAATTGGTATCCTAGTTTTAATCGCTCTTATCCTTGCCCTTCAGGTCAACCCAAAGCGAGAAAATGAAGGCGATAGTCCGGGTAATAATACTGCTCCTGTTGAATTAATTGTGGGAGCAAATGAGGGGGGAGGGAACGCCACAATTGTGGTGGCAAGCGAGTTTAATGCGACTCAAGTAATCGAAGAGATTGCAGCATTGCACCAAGAAATAAGCGAAGAGAAAAAAGAATTTTTAGTCAAAAGAGAGAAGAAGAATAGCGAAATTGAACAACTGTCGGAGGAATTGAGAAAGCTTAATTTAGAACTTCAAGTTTTTAAAAAAAAGCTTGGGATTGAAGATTCAAATGATTCGAAAGAAACAAAAGATAAGATTGAAAGTTTAGAATTACTTATGGACCTGGCAAGGGTTCAAAAAAATGAACTAAATGAGGAGAAGAAGGGACTGGAAGATAAAATTAATGCCCGGGTATTACGGTCTTTAAAAAACCTCTCCGAACTTGAATTACAGGAGCTTGATTCCAACCTTAATTCACAGGTCGAGCAGTTAGAATCACAAGTTGAAAATGAAGTCCGGGTAATCCCTAAAGAAAATAATCAGGGAGAAAAGCCGGTCCTGGTAATTCTAGGATCATCCGAATTTACAATAGGAATTTTTAATGGGGGGCAAAGAACGATACCAGTGAACTCGGCCAACTATTATCAAAAACTTGGTGGAGCCCTGACTTCCTATGATAAGAATAAAAATTTCTTTGTTTATTTCTTTCGTCCTTCGGCATGTCAGTTAACCATTACCAATGTACCAGGTAGAAATGGGACGATTGAAAAGAATTTATTTGATTTACTATGTGACCCTAAAAATAACCTGACCCGTATGCTCGGGTACAAATACGGATTCGAGCCAATCCATGAAGAGGCAGCTGTCTTGTTTACTGACAAGATTGCTGATCCATTTGTTGAGTTTTTTCCTAATCCATGAACTTTCAGAACTCACCAATTTTTAATTTGATGTTCAACTAATGGCACGCGAAGAAGAAGAGGGTGGAAGCTTGGATATGTTGCTCGATACTTTGTGCAATACATTTGGAGGAATTATTTTAATTGCTCTCTTACTTGCTCTCAGTGTGAACAAAAAAAGCGTCGAATTGTACGATAAATTAGTTCAGACCGATGACAATCAATCTGAACTTATCAGGGAACGTGAGCAGTTACAAAATTCATTACTCGACCTCACCGATGAAAACATTGAGATTTTAGAAGACCTGGAAGATGATTCTTATTCCAAACGAGAGGAAATTGAAGAGATAAAGGATAATTTAGACGATTTAAATAGCGATTCTTTCGCCCTTGAAAAATTAATGCAGCGTGAACAAGTAAAACTTGATGAACTCGAGGATAGCGAAGTAACAATTGAAAAAGAACGTTTAAGTATGGAGGAAGAATTAAGTCGTTTGGAAACGATTCTTGCCCACCAGGAATTAAGTAAAGAGTTGAAAAAAAAGCCCTATCGTAAGGTCAGCCTTCCTCAACAAAAAGACACGCGTAAAAAGCCACTCCCTGTTATTGTGGCACATGGTAAAATGTATCCGATGATTTCTCTGGGGATCGGTTCGGTTGAAAAGAATGAAGATGGATTGGTATGGAATCAAACTCCCGACAAGCGATTCCAGGTAAAAGTCGATCCAAGCAGGGGAGTCGATCCGATGAATGATGATGCATTGGATTTGTTTCTCTCCTCGGTTGGAGATGCCCCCCGTTTAGTTCGTCAAAATTTCTTTTTGAACCTCTTTGTATTTTCCGATTCAGAAAATTTTGCGATTTTTAATAAAATTCGAGACGAAGCAGTTTTAAGAAAATTAGATTATAATTGGATTCCCATTGCTGAACTTCCCCTCGTTCTGCGCTCGGACAATGTTCCTTGGAAAGTGCAATGAACAGAATGTTTTTCTTCAATTTGGCCGGGTAAGAATCACGAAATTTTTGGTAAGAAATCAAATTTTAGAGTAATTCCGATTATTTGTCCAAATTTGGTTACTACTGGCAGAACTATTAAAATGGATTTACTCTTACCAGTTCAGTTTCCGAACGATCTTATTCGGTCCGCACTACTATTTCTTTTTCGTAATGTTTAAAATGACTCAAATGACTGCTCTTTTACCTTGCCTAAGCTACCAACTGCTCGAATTATAATCTTTATGTCGAAAGAACTTCTTATTTCTCTTATTTTGGGCACATTTTTACTGGGTTGTGTCCTTTTGGGTTTGGTTCAGACGAGTTTACTTTCCAGCCCGTTTTTTCTGCTATTTGGCTTCGCGATTATACTCGGTCAAATCGTTATGGCTCACTTAGCATTTAATCAGTATAAAAACCTTTCAGTCCAAACCACTAAAGAAAGTACCAAAAATGAAGAAGGAAGAGAAGAACGAGGAAGCGACGGATTCGACGATTGAAGAGACTGCGGTAGACGAGTCGCAGTCTGAAGAACGGGAACTCAATCCAAAGCATCGAACCGTTGCATTATCCAGCTTAGCGGCAGGTTATGCTTTGGCATTAGGATTTGGAGCCCTTCTCTATTGGGGATCCCAACAAGATCCACAGGTCGTAGTAAACGAAACTATTACCGAAGAGGGCGAAGTCGTTGGTGCTTCTGAGGGAGCAGAGATAGAATCTTCTGTCATTACCTTAACGGGAGGCACTAGCATACCTTGGCCGGTC
>Ga0115560_1002760_pt1 | contig 11307 bp, 7 predicted proteins | sample COGITO_mtgs_1105_5_FD_87278 | JGI IMG/M metagenome (GOLD analysis project Ga0115560, IMG submission 87278) | Pelagic marine microbial communities from North Sea - COGITO_mtgs_110509 | ecosystem: Environmental > Aquatic > Marine > Epipelagic | place: Germany:Helgoland, sampling site Kabeltonne... | reverse complement strand
TACAGGTACAGTTACTTCAGTAGCAACTACAGGCTCAGTAAATGGTATTACCCTTACAGGTACAGTTACCTCTTCAGGTACTCTTACTCTTGGAGGCGCTTTAAGCGGGATTACCGTATCTCAATTAGCGAATGCCGCTTATCAGACTAGTGCAGAAGCTTTTGCAGATAATGATACTTCATTAATGACTTCAGCGGCTATTAATGACCTAATTCTGAGCAAGAGCTATTCTACAACTACAGGTACAGTTACTTCCGTATCAGGTAGCGGAGCAATTTCTGTTACCGATGGAACAACTACTCCTACTGTTTCCGTTGCTACTGCGAGTGGTTCTGCCGCCGGTATTGTATCAACAGGCACTCAAGCTTTTGCTGGAGATAAAACTTTTAATAATAGTGTTATAGTATCCGGCGATCTTACTGTTAGCGGTACTACTACTACAGTTAATACGGAAGAAATTCTGTTAGCAGATAACATCATTACTTTAAATAGTAATTTTTCTGGTACATCTCCTTCGGAGTCTGCAGGACTAGAGATAGAACGAGGAGATGAAGCTAATTCATTATTCCAATGGAAAGAATCTGGAGTAGGAGAAACTGGAGACCTTGATAAGGGTTGGTCTTTTGGGACTGCAAGAGTAGAAGCAACAGGATTTTACGGAACCTTCTACGGGGATGCCACGGGTCTTACTGGAGTAACTGCAGCAGATTTAACAGGATTATCTACTGCCGATTTAGCTGAAGATCCAAGCGCCACTGTTTCTTCAGGTACAATGTACTACACAGATGCTCGTGCTCAAGCAGCTATTACCGCAGGAAATGGTTTAGGGAAGTCGGTAGGGACTCTTTCTGTAGGAGAAGGGTCCGGTATTTCTGTTAGTGCAACTTCAGTAGCTGTAGACTCCACCGTATTGCGAACATCAGGAAATTTTGGCATAGCAGGAGACTTTACGTTCGCAGATAATGCAAAAGCCATCTTCGGCACAGATAGCGACCTACAGATTTATCATGATGAGTTAAATAGTTATATTTCAGATCAAGGCACAGGGCATTTAAAGATTCTGGCTGGTGATTTTCGCCTAAACAACGCTGCTGATGACGCTCAGTTTATTTCTGCTGTAAATGGCGCAGAAGTTAATTTGTACCACAACAACTCACCTAGGCTATCCACCACCTCCACTGGCATTGATGTCACGGGTACCATCAATGCCAGTGGCAACGTGGCAATCACAGGCACTGTTACAGGAAGCAATCTCAGTGGAACTAATACCGGCGATGAAACACAATCTAGTATTAATGGATTAGCCATTACAGAAGTAGGTACAATTGCTACTGGTGTTTGGAATGGCACTATCATCGCTGAAGCGTATCTACAAAATCAAAGCGGAACTAATACCGGCGATGAAACACTAGCTAGTATTAATGCATTAGACATTACAGAAGTAGGTACTATTACGTCTGGTACTTGGAATGGTGCTATCATCGCTGAAGCGTATCTACAAAATCAAAGTGGAACTAATACCGGTGATGAACCAGCTGCATCCGCCACTGTTGCAGGTATCGTTGAGTTAGCCACTATTGCTGAAACAAATACGGGCACTGATGCCACTCGGGCTGTAACACCCGACGGCCTTGATGGTTGGACAGGCTCAACGAGTCTAACAACTTTAGGTACAATTACAGGCCGTTTAACTGTAACCGACGCTACTGCGGGGGATGGGGGTTGGGTTAATGGGATATTAATTGAGAACACAGGGACGGGCGGCGAGGCGGCAATAGCCTTCAAAAATTCTGTAACTGGTAGCAACTATTTCATAGCAGGACTTAACCAAGACGCAAACTTTGCTTTCAATTATGGAACCTCTTTCACCGATTCTGCAAACAAGCTGACGATCACGTCTGACGGCAAGGTTGGGATTAATGGAGTACCAGACCCTACATTTAACTTACAGGTCAATGGTTCTTTTGCAGCAACTACAAAGTCATTCTTAATAGATCATCCTACTCAACCGGGCAAAAAATTAAGGTATGGTTCTTTAGAAGGACCAGAAAACGGGGTTTATGTAAGAGGAAAACTTTCTGAAAATGAAACTATTATTGAACTTCCAGAGTACTGGACGAATCTTATTGATGAAGATTCTATCACAGTAAATCTCACTCCAATTGGACGAGGAGAAACTTGGGTAGAATCCATAGAAAATAATCAAATTACCGTAGGTAAAACCACAGAATGTTTTTACACTGTTTTTGCAGAACGTAAAGACGTAGAAAAGTTAATAGTAGAGGAATAAAATGACTCAAGATGTAATCATAACGCCCGCTTCGGGAAAAATAGAATTTAAGAATAACGCAGTTGTAGCAGCTACTATAGTATTAGATGCTGCTAATGGCAGGTTAAATGTTCCTGATACCAATACGTTTCATTTTCTTAATGCGACAGGAACAGCTCCTTTTATTGTAGATTCAACTACTAAAGTAGCGAATCTAAACTCTGACTTACTAGATGGGCTTAGTAGTGGTTCCTTTTTGCGTTCTAACGCAAGCGATACTTATACTTCTGGTACACTAACAATTGCTAATGAAGCGATTGTTGAATTTAACATGGCCGACGGTACTGCACCATTTACGGTTGCATCAACAACAAAAGTCTCAAACCTAAATGCCGACCTACTAGATGGGCTTAGTAGTGGGTCATTTGCTTCTTCTACTGCTTCCCCAGCTCTTACTCTCAGCGGAGATGCAACAGGTACAGCAACATTTACAAACTTAGGTAATGCAACCTTGAGTGTAGTCGTCACAAATGATAGCCACACTCACGATACTCGCTACTTTACAGAAAGTGAAGTAAGCATAGCTATGGCGAGATCTCTCGGCTGGGTTAATGGATATGGCAATACAGTAGACGCTAGCGTATATTATGATTTTGCAGAACAAGCTGTAGTAATTGATAAGCTGACTACTGTAGATAATAGTATCGGTGCTGTACATAAAGCTGTTAGAGTAATTGCAGGAGAGGTTGTTCGTTACACTCTTCTGCTCAAAGCAGACGCAAGTCATACTTCAGGCTTATATATTAGACTTTACGGGTACACCGGAGATCTACCTGACGGCAAAACCCATGTTAGTAACAATGCTAGCAGCTCGAGTTCCTTTGTAGAAGAAGATGATTTCGAAGATATTGCATGGGTTTCAAATTCTGCTGTTGGCACTGGTTGGATTACTTATGAGTACGAGTATACGGTTCCTACTACCGGATACGTTAGTTTAGTTATCTTGAATTGGACGGGTACAGGTGCAGACGGTAAGATATGGGTTAAACAACCTGATATTGTAATAATCAAATCTGCTTCGAGCGCTAATTCTGATGAGTTACAGGGTTTTACTTGGACCGAAACAGGTAAAAATGTTTTGGGAGATGAAATTCAAGTTGGCACAGCCACTACTTACTTTTATGAAGATGCAGCAGGTCGTATTTCAACTTCTGCAGACTTTTATGTTCGTGCAGACTCTGCTAACACTTACTTATATTCTGCTAACACTTATCTTGGCGCCACCAGCGGCGATAGTATCCTACTTAGAGGTAACACGATTTCAGGCACCAGCTGGAGTATTACTGGAGCAGGAGCAGCGGTTTTTGATAGTGTTTCTGAAGGAGGTACTGCGTTAAGTGCTAAATATTTAGGCATCTCGAGTAAAGCAGCTGATTCAGATAAACTTGATGCGCTTAACTCGACCGATTTTGTTAGGTACATAGCGACTCCCGACGCCTCCGCCTCGAATCTTTTAGCCGCCTCCGCTTGGATCACATCTTGGTCATCAACAGCAAATATTGACCATGTGTGGCATGATGATTCCAGTAATCAATGGAACTTTAACAGTGACACTACATTATACGCGCAGGGCAATAGTATTATAAATGGGGGAAGTTATAAAGTAGGAAATGTTCAGTTTATAGATGGCAGCCGTAATATTTCTGCAAACGAAATTGTGGGTACTTTCGGAGAGTTTACTAATGATACTGATGCTCTGAGAGTAAGATCAACTACAACTGGCGTAGGCGTTAACATAAATTTTAGCGACCAAGTCCCTACGCCGTCGCAGCAAGGAAATATTACTTACTTTCACCAAGATACACTGAGTTACGGCTCAGGTAATGCGTTTGTAATAAGTGGCACAGAAGCCTCTATGACTATTCTTGCTGACGGCAAGCTGATGTTCAATGAAGGTATCTACAGCAAGCCAGCTTCGGGAACAGGCGCAGGAACGCAGGTTATTGACTCCAGCCGTAACCTAACCAACATAGGCACAATCTCAGTAGGTCAAACGTCTAATTCACTTGGCGCTTCTTTTGAGGCGTTAGGGACAGATGCTAAAGTACAAGTTCATTACTTAAGCAACAGCCGTGGCGGGATTGCCGCTTTTAGCACTCAAAGAATTGCCTTATATACTACATCTAGTTTTGATGACATAGTTTTTGGGTATTCCACAGATGCTACCGGTGCAAGTTTTGTCCAGAAAATGAAACTAGACAACGGCACAGGGGAATTAACCGTAAGTGGGGTAGTAACAGCAAGTGGCGGTAACTCTGGGAATTGGAATACAGCTTACACCGTAGCAAATGCAGCGTTGCCAAAAAGCGGGGGTACGATGACCGGTACCCTCGATTTCAACAATAACGCACTCACCAACCTAAATAATTTAACATTTAATGATCCTGGACCCAATGAAGGTATTCAATGGGTTGGTGGAAACGTCTGGAAGATTTATGAGTCACCAGATGACCTGACTACAAACTCAGGTGGCAATCTCCAATTTGTTACTGATACTACTTTAAGATTTACTATAACAAGCACCGGGCGATTAAATATTAGGGGACCTATGGTATCATATGTCGATACGAGTGCTGATATCTTGAGCTGGACTGGAGGTGGCATTCGCATAATGACAGACCAAGGAGGGGTATCTATAGGTGCTGATTCTTCTGTTATGCTCCATGCTGGAGATAATAGAGCTAGTTGGGCTACTTTTTTTAGTATTGCTGCATCAACGACTACTGAAACTCTATATTGTACGGCAGATGGGGCGGTACAGGTGGTCACTAACATGCAGGGGGGAGCTGGATCCCAATATACTTCTACTTTTGGTACTGATGGGTCTCTTTCTGTTCCTGGTACTATTACTTCTGGAGGGCAGGAGTTAGTTTCCGGAAATGTTACTGGTACTCTTTTCGCAGATGTAATTTCGGCAAACGAAATTTTTGCGGACATGATCGCAGCAAACGCTATTACTGCCCAGAAAATTACAGCAAATGCAATTACTGCGGATAAACTAGAAATCTCATCCTCCGCTTCTGTGGCCGATAGTATATTTTTCGACGGTACTAACAAAAGAATAGATATTAAAGATGCTAGTAATGTGCTTCGAGTTCGAATAGGACAACTTTAAAAAAATAACTCTTGACATTATGAGTACTTTATACTATAATTGATTTTTATAGGAAGTAAATTACAAATGGCAGACGATAGAATAAGTAGAGCAACCGCAGAGATAGTAGGAATTCCCCCAACTACTTGGAATGTAAAAACAGTGAGTTGGTTATTAGAACAACCCATTATAATAGAAAATATTCATAAGGTGCCTGTAAACGAGAAACTTCTCGAAAGTTTAAAAAAAGATAAGATGTTAAATCCAATTCTCACTATGAATAGTTGGTACCCTATAGTAGGTAGTCAAAGAGTTCGTGCTTGTATGCACATTAAAGAAACTGAACCTGACCACCCTAATCTACTACAGGAGATACGAATAGCGAGGTTTGATGCTGATTATTGGAATATGTTTTATCTCTGGGGGGATAAGGATTTCAGAAGTAAAGCAATTGCGATTTGGTTTCAAATGACTGAACTTGCTTGGAAAAGTATTCACTATATCCATGATACAGACTTTTCTGGGACAGAGATGAAAGAGTTTGAAAGAATTGGGGATGAGTTGAGTTGGAATATTGATCCTAAAGAAAAAGCAAAATACAATTTAAAATAATCTTAAAAGCTTTTTAAACTCTAAAAACTAATAAAACAAAAGCAAATGAAAAATAAATCTTGACATTAGGCTATTGAGTTGTTATAATTTTTCCATAATCACTGAAGTTTCAACCCTTGGAACAAGATCGCCGGAAGAAAACCTAAATGTCGTATACTCAGAGAGACCTATCGCCTCTAGTTCGTGGTGATGATTGGATGCTAAAACTTGTTTTAACATCTGAAAACGCTGTGCTCGATATTACAGGGTATTCTTATACGTTTACCTTGAAAGATAATATAGATGATGCAGATCCAGGCGCAGTACAAGTTCCTGCAACCCCTAGCGTTTCTACTAGTCCGACCGAAGCTTCTCAAGGAATTTTATATATTAATGTGCCAAAAAATCTTACAGATAGTTTAACTGCACAAACATATAATTATGATGTTCAACAGAAAGACACTTCTGGAGACGTTCAAACACTGCTTATTGGAAAAGTAAAAGTAGTGAAAGACGTTACTAGAACAGTGCCTTAATATGGGTACGCCTTTACTGTATGGCGCAGAATATTATGTACCACCAGAAATATCTATACAGATTATCGAAAAGATAGTTCCCAAGGTAAGTATTTATTATCTTCCAGGTATAGTTTTAACAAGTACTATAGTCAAACCTGACGTTGTTTTAGATCAAACGTTTCACGAAGTACATATCTCCGATTTAACATTAGTATCCAGCGTAGATGTAGTACACACAGAAGTAGCTTCTATAGAGCTCAAGGGAGTAGCATAATGTCATATACTCAGCTAGACCTACCTTCTCAAGTAAGGGGAGATACCTGGGTATTTAACTTTGTAATTCAAGACACTGCTGGCACTCCTATAGATATTACAAGTCGTGAATATACTATTACGTTAAAATCAGATATATCGGTTCTTGACGAGAATGCAGAAATTCAAATAGGGCCAACGGTTCCTAGCTCTTCCAACGCCCTCTTAGGAAAAGTAACTATTGTAGTTCCTGGGGGCTCCACGAATGCTCTTGTTCCTCGTACATATAACTATGATATACAGGAAGTAGAAACCGACGGTACTGTAAGTACTCTTCTTATCGGAAAAATCAAAGTAAGAGCCGATGTTACAAGAACCGCAGTATATAATGGAGGAAGTACAAGCGTTATTCAATCCGTAGCGGGACGAGGTATTTACAGATCAATTACCGAAACTATCTCTCCCACAGAGATATACTTAGATGGAATCTCAGGCTCTAGACTAGCTCTTCAATCTGAGGGAGTTCTTGCTTTCGACGCACTTGTAATTGGAAGAGATAATACAACAGGTAATGCCTGTGCTTTTCAATTAAATGGTGGGATGAAAAAAGATACATCAGTAACACAAGTCATCGGAACAGTAGGCAAAACTATCTTAGGAGAGGATGTACCGGGTTTCGACGTAAATATCACAGCAAATGATGGAAACGATTCTTTAAAGATCGAAGTAACTGCAGCCACCGCAAATATAACTAGATGGGCGGCTGAGGTACAGTATACAGAGGTATATTTCTAATGGCAATTGTTTTAGACTACCAGAATCAGAAAGTTTTTGTAAATGATATTGAAATTGCAAACAGTGCAGGAGTGAAATCATCCTCTATACCTATTGTTCCACATGGAACTATTACTGCTACTACTCTTCAAGAAGCCCTTGAACAGTTAGCAGATCAAGATTTTCGGACAACAGAAACACCAACTGGCTCAAATATAGAAGAAGGAGACACTTGGTACGACATAGATGATAATCAGTTAAAAGTATACCGCGAAACTAGTTCAGGAGTATTTGAGTGGGTTCCTATAATTGTAGGCAATATTTCACCAGATTCGGATACACTAGACGCAGGAGCCTTTTAAGGCTGCCGGAGACCCTAAATGGCTCAAACAATCAAAATTAAACGCAGTACAACCACTGCCGCACCTAGCGCTCTTACTGCTGGTGAATTAGCTTATTCCGATAATAGTGATAAGTTATTTATTGGTGCTCCAGCAGATAATGCTGTAGTAGCTATCGGTGGTAAATTATATGTAGACATGCTCGACCACACCTCAGGTATTCTTACTGCGGATAGTGCAATTGTTGTAGATTCAAACAGTAAAATTAATAAATTACTTACTGGTGTTATTCGTATTAATAATACCACTAGTCATATTGATACTTCTTCAGGTGACTTAACTATAAATCCTGCCAGTAACCTAGTACTTACTACAGGTACTGTTGATCTGAGTGGCCAAGCTACCGAATTTAAGTTAATTGATAATTCTGGTACTGCTTTAACGATTAGTGAAGGTTCTAATAACTATATCACTCTTGATACTACTAACTCAGCAGAGAGAGTTAAATTTTCTCAGCAAGTAGAGTTTTCAGGAGCTTATACACTCCCCACCGCTGATGGAACCACTGGTCAAGCCCTCATCACCGACGGTAGCGGCGCAGTTGCTTTTACTACAATCTCTACTGAACTTGATATTGCTGGCGATAGCGGTACGGACACCGTATCTCTTATTAGTGATACTCTTACATTTACAGGCGGAGAAGGAATTGACACTGCTGTAACTAATAATATAGTTACAATCTCAGGTGAAGATGCTTCAACCACTAATAAAGGTGTCGCATCTTTCGATTCTACAGATTTCACAGTATCTTCAGGTGCTGTATCTGTAAACACGATCACTCTCGGTTCTTCTAGTTTAAATGCAGGAGAGACCACTAGCACTATTGCAGGCTTGCAACAATTAGATGTAGATAATATACGCGTAGATACGAATACAATCTCTACTACTAATACTAACGGTAATTTAATTCTTTCTCCAAATGGTTCGGGTACAGTGACAGTACCTTCAGGCTATAAGGATCGTGCAGGATTTGGAGCAACCTCTCTAGTATCAAAAGAATATGTAGATGCAATTAAACAAGCACTAGACGTAAAAGAATCCGTAACAGTAGCAACTACTGCAAATCTTTCTGCAACTTATAATAATGTTGGTGGTACTCTTACAAACTCCGGTTCAAATGCTGCTTTACAGTTAGATGGTATTACAGTATCTTCTGCGGATAGAGTACTTGTAAAAGACCAGTCTACGGCCGCAGAGAACGGTATCTATGTAGTTACTACCGTAGGTGATGGCTCCACAGCTTGGGTACTTACACGAGCAGAAGACGCTAATCTTTCGGCAGAAATGACTGGAGGCGTATTCACCTTTGTAGAACAAGGTACTATAGGGGCAGAAAACGGTTATGTATTTACACATAATGGTGCTCCTACTCTTGGTACTACTGCTCTTACTGTATCTCAGTTCTCGGGTGCCGGTCAAATCGTTGCTGGAGATGCTCTTTCTAAGTCAGGCAATAGAATTGACTTAAATGACGACAACATTACTCTTGAAGTTGACTCAGATACCGTACGAATTAAAGGTATCTCAGCAACAGCAGTAGGTGATTTGTTAATCGGTGCTGCATCAAATGCTGGGTATACTCGACTTGTCAAGCCTTCTGGAGACGCGACTGCCTCTGATTATATATTAAGCATGAACACTTCCGGTGTAGCCTCTTGGGCAAACACGCTGGATGGCGGCACATTCTAAAAAACTCTTTGGCGTATATACGCCCGTAACGGAGGAGCCACATGGCGCAGACTATTAAATTAAGGCGTTCCGCAACTGCGGGCGCTAAACCTACAACCTCACAACTTGAACTTGGTGAAGTTGCTATCAATACATATGATGGCAAGATGTACATCAAGAAAAGTGTAGCAGGTACCGAAAGCATTGTAGAAATCTCTGGTGACACAACAATTATTGACGAGTTTCTCTACACTGCTACTGCGGGACAAACTGCTTTTAGCGGAAATGATGACAATAGTGATTTTCTTAGCTATGTGACAGGTGCGATCCAAGTATTTTTAAACGGTATTCTTCTCGATCCCGAGACAGACTATACTGCGACCAATGGCGCTTTAGTCACCCTCTCTTCAGCGGCTGCTGTAAACGACTATCTTCAAATCTTTGCTTTCAAGAAAAAGATTGGTGATGGAAATGTTAGCATAGATACTTTTTCTGGCAATAACTCTACTACTGCTTTTACTCTTTCGTTGGATCCAGGCGACGAAAATAATACTCGTGTATTTATCGACGGCGTATATCAGTCAAAATCAAACTATACTGTAAGCGGAACTACTCTTACTTTCTCCAGTGCACCTCCAAGCGGCACTAGCATAGAAGTCGAAATCGGCAATCGTGTGGTTACTCTGGATACTCTTAGTGATCTCGATCTTCCTGACAACGTAAAGTTAAGACTTGGTACAAGTCAGGATCTTGAGATTTATCATGATGCTTCAGACAGCCTCATTAATGACAACGGTACGGGGTCGCTAAAACTACAAACAGGTGGCTCTACAAAACTCGAAGTAACTTCTACAGGTGTAGATGTTACAGGTAATATTGCGGTCTCTGGAACTGTAGATGGTGTAGATATTGCTGCACGAGATGCAGTACTCACCTCTACTACTACAACTGCTGGAGCAGCACTTCCTCGAACAGGCGGTGCAATGACTGGGGCAATCACCACAAACTCCACGTTTGATGGACGAGATGTTGCTACAGACGGGGCAAAGCTTGACGGCATAGAATCCGGAGCAACCGCTGACCAAACTCAATCTGATATTAATGCTCTTGGTATTACCGCAACGGGATTATCAGGAACACCCGCAATCTCGGTAGCAAACATCACCACTACGGGTGAACTTCGTGGTCCAGCAAGTTTTACTATCGACCCTGCCGCAGTTGGCGATAATACCGGTACAGTTATCATTAAAGGAAATTTACAAGTTGATGGCGCTACTACTACTATTAACTCCACTACTCTTACTGTGGACGATCTCAATCTTACTCTTGCATCGGGAGCTGCGAATGGAACCGCAGCAAATGGCGCTGGTATTACGATTGATGGCGCTTCGGCAACTCTAACCTATGCAAGTGCGGGCGATAACTGGGCATTTAATAAGAATCTAGACGTTACTGGAAATATCGTAGTCTCAGGTACTGTTGATGGAGTAGATATTGCGGCAAGAGACGCTGTATTGACTAGTACAACTACTACTGCTGGTGCGGCATTGCCAAAAGCTGGCGGCACAATGACGGGCAACCTGAATCTAGGCGATAGCATCAAGGCTCAGTTTGGTGCTGATGATGACCTACAGATTTATCATAGTGGTACTCATAGTTATATTAACGACTCAGGAACAG
>Ga0115560_1002738_pt1 | contig 11361 bp, 8 predicted proteins | sample COGITO_mtgs_1105_5_FD_87278 | JGI IMG/M metagenome (GOLD analysis project Ga0115560, IMG submission 87278) | Pelagic marine microbial communities from North Sea - COGITO_mtgs_110509 | ecosystem: Environmental > Aquatic > Marine > Epipelagic | place: Germany:Helgoland, sampling site Kabeltonne... | reverse complement strand
GGCATTATATACTATCTATATACATATTAAATTATCTGCTTTTATCTCATGCGTTCAGGTTTGTTCTGGTTTGTGATTTTATTTGAATGTATAGCACGTATACAAAAAGTCATAAATTCAAAAAGCATTAAAAAATTTGTATAATGTATAATATATAGAAATGATAACAATTTACAGAATAAAAGAAACTACTTATTATGATGATTACAAAAGAGATTATGACGACATGTCAGAAACTATAACTGAGTGTGTGGGATATAAAGATTATGCACTTGAATTGAATTGGATAGCAAAATTAAGATATACAGACACTGTAAGTAATGGTGAAGGATACTACAAACATAGTGAATCGCAATATCTACAAGACATACTCAAACATGTTAAAAATTTTGAAAATGTGTATCAAGTTGGAGAAGATGACCATTTATTTATGCAGTTTCTATTCTTTAAGAAGTTCAATAAATATGATGACTTGGAACACATGGATGAAAAGAAAAGAAACAAAAAAATGAAGAAACTCAAAAAGATAGCACAATTACCTACTGAAGAATTTGAAAAACTAAAAGACAACACATGTTATTTAGGAGACATCGTATATGAAGCCGAAAGTTTTTTAAAAAGTGATGTTAATTGCAATGGTGAATTTATAAGTAAAAGGTATACTGTAGAGTTTGACGAGTATGATAGGTTTGATAGTAAACTTATTGATGATGTCAAAAGGGTCATACGAGAAAGTAAAATACTTGATGGTTCTGCACAAAGCAGTTTTTTTAATGAACTGAATGAACTTTTGATTCCGAATAGATAATGTATTTATTTATATATATTAATGTATAAATAAATTATTTGTGTCTGTAGTTGTAAACCTTCTTGTGGTATTTGGTGGTTTTGTCATCCAGTGTTAAGAGTTGAAACCGTTTATTATTAATCTGTGTTTTCTTGGTTGGACCCACAGAGCCACACAGTGCTCTTAATCCTTTGGTGTACATGTTGTAAATGTCTGTGTATGTTTTAATTGAACTTTTCTTTTTGAATAATGCTGGATACTGTGTATTAATGTACTCTTTGTCTGCTGGCTTAATGTCTGTTTGAATTGGCTTATAGGTGCTTGGTTTTCTGTTCTTAATTTTTAACATCTTTTCAATTTTATCAAAAAACACTATTTTAGATTTAAGACCTTTCATTTTAACAACATTAAACTCTTTGGTGTTTCTTAGATGCTCTTCAACGTTTTGGATATCTTGAAAGAAATAAGAACAATAATTAAAATGATGTTGTAATTCTGTTTGATTTAAAAATAAGTCTTTGTACTTGTCAGCCTTCTTTACTGGAATGCGTAGAATGTTATTTAAATCTTTATGTTCTTCATCTTCGATTGAAAAGTTCTCATATTTCTCTTCTTTAATCTCTGCCTTGAGTTCTTTAGTCAAAGCACTGGTTGCATTCTTGATTGCTAGAATTTCATATTCTACATTGAACCCACGAGACTTTAAGATTTTGAGCAGGTGAAGTTTAGGATTTGTTTTTAAGCAATCCATCTTATACAAAAGTTGTGTGTGTAAATGATTAAATAAATCTTCGTATACACTGTTGTCAATGTTCTCATAATCTTCATAGTCATCAAATGTAATTTCATAATTATCATTAAAAGATTGTAAAAGTTCACCTTGATTTATTTCACATGTGGTATTATCATCAAACAGTGCAAGTTGTGAGGCTGGAGTTGGAAAGAAAATATTTATTTCTGTTAATTGGCGTTCTCGTGTGAGTTGTTGAACCATTTGAACAGGTGTGATTGTTTGACCTCCATAGACCGCATACACTGGGCGACTTAATTGACTGTCTAACCCATACACAATTTTAGGAGAAAATATAATTTTATCATATTTTGATAATGATTTAATGTTTACTTTTGTGTCACTTGTAATTAGTTTAATGCTTGGGTCGTTTAATAGTTTAAAGTATGTATCCGCAGTGCTCTTGCTATCACAGCATAAGATAAACTTGCTTTCAGTTCTGAGTTTGTCCAGCAGTTTGTCTTCATCTTGAAAAAACTTCACATGTTTATTTTTAAAGTTATTAAATTTATTGTTGACTAATTTGTATTCAACTTTGAGTCTGTCGACGAATGCTTGAGAGATTGGAGATATATCAGCATCTACTGCAATGAACTGAGAACATGTAGATATCATTCGAGCAATTGTAAAAAATGTATTCTTGCGTCGTTTGTTTAATGTTGTTGAACTTAAGATATGTTCCACGATGCTGTTGAATTCGTCCATAAAAATAATGTAATCTGAAAAATCATAAGAAGCAATTTGAGAACAACTTTCGGGAGTAATAATGATATTATCACCAAATCGAAAGTTTTGATCTGTGTATAATTTAACATTTCTTGATTCTCCAAAGTTTCGATGTTGTTCTACTCCCAAATTGACTCTTGAAACAATTGAAATAAACTTTCGTGGTTCTGTCTTCATGTATTCACTAAAAGCGGTTGTTTTACCTGTGCCTGTTCCTGATTTTAATAGGTAGTTTGTATTTGGTTTAAAAAATCGTTTAGTTCCTGTAATATCATCAATCTTACCTTGATTTATTTCTTTATGAACATGTAAATTATTTGGTGTATTCTTAAATGTGAAAGTATTCTTTACGTTTGCCATTTGTAAAACATATAAGAAACTATGCACATTACAGTCCCAACTGTCCCACAATTTAACAAGTTCTTCCTTATCATAATTGCCGTATGGTGTAGTTGCTGACCATGCATCAAAGGCTTCAAAACAGTTCGCCCATTTGCACCCTTTACCAACTAAGAACCATTTTGAATAATCACCTACAAAACTGCCTTCTTTTGTTGCACCACTTGGAAGACTCTTCAATACTGATGCCATTGTTTTGTTATCAATAATAGCTTCGTATGCTGTGTTGTTTGGTTTGATTATGTTGGCTTTACTAGTTAGAGTCTTTTCTTTTTTATCCATTGTTTGATATTTAAGAATCCACTCTTTCAGTTGTTTTGGCATCTTTCTAATTATGTTTGTATCACCTCGTTTATATTCTTTGCCATTGATTGCTGAACCTGGACATACTACATAACCTCCATCATTTCTAATATCTACATGTGTATTATTAATATTGGCGGTCTGTTTAATGTCCTCTTCATATTTAAAATATAAATGATAACCTTGATTAGGTGTTTTTACGTAGTATGTATTAAAGAACTCTAACATATCCTCGCAAAACTTGCCGTGGAATTCATTGCTTCCATATTGACCATACTTTTTAACATTCATAAAATCAACATCTACAACAGTTATTTTGGATTTGTATCCAGTGATTATTCCCATATTTCCATTCTTGATATATGTCGAAGTGTATGGAGACTTTTTAAATTTGCTTTCTGTAATGTTCTTGAAACTTACTGCTGGTTTTTTGGAATTATGTTGGAGAGAAATAAACACCCCGTCTACTTTATCACCCATTAAATGTTTTGCATACTTCTCCATAAAGGTTTTATTTAATTTGGCGTTGTTATTCTTTGCTTGGTATTTCTCTAAATCTGTCATTTGTTTAATATCGGTCATTCTATGAGTACTATATAACTACTATATATTTTAATTTTTAAGTATTTTTTGACTGCGTTTATTTTTGTCCTAAACAAGAAGACCATAAACAGGAAGACCCTCTGCAGGAATTGTATGTTCAAGTGTCCAAATTGACACAAAAATATATATATACAATCTATAAAAAAGGACACTTTATAAACTTATAAATAACACCTTGTATATTATCTATCCCGCTTTTACCATATTTTATTATTTTTAAATAAATGTAATAAAATTAAAACTGGTTTTCAAGTTTGTATGCTGACTTTAGAACTGCTTTGAGTTCGTCAAAGCTGTTGAAAATGTTCAGCTGATCCTTTTGACAATCACGCACAAGGTTCATTCTTGATTTTTCCATATTTATTTTCAGTTCTTTATCATCGCTTCCAAGTTCTTTGATAAGTGTAGAAAATAAGTTGTTAGAGGGTACACATAAAAATATGCTTTCTTTTTCAACGCCTATATGTTCTGCTTCTTCTACACTCTCGCATAGTAGTAAGAACTTTTTACCTTTAAACTCTTCTAATAAATGTTTCACATAAGTGTTGGCTTTGTGTAAGTAATCTAGTTTTTCATTTGTGCCTTTCTCTGGCTGAACACTTTCACCCACATCAACAATAATTAAATCTGAGCTATGTGAATCTAATTCTTTTTTTAGTGTGCTTTTGCCTGTATGTTTACACATAATTAACGCAGAAAGCCGTGCTTTGTGTAGTTTGTTTTTTCGTTTACGCTTACCCCAACAGTTGTAGGTGTAATAGCCTAACGAAACCAAACCACTACCCATGGCAAGACCAATTTCGGGATTCATTCTATATATATAATGTAAAAGAAAATATATTTATATTATTTTGATTTTATTTAAACGTAAACTGTATTAAATTTGTTCTAACTCTAACATATTCCTATATGATTTGGTTGCTGTTGAGCCATTTGATGTATTAATAGTCAATTGAATTTTCTTACAATTTGTGACAGCAGAAATAATGTATTTTTGCACACTATTTATTAGTTCAAAAGATCCTACATCTCTTATATTTACATCAAATACTTTAAGTTGTGTATCTAATACACTATCGGATGCATCGAGTTGTACTATTGTAAAATTAATACGCCCAGTGAATGTTCCTATATAATCCATACTCAATAACAGTGATATCATGAAATTGGTTGAACTTGTGAGACTTGTATTTAAAACAAATGTATGTGTTCCTAAGGATGTTGTTGATGATGTACCATTTAAAGCGAATGCTTGTTTTTTAGAATTTGTTAAATGGTCATTCAATTGACCGAAGTTTACAGCATCACTATCGGCTGTTCCATCTGCAACATTCGTTATTTTATTTGAATTCATATCCATTACTCTATACATGTTTATTTTATCTCTGAAGTCCATCATTAATAATAATTCTCCTTGGTTTCCTCCAGCTGAGAAATCCCAACAATTGAAGAACTCTGTCACTGCACGTTCAAATACATACAAAGGTATATCAGGACGGCTTATAATCCGAGCACTTGGTACGTCTGTTGATTGATTTGACATATTTGTTTGAAACTCTATCATTGTTTGTCCATCATAACTATTGAAATCCGCAACCTGAGATTTTAAGGCTATTTTACATGTTTCACTATTTGGGGTATGGAATAAAAAACTATTTACGTTTACATTGTCCCATGTTGTATGAATATCATTTGTTGCTGTTATTGTTTGTGAACCTGCTGATTTATCTAATTTCAGATTTAATGCAGTGTCAACCTGTCCCTTATTTATTGCATCTCCTGTATTTGTTGCATCACCAACATTAATAATTTTGTTACTATCCATATTCAGCCTCATAGTTGTATACATTTCATTGTTGTTCATTGCTAAATATTTATTCTCTCCTTCAGGCGTTCCCCCTTTGTATATAACCAAATCATTATTACCTATTGTGGTGATTCTATTATTATTACCAAATGTTATTTGTCTATTTAATGGCATTGTTAAAGTTCCATTTATTGTTTGGCTTCCATTCAATGTTGTTGCTCCTGTATTGGTATTTACTGAAAATATCTTACTAGTTGTTGCGTGTTTAGCAATATGAAAATTATTATTTGCTTGTGCTGTTTGTATATATGTACCATCACTAAAATATACAAATCGTCCGTTATTATCACTTAAATTTAATTCTTTTACATCATCAATTATATTGTTATTCATGTCAAGGGTATTATTTGTTTCACATCTTAACTGATTTACTGCAAAGTATTTATCACTTCCACCACGTAGAACCGTAAATTCATTCCCACCAACAATATTATCAATAGTTGTTCCAGTGCTTTGAAATTGAATTTTTCCATTTTGAGGTAATTTGAGATTACCTGATAGAGTTCCACCACTTGTGTTTAATTTTCCAGTTTCTAATTCAAGCACTTTGACTGATAACACATCTGTTTTATTGTCGACATAACCTTTATTGGTTGCTTCATCATCAGCGGTTGGTGTTCGTATTGAAACGGTTCCTTTATCTAATGTGTTTAAGTCTGTATCTTGTAAAGGTCTGTTCGGTGTATTTGAAAAAATAAATAGTTTATCTTCACCTGCTCCCAATGCATAACCTTTAAATTTATCTGTTGCATCCTCACGATACTCTGCATAATCTCCAAAATTCTTATCATTCACTGGATCAGCACCAACAACTTTTAAATGTTCTATTAGTCCGTCTTGTGTTGAAATATCACCATTTGTCACCATTTCATTGGCTATTAATGTTTGGTTAACTGTAAGATTACCTCCAATAAGAACATTACCAGTAAAATCTTGTACACCATCCGTTTTTTCAATAAAATTATCACTTTCTAAGTTGTTAATAACAAATTCATTTTTGGCAAAATTAAAATATTTGTCCATTTTATATATATATTGATTAGATAATTAAAATATCAGTATATTTTAATTATTTATTTAGTTCATTAAATGTGTTTGGCGAATATATCCATTATTTCAGTGTGTTCTTTGGTTCCTTTTCGTGGAACAATGTGTTGATGGTCCGGATTTAATAGTTTCTCTTGTTCATTGTATATTTTGAGTGCTTTCATATATGTCATTTTCCCGCCTTGTTGTTGGTTTGCATTTTCAGGTTTGTCAACGTTAACTTTATGTAATGTTGTTTTTACATGTTTACACCAGTTCCACCTTGTGATATCCACATTACAACAATCACAGTGAACGTACTTTTTACCCCATTTTAACATTGCTTTATGTTGTTTACTCTTGAATTGTGTCAAAGGTTTCTTTTTATTAATACAGTTATTATTTAGAATATGTTTATTTTCTTCATCTAATAATTCCCGTTTTGTAAATTCTCCTTCTGCCATTATATCGTATCTACACTTTTCGCTTTTAAGTATTTTTTGCAAATAGTCTATTTGTTTGTGCATGTGCTTGCGTTGTTTTAGGTCGAAGGTTGAACCTATGTAGTTTAATTGCCCATTTGTTAGTTTGTATACGACACCTGTTTTTTTATCCATTATATAGTAATACTATATAAAATTATTTATTTCGTCAAACGTAAGTGCGTTTAAACTTACTCAAAGCGTAGAATGAATTTATCCTTTTCCTCTTGTTGTTCTTTGTAAAGCTGTTTGAGTTGTCTGTAATACTTTTTAGCATCATCTAAAACACTTTTTGAAACTGTTTTATCAACCATTGAATTAGAATAAATAAAATGACTTGTTGATAAACTGTGCCCAAGTTTGGTTGCTTCTTCTTGTTGAACTGCTGGAGGTTGTTTGGTGTTGTTCACTGCATGTAAATGCCTATAATCTAATGGGTTAATATCTGCCATAGATTTGAAGTATTTCTGATAAGTATTTGGAGAAATAGATTTATTATTATTTTTATTCTTGATTAAATAACAGTCTACATCGTCTTTAAATTCGTCCACTAGTTCAGTTTGTAAATCAATAATTCGTGTGCCTTTACTGGACTTCGTCTTATGATGAATAATATATAACTTCTTATCAAAAACATTAAAACAATTGTGAGTTTTATCATTTGTGATTGCTTCTAAATTAGTTATTTTACAGTTTAATAGTTCACCTTTACGTAATCCACCTAAATAGTATGAAAGTTTTGATATTTTCCGCTTTATTGGGTCTTTATCTTCAAAATACTTTTTGAGCTTGTCTTTATGTTCTTGAAAACTGTCTGGAGTAAATTCACGGGTTTTATTGTAGTTGGATAAGTGGTTTTGTTTCATGGTTTCAAGTGCTGTTTTATATTTATTTAATGTATCCTCTTTACATTGAAGAAGTGTCGCTACTTTAAGAATGTATATACATACTTCAACCCATTTTTTAGATGAATACTTATCTTGCACTATACTTAATATTTTTTCAGTGTTGTTCAAGGTTCGTTTGTTTACTCTTTTAATTTCCAAGTTTGTAAATAGTTTGGTGAGTATGGATTTTACATTGGCTTGATTAGATTCAGATACATTCAATGATTTTAATACTGCTTGTAAGTTCATTATATAATTAGTATTAGATAATAAATTTTTATAAATTTTGTAGGTAGTTATTAAGGGGTTTTATGAAGCGGTCTTGCTAAAAAGCCTTATTTTATGTGTCCAAATCCTCATTAAAGTTATATATACAACCTATAAAAAAGGACACTTTTAAAACTTACAATAAATACCTTGAATATTATTTATCCGGCTTTAGTCTTGATTTAATAAGTAGGCGTTCTGTTGCGATAAAACATACTGTGGGTACATTTTGTGAATCATTATCCAACGCCCTAATTGTTTCAGCTTTTTAACATCATTTTTATCCATACCTACATAGTTCTTTAGAACATAATTTAAAGCGTGCGTGCTTGTTGCTTGTGGAAATAATGTCAGAAAGTCACACTCATTTAAAATTAATCTTGTTTTCTTGTAGTTTGTGAGGTAATGAGATATAACAACCATTGATATGTTTCCCTGGTCATCCTTATGCTTTCGTCCCATAATGCTAATGTCATCAATAAATGTCAATACTCTATCTAATACCTTTTTAGGTGAGATTGTGTCAAAGTCATCAAAGATAATCAAACAGTCATAAAACTCATTAATATCAGGTGGATTGTCTTCAAAATCTCTGTAATTCAGTCTTTGTATGTTTCCATTAATACTGTCCAAGGTTTCATCTTCTTCTAGTTTTGAAACCACGTAAATCGGTCTATTTGGATATAACTTGATGTAATTGTTAGCGATTGTTTTAGCAGTGTAAGACTTCCCGCATCCACATGCACCCGCAATATACCAGACTTTACGTTTGTTCTTGTCAGTATCAGGTAAAGGTTGAAAAAATAAATCATCAGGAAGTTTAACTTTAGTTTCTCCTTTAGCATCTCCAGAGTTAACACATAAAAATTTATTTACATGTTTATTTCTGTCATCACCTTTAATCAAAGCGATGGGATTCCAGTCCTTTGTTATTTCATTTGGTCCAAGTATATTTAACGAGGGCATTTCTATATATTATTAGAAAAGATTTTAAAAATTTGTAAATTTAACATATTAAATATTTACAAATTGTTGAAAACTTATTAAAAACATTCAAAAATATTTACAAAAACACAAAAATATTTACATGAGTAAAGCCCTGAGTCGTTGTTTATGTTCGTTGTCTATTTTAACTGTTTTACCACCTTTTTGTTTTAGTTTGCGTGATGGTACTCGCTTACCTTTTCCTGTTTGGTCTTCATCATCTGATGGTAAATCTAAATCCTCCAAAGCATTTCTCATTTCGTCGATGTCCTCTTGTTCTTCATCTCGTTCAACTGCTTGTTTGGCTTTCTTGGCTCTTCTTGCTTTTGGTGGTTGTACTTGAGCTAGTTCTGCTTGTGCTTGTTCTAATGCATCCGCTTTTAGTTGTTCTTCTCGTTCTTCTCGAGCCTTCTCTGCAATAAGTTTAGAGTTTTGTTTAATCATATTGACAACCATTTGTGCATTTTGTAATCGAATAATTTCCATTTGTCTTGTATGTGGTGTTGTCTTTGTGTTTAGTGATTCTTTAATTTTTTGAAGTTGTTTTTCTGCTTGATCTAAATTTATTACAAGTTTAATTTTTGCTGGTTTTCTACCTTTTGGGGGTTTAGGGATTTCTTTTTGTAATATCTTCATTTCTTTTAATAGTTCGTCGTCTGTTAAAATCTTTGTTTCTTCATCTTTTATTATTCCATCTTTTGTAATGTTAAAATCGTAGACTGGTTTTGGTGCTGGTACTTTCTTTTTATGTTTTTGTCCTTGTAGTTTATCTTCATTTATATCAAGTTGTTTTCTGTATCTTTCATTTGAATCATCAATTTTATCTAATCTATCATCTAGAATATTAATAAATTGTAATTCAATACCATTCATAATATTTGGCAAACCTGTCTGTAAGTTTTGTATAACTTCACCTTGATTATTAATAAGGTTTAGTATTGCTTGTCGTTTTTTTGGTGTAACATGTTTATTTGACAATATGTCTGATAATAATGAGCGTACTTGTTTTGATGTAAAGAAACTTTCATAAAGACTTTCTTCTTTACTAATAACAACCTCTTTTAGTTTATCATCCCATTCCAACCGATTTTCAACACTTTTTTTTACTTTGCTAAACTCAGAATCAATAAAATTCTGAGCAACTTTTTCAAATTTGTTTAAAATATCAGTTTTAAACATGTCTAAATCTTTTGATTGTATTTTACTCAGTGTTTTTTCTGGTACTACATTTTGTCTTACTTCTTGAATACTATCAAGATTATCTTTAATCTTATCAAAAGTTTTATTTGCTTTTGTTAAGAGTGCACGTATTTCTGCTGGTATATATTGAGTGGGTTTGGCTTCAATAATATCATTAAATCGGTCTTCAAATATTGGTTCTCGTTGAATGTCTTGGGTGTTATAAGTATCTTCTAATGCATCCAACACTTTAAGAAGTCTCAAAACGTTCTCGATACTATCCAAGTTTTTAAGACTTGCTTTTATGATTTCAATACGTTTAGCACTTGTTATTCGTTGTGTTCCATCGCTTAAAATTTCACTAAATTGTGGATTCTTTACTGAAAGTACGAAACTATCAATAAATTCATTAATGATATCTATGAAACGCTGAATAGTAGACAGATTCAAACTTAAACCAACAGTTTTTAAATTAAACAGTGCTTTGCGTGTGTTCTCACGGTTGATATCTGTTCCACCAAATCCACCGTCTTGGAGTTCATTAAAGTACAGTTCAAGGCTTTGTTTCTGTGATGTTATGTCTGCTTCTACTTCACTTGTTTCAAAAATTCCATTTTCTTCGTTGTGTAGTTCTTCTGCATTCTTAATGCGTTGTTCTGCATTACGTTTAAGAATACTACGAATTTGATTATCTTCAACTAATCCACCACCTCGTAAATGATTAAATTGATATCCACCATAGCCATAGTTAGTATGACTTGAAATAAAAGGCATAGGTGGCTGTAGTGCTTCACGGTAAGGCTGGTTTAAGTATTTGTTAGTAATGTAAGCATGTCTGTATTCCTCGGTTGCTTTGTTTGAATCACGAATATTCTTTAAGATTAATTGCTTTCGAAAGTTTTGAAAATCCATTTAATATATATATAACATATACAAATATATTTATTTTTTATTTGATTTATTTAAATTAGATAAAAAATTGTTTGGTTTTATATTAAATTGTTTTGTTTGATGTATCGAGACGCTTCAGGTAGTGTTAAGCCTTCCTCCTTCATTAGTTT
>Ga0115560_1002719_pt1 | contig 11411 bp, 3 predicted proteins | sample COGITO_mtgs_1105_5_FD_87278 | JGI IMG/M metagenome (GOLD analysis project Ga0115560, IMG submission 87278) | Pelagic marine microbial communities from North Sea - COGITO_mtgs_110509 | ecosystem: Environmental > Aquatic > Marine > Epipelagic | place: Germany:Helgoland, sampling site Kabeltonne... | reverse complement strand
CTGGAGAGGAAGACGTTCCCCGAAAAGCGTATCTATCGATTTCTTCTACCCCCTCACCTAAGTCTAATGTTTGATAAGAAGAATTTTCAAAAGAATACTCGCCTACCTTCTTTAGAGAATTCGGTATTTTAAGATGTGCACCGCTGCCTCTTAAATTTCTAGTCAAAGAAAAGCACCTGGTATCGGTGTGTTCAAGTCCCGTGCCAAGATCTATACCTTGGTATTGGCCAAAATAAAAAGCTTCTTCTCCAATGCCTGTGCATGTATTTGGTATTTTTAAATTCCCTGTAAATCCCCACCTTGAAAATACAAGATTTGTACTTGGAGAGGCGTTAAAAGCATCTTCAGAAATATATTTTATTCCTTCTTCTAACGTTAAGGTCGATTGTTTTGCATATGGTTTGTAATAAAAATAGTCGTCTTGTGCATATGGAATTTCATTACATCCTTTTACAACTAAGTTATTCCAGTCTTGTCCAGAAAACTGGGCAGGTGTTGCAATTAATTGTCCCCCAGCGCCAAAGCTTTTAAGGCCAGTTGCGCCAGAAATTGCTGCAAAACCAAGGCCAGTTACTCCACAACCTAAATCTAATTTTTCAAAATTACGACAATCATGAAAAGAAAAATCATCCATAAAACTAACTGTATCTGGAATAACTAAAGAACCAGTAAACCCAGAGCAATCCTCAAATGCATTTTTTCCAATATATAGTAAGCCACTATTTAAATTTAGACTTTGAAACCCAATACAATCATTAAACGAGAAATCTCCAATTCCAGTAACGCCTCCATCTTCGATTTCCAAAGAATTGAAACCAGAGCAGAATGAAAAAGCGCCGTTCTTAATATTGTTAATGTTTGATGGTATTTTTAATTCATTATTAAAGCTAGAGCAACCGTAAAAAGTTTTTTCTTTTATTTCATCAATTTGCCCAGATATACTTAATGTTCCATTAAAAGAGCTAGAATTTTGAAAAGCACCAGAACCAAGACCAGTTATTTTTTCTCCTATATATAAATCTCCATCAAAAGAGCTTCCAGAAAAAGCATTGTCTCCGATAAGATTAACATTGTTTAAATTTAAACTACCAGTAAAATTATAACCATCAAAAGATTTTTCTTTTATTTGTTTTGTTTCGTTACCAAGAGTTAGAGAAAGAAAAGAATTTTTAAATGCATCAAAATCATTATTGTTGATTGTTGCAACTTTATTTATTGTTATGTTTTTAAATTTGTTGTTTTCAAAAGCATCAATAGCTATTTCTTTGTTTCCTATCACAGTTATTTTACCATTCAATCCAGAACAGCCAAAGAAAGCAGCAGATTCTACTTTTTTTATTTTATTACTTAAGGTTATGTCTCCAGTAAGACCAAAACAACCAGAAAAAGTTCCAGATTGTATCTCAATTAGCTTAGAAGGAAGATCTAATTGATTTATAAAACCGCCGCAATCAGCAAAAGAATAATTACCTAATCCAGTCAAGCTGTCTGGTAAAATCAAGCTACCAGTTATATTATTGCAATTATAAAAAGCTTCGTCATCAATTAATGAAACACCCTCATCTATAAGAAGAAAACCATTAAGTCCTGTATTGTTATAAAAAGCTCTTTTCCCTATTTTTTCTAAAAACTGAGGCAACAACAAAGATCCTGTTATTTTATAGTTATCAAAAGAATTGTCGTTTATTCCTGACATATATGTAGGAAAAGTAAGCAAAACTTCCCTGTCAGAAAAATAGTCAAAATCTTCATTATTTGTTAATTCTAAATCAGAATCTAAAATCAACTCATTAAATTCACATCCAGAAAAAGCATTGGAACCTATACTTGTTACATTTTTATTTGATATTGTTATGCTGTCTTTAAATCCTAAACAATTAGCAAAAGCTTCTCTACCTATACTCTGAACGGCATTCGGAATATTCAGATCTCCATTCAAACCAGTACAACTAAAGAAAGATTGTTGAGCTATACTAGATATGGTTTCCCCAATATAAAGACTCCCATCAAAACCAGAACAATTATAAAAAGTTTGATATTTTACATCAACTAAACTATCGGGTAGATATAAATCTCCATTAAGGCTACTGCATTCTTTAAATGCCGCGCGGCCTATGGTTTCTGTAAAATCTGGAATTGTTAGATTACCAGATATATTTGAACAACCAGAAAAAGCCTCTCTTCCTATAGAATTTGCTGCTGTTCCGACTTTAAGATTGGCGGCAGTTAAATCCCCGACGCTCCAGTAAGAGGGTATATCTAAAGATGTAGATCTAATAATAGATCCATTAGAGTCACGAACAGTTGAATCAAAAAATGGCGTAGACCAAAAGTTTAAATCTTTTTCATTATTTATAGGAAAAGAAAAAGAAGAAGAATATTTCATAACCTCGTTTACTGGCATCGAGTATGAAAAACTTTCCAATAATACTTTTTTAAATCTTATCACAGACGCATAATCTGCGTCTATATTTTTAGCTATTAAAGAGAACGAGTAATCTTTTTCTTCAGCCAGAAGTCCAGAAATAAATCCAGTTTGATAATTTGATACGTCTGATTCTATATTTAAAGTACCTCTAAGAGGGAATTGTATTTTTCTTCCATATATATAGTCCGAACCTAAGCCTTCTAAATCGACTCTTGTTATAGGTATGTTTAGAGACATACTTTTTATCCTGTGATCTGCACCTTCAAGGTTTTGACCTCCGATTTGTATGTTAGCTAAATTAAAAGAAAAACCACACCCAGGGGCATTAATATCTGGATTTGTGAAATCTAAATACTTTTGATAGTCTGAGCTGTAACCAGATAAATTAGTTCCAGAAACAACTAAACTACCAACGTTATTAGCGTTCCCAGATTTTAAATTGATTGCTGGAGATTTTATGTTTCCACTATATACATCTCCTTGCATATTTGAGCAGCTGTATGTAGTTGTTACTTTTGGCACAGAGCTGTTTTCAAAAGAAATACCATAAGACTTTAAATATGCGTTGCCAAAAGAAAATATTTCCCCACTATTTGGCGTCAATAAATCACTAGATTTAAAATATTGTATTGCATCTTGACCTTCTTTAGGGTGGTTATAAAAATAAAAATTATAAGAGTTTTCAGATAAAGAGCTTATAAGACCTGTAGCCTTAAAGTTTACCCCTGTCGCTATAGATAAACCCATTGATAGCTCATTAACCAATAAAGGGTTGTATAAATAATCTATAGAAAGATCTATATTAGGTTGTTTGTTAATGTTATTGACACTTAACTCTTTTGATCCTACAGCTCCTAGAGTTTCTCTTTCTAATGAAACAGAAAAACTTGAGTTTGTAACTCCGCCAAACAAATCTCCAGTTTCGTTATAATCTTTAAAGGAAGGAGACTTACCTATTATAACTAAACTATTATTACTATTTAATCTTATTTTAGACATTTTTATTTAAATATTAAGGTGATTACTGAAAACCAGTAGGTCCAGAACCAGTTTGATCTGTTGTATATCCTGGCTCGTATTCACCAAAAGTGCTCTCGTCGTATATACCGAGCCTACTTGGTATAAATCCACCTACGCCAACATTCTTTGCTATGACGCCAAGAGGGTCTTCTTTAAAAGATACAGATAGGTTATGACTTTCTGGATTATTCCAATTGTGAACCCAGTCTGTGCATATGTATATTTTAGGCTTATTGTAAACACTTGGAATTTCATGACGGAATCTTTTATATCCACCTTTCATTTCAAGGAAATGGAGCATTGACATTAACTGTTTTTTTGATATTGAATTAAAATTATAATTTAGTGGAACTAAAGATATATTTTTTTGAGTCTTGCTTCTCTGCTGCCAAGATCCATCAAATCTAGTAACAGAAAATTTAACTTCATTTGACAGACCAATATCAGGTTCCCAATAAAAAGATTGTGTCCAAGCTGAATTTAAACCAGTAGGCGAGTTTGAACTGGTTGATAAGTTCTTTCCAGTACAGTAATAAAAATTATCTAATTTTTGCTTCGAATTATCAAAGTAAGCTATGTCGTCTACCTCATAATTTAAACCAGTTGACCATTCCTTAAATTCATATTGTGTGAAATTTGTATTCTTCCAGTTGAAAAGATTTGGAGCCTCGTCTACGGATATAGTAGTGTTAACTTTGTAACTAGTATCACTTACGTGGTTTATGCTATAGCCATCACAATAACCGCTTAAATCTTTATAAATAAAGTTGTTGGTTGAAAATAGAACAGCATTATCGCCACTTAAAGACTCTAATCTATTAGCTATCTTTTGGGCTCCTCCTTGATCAACTTCATAAGAAGCTGAAAATGTTAACTTAAGAGCGTTGGCTCCTTTAGACTTTAGAGAAAAATAATTGTCATCAAACTGCAAGAGTTCGTTATTTGAAGAAAATTCCGCTTGCAAACCATAACTAGGACAAAAACCAGTAAGATCTACGTAGTCTATGTCTTTTAAGTTCCTGGTCCTGTCGTAATAATAATCTTCCTTATCCATGCCCTACATAATTAAGGTCTAACCTTAAAGTTCCTTTTTCAGATATTTTCAATGTTTCGCCTACTAAGCTAGCATTAGGTATGTTTACACTTTGTATTTCTTTTCCTCCTCTACCATTGACAATAATAGATAAATTTTTATTTTCTCTTGAATCTAAAAAACTATAAGAATCTTCTAAAAAAGCATCATCCACATCAATGGATGCTGATGCTGTGTAAGTTATCGGTTTAATTAATTCTACACCGTAAGGGTCTTTTTGCCCAATTCCATAAACAGCCTTTCTATTTATTTGCATCGAATAATCAAAACCAATAACTCTATTCGTTGATGAGTTGTCGCATGTAATAGATATTGACCCTTGACTTGGAATGTCTATTTGTGGATGTCTTATCCTTGATCTTCCAATTAATGCTGTATCAATGCCAGTTTTCATTTCGTCAAAAATAGAAAAGGTAGCCGAAGATTTCGGTACGGAACCAACAGCACAATTTAAAGAATATCTATTTAAGTATCCTTTTTCAAACCCATAATAATTGTCGTTATAAAATATACTAGCTGCCATTGGAGAATCTCCAGTATAATTTAATATTGGATCTTTATATATTAAACTCCTATTTAAATTTAACGATTGTGTTTGTGGTCCAGAAGGAACTGTAAAACCCCTACTTAAACCAAGAATGTTTTCTGTGTTATAGGAGGATCTTTGTGAAAATTCTAAAGAACTAACTCCAGAAAATTCATAATTACCTGCAAAAAAACTAGCTTCGTGATTTAATATTCCATCAAACATTATACTCCACCCCTTAATCTTCCGCCCATTCTTTTCTCGTCATTAATAACCATCAGAACTTGTGATTTAATCATCTGGGCTAAATTTAATTTTTCATCTTCATCTGAAACTCCATTCGAAGAATTGGACTCAGAACCGTCACCATTTACAGTAATGTTTATTTCTCCAGAAGACTCTTTTGTAGCTTTTATAAGCTCGTCAACTTTTTCTATAAGCTCTGTGTTATTGCTATCGCTTGTTTCGCTTACGTCTCCAGAATTAATTCTATCTAAAGAAGATTGACCTATTCTGTTTGCTGCAGCACTGTTAACTACAAATTCTCCGCCAGAAAGCATTGTAGGCACGGAATCGATTCCTGCAGCATCTCTTACTCTTCCTCCTGTAGCTTTTTTCTCTGGTAGAAGAGAGCCGCCATCGCGATAGATGCTGCTTAGGTTTATGTTTTGCCTTCTTTTCAGTTCTTCAATTACATTTAATTCATCAACGTTTCTTGTAGGTAGTGACTGAAGACCCTCTGAAACACTACTTGATAAAACTCTACTGAAAGGCTTAAAGTTTACCTTGCCACTGCTATTAATATATTCTCCAGAACTGAAAAAAGCATTTACAGCTGGATTTGAAGGGTTTTTATCAAAATAACTAGATAAATTATCCTGCGTTGTAAAACCTCTTCCATTTAAAATATTGCCTATTCCTCCAAATTTTTGAGTTCCTCCACCTGGTATTTGAGATCCTGTGAAGAAAGATTTCACTCCGTTCCAAAAACCTCCGCCGCCTCCTACAGTAGTGCCAGAAGCGCTTGTTGTTGGAATTGCTTGTAATGGAGCCGTTTGATTTGGATTACTTACACCTGCAAAACCACCAGCTTGAGGACCTGCTGCATTTGATATTCCTGCCTGAGCTGCAGAAGTGCCAGCGCTAACCACAGCACTAATAGCCATATTTATTAGTGCTTTTTTAAATTCTTCTTTTTTTCTTTTTTCTTCTAATTTTATTTGACGCCTTAACTCATCATCTTGCAGCGCCGTATCGAAAGCTTCGCCTTTAGCTACTCTTGTCGCGTTTTGCAATGGTGTGCCAGCAGTTCTTCCAAAGTTTGTTAACCGTTGGCTTTCTGGCTCAATGTCAATGAACGCTGCGTTGCTCTTTTCAGAAGAACCAATAAAATCAGTCGCGCCACTTGTGAAAGCTTGTGTAGCGAAAGTCTTTAAAGCTTTGGCTCCACTTATTTTTCCATTGCCCCTTAAACCAGGTATGAAATAACCACCATCGCCAGTTTGTTTTGGCAGCTTATCTGGATCGACTAATCCTCCTGAAGCGAATTTAGGAAGAGAACCGTTATTGACTTTATCCATAAAGTTTGGTCCATACTTTTTAACCGCATTTTTCTTGATTACATATTCACCTCCCATAAGCAGAGCTGGTACATCATCTTTAGATCCAGAACCTCCGTTTATCATTCCGCCTTCTGCAAATTTAGGGAATATTTTAGATAAAATTAAACCTCCGCCCACACCCCCAAGAGCTCCTAAAATCGGATTGCCACCAAGCTTTTTCGTGATCGCTCCCATTGCCACAGCTGCGGCAATAATAGCTGCAATAGGTCCCGCCGAGGCAAGAGCACCAGCACCACCAGCACCACCAGCACTAGCAGCACTACCAGCACCGCTAGCGCCACCACCACCACCAAAGATTTAAGAGAAGAAACTTCCTATGCCAGATCCGCCAGGAGCACCTCCAGCACTACTAGGAGCACCTCCTCCACCACCAAAGATTTTAGAGAAGAAGCTCCCTATGCCAGACCCACCACTAGGAGCGCCGCCAGGAGAACTGCCAGGAGCACTGCCACTGCCACTGCCTCCTATTTTACCAAGGATTTTTGAGATAAAGCTCCCTATACCAGACCCGCCACTAGGAGCACCGCCAGCAGCACCACTAGGAGAGCCTCCACCATTAGAAAATAAGTTGTTTATACCAGATCCTCCAGAGCTAGTTCCTCCAGATGCCGAACCTGAAGGAAACCCACCAGTAACGCTGCCGTTTGGATTAAATTGAGGTGAAAATACACCAGCAGTTTGGTCTGTTAGAGAGTCTGCAAATGTAAGGTCAGAAGTATTTCTGTTAATGCTTACAAGCAAATCAGTCTGAAGTCTTTGTCCTACAACTAAAGGATCTGTTGGTGCTGTTTGTGGAGCGGTTGTAGCTCCGCCATAAGTATTAGATCCTCCTGTAAGCAAACTAGTTATTCCTCCAAAAGCATTCTTTAAGTTTGTGCGCGTAATTTCTCTTAAGAAACTCGTTGCAGCATCTCTTAATGTTTCTTTTAAATCTTTGCCTTCAACTACTGCAGCTTCTATACCATCAATCAAAGCGTCCCTAAAATCTACAGCACCCTTTACAAGTGTATCATTTATGTTTTGCACAGCTTCGGGGCCATCTATAGCAAGAGCGTCTACGATTCTATCAGTAACTTTATCTGGAGCATTCTTTTTTCTTGAAATATCCTTCCTAAGTTCTTGAAGTTGACCTGTCTCTTCTCTACTCAATCCTCCTTCGCTTTGTTTTTTTAGTAATTCTTCTTGTCTTTTTATTAGATTGAATATCTCAAGCCGATCATCATATTCTCTTAAGAGTTTTCTTCTTTGAGCAGTGCTTGTTGATTCTATCAAGTCTAATTCAAGTTGATAGTAGGCACCTAGCCTAATTTCATCTAGTTGTGTTTGTATGTCAGAATCACTAGGTGTTTCGTTTCTCCTCGTAATAGCTTCTGACTGACCCGCTCCACTAAAGTCCGTTCTGTCTTCTGTTGCTTCAACTGCTTTTGGGGGTGTTTTAAAACCAAAAAGACCTTTTATTTTATCGAAGGCTTTTTTAATAAAGTCTAAGATACCAGAGAAACTTTTTAATGATTCAGTTACCGTATTAGTTTCTACATTTTGGTTTCTTTGAGCTTCTAATGCTTTCCTTTGAGCTTCTAGTTTTTCTTTTTCTACTTTTGCTGATTTTTTCTGATCGTCTGTAGATTCAGTATCATTTATAACAGAATCTAATTGAGTTATTCTCGTGGTTAAGTTTTCAGAAGCTACATTTAAGCGAGAAAAATCGTCAACAACGCTGCTTACCAAAGAACTTATATTACTAAATTGTCTAGACGCCTGTGTTATAGGGTCTTGTCTATTCTGGACATTAGGGTTAGATACGATATCTCCGAATGATGAAACAGTCTCTTTTGCTGTTTCCAACTGTATTCTTAATTTTTCTTGAAGTGCGAGTTCTTCAGCTCTGAGACCATTTAATATTTTTAATTTTTCTTTTTCATCATTAAATAAGTTTAGTGAGGAGTCAAGCTCTACATTGGCTTTTGGCCTCTGAGAAAAAACTTCACCATCTCTTAATTTTGAAGAATTAAGTAAAGGCTTAAATTCAAACCTTGATGCCCCAGAAGAAACTTTTTTAATAACTGCATCAAAAGCCTCTAAAGAATCATTAGACTGAGCTATTCTTTGGTTAAGAATAACTGTTGCATCGAAAGCTTCTATTCTTGTTGTCGACCCTCTTTCTTTAAGTGCTATTTTTTGTCTTGCTTCTTCAATAGTAATAGTCCCAGCTATAGCTTTTTTATATAATTCTACAGTATCGTTTAACTCTTTAAACTCTTTTGCATTTTCTGATATTTTTTTATTTATAGATTCTAAATCTATAGTTCTTGTAGTAGCGCCAAACTGAGAATTATCAACTTTTCGGCTTGAAATCTTATTTCTTTCTTTTATCAAGTCAAGCCCTCGCCCTCTAATTTTTTCTAATTCTAGTGCTGGAGTTTGAGCTTCTTGTTTTAAAAGTTTTCTTTTTTCTTTTTCTTCTGGGCTATTCTTTTTAGCTTCTGCTTCTGCTTTCTTAAGATACTCAAGCAAGCTATTTATAGCCGTTTTAAATGTAGAGGCGTTACTTGTTTGTTGATCTAGTATGCTTCTATTCTTGTCTTCGGTTTCTTTAAGAAGCTTTTGCCTAGCTGCAGTTTGCTTAGTCAACTCATCGTTAAGCAATTTAGACAAAGCTTGTATTTCTCCTGGTCCTTGTCTTACTTGGCCGTTTGCATCAGGACGAGTGAGATTGTTGATGGCCTCTCTTATTCCTTTTTCGTTTAATATGCCAGTGTCTCTAGCTGTTTGTAAAAAATCTTTTTGTATTTTTTCTAGACGATCAAATCTTTTTATATTTATATTGTTTTCGTCTTTTCTGTTTGCGTTTATTGACTTAACCACATCCAAAACAGAAGGAGCTTGCCCTCCTCCAAAAATCCTAGATGTAGACTTTTCGCTTCTGTCTATAGCTATGTTTGAAGCTTCTAACCTTGATTTGGTTATTTGATTTTGTATATTGAGGCTTTGTTGAAGTATTCTTTCTTCTTCTTTAATTATATCTATCCTGTCTTTATATACAGCATTCTGAGCTTGAGCTACTTCTTCGGCAGCTCTTTGAATTTGCAATGTTTTTTGTTGCTGCTCTATTTGAGCTTTTAAATTATCAACAATTTCTTTTGATAATGTTTCTTGTCCAGTGAATGCAAGTAGAGCGTCTTCTAAAGGTTTAGCAAAATCATCAGAAAATTTGGTCTCCGAAAGATCCAGTTTGGCAATTTCGTCTATAGTAGCCTTAATCACAAGAAACCTATCCTGACCTATCTTCTTATCTTGATCACCCTCTAATAACTCTTTTACTTTTTTATTATCAAGTATAGTTTTTGAAATTAAAGCGTTTATTTCTTGAGCGCCTTCTCTTTGAGCTTTTATAGACCTTAATTGCAAATCAAGTTCTAGCTGTTTGTTTTTAGATGTATTTAAAGATATTTTTTGTAACTCTAGTTCAGCTTCTTTTCTTGTTTTTACGCTAGATATTATTTTGCTTTCAGCCAAAGAACCTTTGAGCTGGATATTGAGTATTTCTGCTCTAAGCTTTACAATGTCTTGTAGTTCTTCTTTTTCTGCCTTGACTATATCAAAAACCTGTTTGCTTAAATCCCTTTGCTGTTTAACAAGATCTTTTATCTTCTTGTCGTCACCAGTAAGCTGGGCTTTAAGTAGGTTAGCGCTAGCAGCTTCTAGCTTCTTTATTTCTTCTGAAGCAACGCCACCTTTTACTAAAGCGACAAGTTCTTTTACTTGAGATTCATCTGTTAAATCTGCTGAAGTAAGTTTAACATCATCAACTAAGTTCAGAATCCCTCTTGTAAAGTTTTCTTGACTTGTTTCTATAAGACTTTTTATAGCATCATCATTTATATCTAAGTTTGATGTATTTATGCCAGATATATTCAGTGCTCCAGAACCTCTTTGCGCTTTTCTAAATAGCTCTGCTCTAAGCTCGTCCTCGTCTTCTATGTTTTTTAGTTTTGGATCTTTTAACTCAGCTTCTCTTCTATTTACTTGAGTTAAAATTTGAGTGCCAGTTTGGGAGAAAGTGTTTTGCCCACCTTGACCTTTAAGTAGATTTTGGTCCAAACTGTCGCCAAACTTTTCTAAGCTTTTAGCCGCTTTTTCAGCAGGGCTATCAATTAGACCAATACTTTCTAGAATTTTTGTGCCGAATTTAGTAATAGTCCCTCCCAAATCAAAACCAAATAATTTAAGAGCTGAGTTGACCGCTTGGAAGCCAACTACAAGAGGCCCTATAAGAGGAACAAGTCTAGAAAACAAACCTACTGTTTTTCCTATAAAAGGTCCAGCTTTACCAATTAAGGAAAAAACTTTTGCAATTCCTTTTGAAGATCCTTGCGTAATTAAATTTGCACCAGATCCTCTTCTTAATGACGCTGCGGCACCTTTTCTTCCGAATAGTTCTACGCTTTTCCCAAAGCTTGCCCCCTGTTTATCTCCAAACCTTTTAGCGAAAGCCAAACCTGATTCTCCCTCTTCTTTACCTAGAGACTTTTGATCTAGCCCTGCAGCCTGTATTCCTTGGGCAATTAAAACTGTTCTTGCCGCACCAGCTCCAGCTTCAGCAATTTGTTTGCCAGCTCCCTCAGTAGTTTCAGCGAAAGCTTTAAGCGTACTCTCTGCGGTAAATGCTGCACTACCAATAGCTAGAAACGATTGTAAGCTTTTTTCTTGAGCTTTCTCTCT
>Ga0115560_1002705_pt1 | contig 11437 bp, 7 predicted proteins | sample COGITO_mtgs_1105_5_FD_87278 | JGI IMG/M metagenome (GOLD analysis project Ga0115560, IMG submission 87278) | Pelagic marine microbial communities from North Sea - COGITO_mtgs_110509 | ecosystem: Environmental > Aquatic > Marine > Epipelagic | place: Germany:Helgoland, sampling site Kabeltonne... | reverse complement strand
CCAAGAAGTCAGGGATGGTATTGATAGAGACAGAGCCGATTTTATTCTCAAAAATGCGGAGGCTCGTAAGACCGCATACCCAGCCACTCCAAGGCAGCCACTTACCCCAGAGGAAAAGCTGGAGGTAGAACGTAAAGCCGAGCTTGGGTTTATTGATGATGCAGAAACATGGAACATGTACACCCGACAGTGGGAGCGTAATAACTTGCTTAAACCTGAGGGTTATTTAACGGCGGGTGAACAGCAACTCAACACCATACGGGGGGAGCTATCAGATGAGGCCCTCAAACAGTTAGTTCCACTCGAGACAATCGATGAGTCAAGAATCCCCGCGATTCGAGACGGGCTTGTGAGTTCTCGTGAGGAGCTACAGCAACGTCAGGTAGAGATCCTTCGTGATCTTATATACCAAGGGTATCCAGTTACCATCAACTCCAACGCCATGAGGGGTGTTCTCCCACAGTCGGAGGCACCAATTGGTGGCTTTAATACAATGGTTGATCTCCCCGATGGTGCCAAGAGGTATCATGCATACTTTACCCAAAGTATTGCAGAGCGGATTAACCAGCTCTACCCAACAATAGACTTAACTGGATATGAGCTGAACAGAAAAGACGATGCTGCCGCAGCCAAAGAACGGGCCGCACGCAAGAGAGACAGAACTCGTTACATTGAGTTCAAACCAGATAATTCATCTAGCGCGGGTCAGGTCGCACTGACATCTAAAACCTACAACACGCAACCTGATGTCAGGATGTGGACTCCAAAGATGGCAACGACTATTGCCAATGACATGGAGGCTCAACTGGCCGCCAAGCCAAAGGCGCTGAACAAAACTCAACGCAATAGTGTGATTGCTCAGATCAAAAATCTTAGGCAGCAGATCAGGACGGCACGCCCACCACTCGAAGTAGACTTATCTAAAGGGATTCATACACAACGGTCAGCCACTAAGACTTCGTATACGCGCGTCAATGAGGATGGAAGCCTCACACGTTTCCAGAATGCCAAACTTAATTTCTACATCAATGGTGATGGGGTCGGCATCTTCAACAACGATCCAGTCATGATCGGGGAAATGCTCGCCAACAATGTCCCCGTCAAAATCCCTATGGAGGTTCTCAATAACATGGGGGATAATGAATCCACCCTGTCACGTAGCATGATTAACCCGTCTATCAAGTATGATAATAAAGGGAACGTGTATCGCGTAGTCCGACCCACAGCAGATGGTAAAGGCTTCGAGACAGTGGTGCATGAATCACGTAAGTCAACAACCATGCCAGATCTTGGCTCAGGAGAAACAACAGCCGCAGCCCAGCAGATCTTTAACCCATCTTCAATAGGAGGGGTCCTCGTGACACCACCATCGGAAGCCAAAGCTTCGGGTATGGATCAGTCAAACAACTTTGCTATCTCCGAGGGAGCTAAAGGTCAGGTGAAATTGTTTGAGGTAATCGAAAACTTTAGGCAGTGGTATGCCAGAGCCAGCCGAAGTAGTCGCTCAAAGCCAGCAAACTATATGGCAAAATTGTCGGGGATATCAAACACCGACGGGCGTGGTATTACCCCAGCGGAGTATGATTTCTTCGTCACCTCCTTTAACACGGAGTATGAGTTCTTACTAGTTCTTCACGGAGCTAGGAAAGAATTGAAACCTTACATCACAGACAGTAATGGTAAACCAGTGCTCGCCCCCACTAATGAGGATAAGGCTTTTGATAGATTCATGGAGCTCGTAGATAGCGACGTGGAAAATACCGCAAAGATTTTAGGGAAGCGTATGGGTCTCGCGAGAGATTCGTATGATCCTGTAAGACAGACCACCAAAGCTGATCGTGATAAACTACATAAAACCACGATCCTTAGCTTCATCCGATCTTCTATAGTTGACAACAATAAGTTGAAGGAAGGCACAATGCCGACGATGGCACAGGTAGCCAACACTATCAAAAGCCGCATCAAGACAAATAGAGAGACCGTCTTCGGTCGTGATGTCCTATCGAGTTCCGTGTCCCTCCAGTCTATGCCTCAAGAAGTGGCAGATAATATGCTCTTCAATGAGTCTATTACTAGGAATGATATCAGCGTAGAGACAACGGCCAGCACACAAGATCCAGATGACTTCAATAACTTGAATGAACAGGTCTCGGCTATTTCTGAATCAAACCCTCTGACCTTGGAGCAGCGCGAGCAGCTGTCAATGCAGTTCTTAAATGATTCATTTACCAACACCATTGATCAAACTATTGAGGCTATCCAAACCCCAGACAACCAAGCCGCCTTCATTGATTTACTTCGTCGGACTATTCACCTTGGCTCCGCAAAAAGGGATGAAGACTATAAGGTAGCCGAGTTTCCTCGATACTGGCACCAGTTGTCCTCGTCTCTTGTGACCGCCACTAATGAACATGCGGGTGAGATGATGACATTTATCAAAGGTCTGAAGTTGGATTCAATAGAATCGCAACTTGATTTAAGATCTAACCTGAAGATGATCCTGTTCCCACAGGACGTCACGGAGACACAGCTACAACGGATGCACCCAACATTAGTGAGGTGGAAAGTCAGCAATAACTTTGAGACCTCGAGGGCAATCCTCAATGATGTTTCCGCTGCATTGCGATCTGTATATGCAATGACCGCCATCACTTCTGAGCAAAGACCGCAAGCCATCGCTCAGAATACAGCAGAGGCAACACGCCTTGGCCTTGTAGACAACGACCCATCCTCCGTGGTAGCTGCTCTAGCTAAGATTCGCGAGGAGAGCTCACACGATAACCATCGCCTAGTCGCAGAATTACTTCTGGAAGATACTGACTTTATATCCCAAGTAAAATTCTTTATGGGTGAGGGCACTGATACCGTGCCAGCACGGTATGATAAGATGAGTGATGGATCCCATGAGGTATACATTAACTTAGCAGGGCATAATGGACGTGGGCTAGAGAACGTGCTGCTCGAAGAGTATGTGCACGCTTTCCTATCTGATGTCATCAACAAGCCTGACGCTTCTCTTACCCCAGCACAACGCCAAGCTGTGCAAAGACTACGTGGGTTAATGCAGATTGCCAAAAAACAATTTGAGGCAGAGACCAATAACAATCCAGACATTGTCCAGAAGTCTATCTCGTATGCATTCTCCAACATGGATGACTTCGCCGCGAGCTTCTTGCTGAACCCAGACTTACAATCATATATTAAATCGATTGAAACCCCAAGCAATCAGCGGGGGATGTTCAAGCGTATCATTGATTCAATCGTCAGTATGTTCCGCCGTGCTATTGGGGCGAAGAAGCTGACCAAGGAAGAATCCGTGACGTTTGTTGAGGCCATGGAAGAGTTGGTAGACCTAACCCGTTCGCGAGCAAGTGATGTAAGACCCGACTTAAACACTAGCCTAGCTCATGCACTTAGTGAGTCGGCTAAGGATGGGAGGGCCAGAGCTGACAGCTCCAAGGCACTCCGTGATTTGAACCCATCACTAGACACGCCAGTTACCCCACCATCTCAAGACGATCTCAATGCTATTGAAGAAGCAGCTCAAGAGGAAGAGTCCAATAGACAGTCGCTACAAGAGCAGACTGTAAAAACTGAAGCCGCCTTTACTGACGTGCCAGTGAGTGCACTAGGTGGCCTGTCTTCTATGACGACCGAGGAGCTACAGGATTATGTAGTCAACGAAGCCCTCCCATTTATTAGAGCCCACACGCCACCCGAGATGCGAGTGGTTGTCGATACCACCCTGTCCAACAAGGATGGTGAGGTTACCGCAGCTGCCGCACGCGGGAATGTGGTATACATCAACCCCTACGGGTTGGCTAACATGATTGCCGACATCACAGGTGATGGGAAGAACAATGGTAGATCTATCCAGCACTCTTTGCTCGCTGTTCTCAGCGAGGAGGTAGGGCACTATGGTGCGTTCAACCAGTTCACTCTCGCTGAGGTGGATGCAATGGGTGAGACACTAGGGAGAGATGAGCTAGGGGTAGTGGCTGCTCAGTATTACAGAACTCCAGAGGCATTAAAGAATGCCTTGGAGAGACTGGATTCTTTCGACCCAGCCATCGTGCAGGGTGAAACCAGAAACCTAGTGGACGAGCATCTAAGGATGCAAGGTCAGAGAACTATGCGTGGGTTTATCACCGAGGAAGACCTAGCCTTCTATCGCACCAACCCATCTTCACTGAAGATGTTGAAGCGATACATGCAAGGATTCCTACGCACACTTGTTACCAAGTTTAAGACACTTCGAAACAAGGACTTTATGGTTGGTCGAGTCAACCGTCTGGTCGCGGAGATTAGGCAGATTGAGGCTGGCTACAGGCCGCAGCCATCGGTCCATGCCTTTGACCCCAACAATCCAGAAATGAGCTTTGCAGCCATGGGTGCTATGCTGGATGATCCTATGACCAAGGAGCTTGAGAGGGCTCTTGGATTCATGGATAACAGTAACTTGTTTGACTCACCTGAGTCAGAAGCCCGAGCCACATCAGCTGGTTCAGGACTCGGGTCTCAGGATTCAACTTACCTTGAAGCTGTTGAAGCTGGTGACACGGAAACTGCACAGGCTATGGTGGACGCAGCAGCAAATGATGCAGGGTATGTGGAAGAAATGTATCATGGCACCATAAGTCAAAAGAACTTTAACAAGTTCAGAGAAAAACAATCTGGTATATGGTTGGCCGCAGACGAGGCTAATGCTCAACCTTCAGGTGGTGACGCCCCTGCCCGAGTCATGAGACTCAAGGCAGACTTAGGTGAGTTTCCTGTGACTTTATCCCCAGAAGATTACGCAGATTGGCAGGCATCCCCTAACCCCATGAAGTGGCTAGCCGACTTTAGAAACTTTAAATGGAGACAAGGAAACTACACACGCCCTAACCCTGCATCGTTTGCTTCACCCACGGCAGTCAAAGTAGGAGACTACGCTACTGTCGTGTTCAACTCTAACCAGCTTAAATCTGGGGAGCCTATAACGAAGACAGCAAAAGGAAATGTCATCCCCCTAAGTGAAAGGTTTGATACAGCGCAAGGTGACCTTCGATACACTTCGGCTGGCTTGCCATCGGTAGACTTGAGTCTAGACTTTGGTCACGTGCCTACCAAGTATGAGTTACCTATGATGCACGCTGGTGAGTATACACCACCGAAAGGTTTATTGAGGAAGATGCTTCTCTGGGATGCAGACCCTAGGATTACACGGCTGTATAAATCTATGCGGGACCACCACCGAGGATCTGAGGAGACCTTGAAGAGGATGCAGACTGAGTTCATTAAAATCCAGAACAAAGACTATGGTAAAGATAGATCTAAGTGGCCAGCGGAGGACATTGCCACAGCCGTCGGTACTACTGAGGGTTTAGAACTTAATGCAGATACTAGCACACGGATAGAAGATGCGTATGACGCAGAGATCACAGCGATCAAGGCGAACAAGAGTTTGAGTGAATCAGATGCTGCCGCCATGAAAGTTGAGGCCAACAGAACACGCCAGCAGCAACGCGGCGATGCAATGAAGTTAAGAGCTCGCGCCTTTAAACAGGAACAAGAGTTAGCAATCAACCGCATCAACAAGCAGTCCCCAGCCTTGGCCACCCACATTGCTAAGATGAGAGGACTCGTGGATCAGCTGTCTGCGCTGCTGCCAAAGTATTATAAGCTGACAGATCAGGACGGGGTAGCTACCACGCTTGGGCTCAAGATCGATTCCAACCAAGGTATCTACATCACACGGACATACAAGATGTTCACTGAGGTAGGCTATCATAAGCAGATTCGAGATCAGATGATTAACCCACAGACTGAGCAATATCGAAACCTACGGGATCGAGCTCAGGTTCTGTTCGATGACATGAAGCTGGAGCAGATGACCAAGCAAGAAGCTGATAAGCTACAGGAACAGAACCCTGACATGTCAGAAGACATGGCCCTTGAGCTCGGAGAGGTTGAGGCGAAGAGGTGGATGGATGCAAACCCCGAGGCAGGTCAAGCAGCTTTGTTGGACTTCATAGACAGCTATCATAACCCCAACAACAACAGTGCAATCAGGCAGTCGGATGGGTATGCAGTCCTAGTTGAGAACCTTAAGCAGAGGAAGTCTGACGCTGAGTTGCCTGAGGTTCTCAGAGAGTTGCTCGGAGAGAACACCAACCTCGAGGATGGTGTCGCTAATTTACTGAACACATATGCAACTGTAGCGTCCATGGTGTCCAACCAAGCTTACCTATATAACATTGCTACGGTGGGTCAAGGGAAGCATGTGAAAGGGGGAGTGCCACTAGAGGATAAGTTCCTCTTAACACCTGATGAGTATAAGGCATCAGTGGCTGAAAACCCAGAGAAGTATAACGAGTGGGAACAGGACTCAACTCGCGTCTCTATTCACGATCCACTGCGGGGGTTGTATGCACCTACAGATTTCTGGAAAGACTTAGCCGCACTCACTAAGCGTGGTCAGTTTGAGCCACCTGAAACTGCGGCAGGTAAAGCGATGTTAATGGGAGCACAGGGTCTATCCATGGCCACAGGCTCCGCGATGGCATTCAAGACGTTGGGTTCTACTGGCTTCTATATTCGTAACGCGCTTGGTAACCCACTGTTCTTTGCCCCTATGCAAGGGAACTTCAACATGGGGGAGATGCTTAAGCAGGCTGGGGACCAGTTCAAACGGACCGTATTGACCTTGGAAGATACCGATACAGCTTTGCAAAAGTATTATGATCTAGGGATATTAGGAACTAACCTCCGCACAAACGTCATGCGCGATCTCCTGCAAGGGAAAACTAGGATCTCTGATGTTCGCACAGCCCTACAAGACATTGAGAAAAAGCATGGCACCATCGATTCCATACGAGATAAAATTGGTAAAGCTGGTGTGGTAGTCTCAGGTCCTGTGAAAGGATTACAAGAGGTATATCGCAAGGCGACAGAACTTGCAGATGCAGCAGATGCATTCTACAAGATAGCTTACTTTGAGGCTGAGATGAAGACACTCCGTAAAGCCGTCGAGGCAGCGGAACCAAACACGAGCTTCTATAAAGTTAGTGAAGATGTGCTTGAAAAAGAAGCTGCTGATATGGTTCAGCAGACGTCACAGATGTCCACCCAAAGGTGGCCAATTATTGAGAAGCTATCACAGTCTCCATTCGGGTTAGCCTTCGCGCCATACCTAGGCTTCACTGGTGACGTGTTCCGTATTCCGTTTAACACATTTCGCTTAGCCAAGAAGCAGGTCGGGTCGGATAACTCAGTCATCAGAGCTAGAGGATACCGCCGCTTCTTTGGTATGGGTGTGGTGACTGTCGCCACAGCAGGTGTGCCAGCTATGGTATCTTCTCTCTTGGGTGACCTTGATGAGGAAGATAGATACATGCTACGCAAATCGGCCCCAGACTTTGCGAAGCGTAGTACTCCTATCTATTACAAGTGGGATGGGCAACTGATGAGACTAAGCTTAACCTACGTCAACCCATTCTCCCCGATCTATGATCCATTTACCACAGGATACTCAGAGTTGATCCGAGGTAATGTCGGCAAGGCCGCATCGGATGTAGTGAGTGGCTTGTTCTTGGATACCTTCGGTAACGAACAGATCTTATTTGGGACAGCAATGCAACTTAAGAGGAACAGAGATGAACAAACAGGGCGTCCAATTTATGATGAGGCAACTGATGATTTCATGGATGTCATGGGTAAGTCTTTGAAGTTCTTGTATGAGGGCGCATATCAAACCCGCATCGAAGAGGCAATAAAGGAGTCCATCGAACGACGTGGGCTGGACTCATCGCAAATTCTTGGTGATTCTAGGGGTAGACTGCTTCAGGAGTTGCTCCCCGCAAAGCCACAGGCAGTAGATTTGGAAGCATCATTCAACACTTACAAGTATAAGATGAAGAGCTCCACAGATGAGTCCAAGCGTGACACATTTAGTATCTTCAGCAGCACGCCCATGAGTTCGGAAAGTGTAGCTGATGTATACAATGAGCACTACGACGATATGTATCGGATCAACTCTAACCTCTACCGTGCGACTCTAGCGTATGAGAAGATGGGCATAGCTAGGTGGAAGATACGTAACTCCTTGATCAAGTCGGGGTATGGGAAGAAGAGAACGGACAACCTGATGAGCGGTGTGATGCTGGCCCCATCCATATCACCGACCTTCATGCAAGATCTAGCAGGCAGAGGTCTCATTGACAGAGCCAACCCTTACTACGGTGCAAAGGCATCCTCACCATACATGAGAATCTTAGGTCTCGATGACTAAGCCAACACAAAAAAAGCCCCACACCCACGGTTTAAGTGGGTGCAGGGCTGTTGTGTAGCGGAGGGTGTGTCGATGGGACTCCGTCTACGTGATTCTCAAGGGCTTAACTTTACTTAGTTGAGGTCAGGTTACCACACGCTTTGCAGTATAGCTTACCTTCCTTCGACTCGACGTGTGCATCACAGCACGTTGACCTCTTCCAGAATAAACTGTTGCGGTAGGTCGTTGGGTTGGTTCGGATATCTCTATCCCCCTTGCCACCAGTCACGCGTTCGTATGGATGATGTGAGTTTGGCATGGCTTAGTCTTTGGTAGTGGTTGTGAATGTCTCGGCAGCATCAGTAGCAAATACATTGATAGCTAATGCCAGTGCTCGGGTAGCTTTGAAGTAAGGGTCAAGCTCATCACACCTCTCGATCATCTTCTCAGTGTCATCAGCTTGTCCCATCTTTAATACCTCTTCCGCAGCAAACTCACTCAAGTGATACTTCAGGTAGCTGACCACGTCCATGACAATAGAGGATGGTATGAACTTGGATCTCATAGACTGATGTGCCTTCGCCATCTTGGGATCTAAGCTGTGGTTCTCATGATCTGCCACTGGCCTGATGTGTTCAAGGAACACATCATGAAATGACTCAAGAGCTTTCGTGTTACTGGTTGTTGGTATCTCCATTTGGTGTGGTCTTTGTTAAGTCTATGATGATCTGTTGCACTGTCTTGTTGGCAGCATTCTTGTCTAGGTTCTTGCAACCATGGATGATGGTGGCGTGATGCCTGTTGAAATACTTACCAATCTCAGGGAAGGATGCGCCCTTGTGGCGTAGCACATAGAAGACTGCTTGTCTCCACTGGCTTACCCTTTGGGTTCTCTTGGATGATAACAAATCACTCATCGAGATGCCAGACAATTCACTGGCACGCTGGACAAGTTGATCATATTCCTTAGGGGTCGGGGCCCCCAAGGATTTAGCGAATGGTGTGCGTGGTGTATTCATACATGTATTAAGTTAAGCAACCAGACCAGTAGGGAGAAGACTCCAACCGATACTACTGTCATACCACATAGGATCCACAAGCACACAATGTGCCCAACCCTTTCGGTGGGGTCTACTCTGGTGCGAGTTAGGTGGGGTATCTGCGTGTGCAGATATTCGGGTTGTCTACTCATGTGCTTTGGCGATGTCGTGTGCTGTCTCTCGGCCTCGGTCGGTGAGTCCAATGGTGATTACTCTGCGGTCAAACTGGTTGCGCTTTCGGAAGGCAAGACGCATGGACTCAAGCTTGTCAAGGATGCCAGTCATGGCAGCACTAGTCAGTCCAATCTTACGGCTGATGTGACTGGTTGTCATGGACTCCTCCTCAAGTAGGAGGATGGTGATTGCTTGGGTCAGGTTAAGCTTGTGCTTGTGTGCTCTGAGGAATTGCTGCTGTGTTTTTATTATTGTTTCTATGGTCATGTGTTTGGGTTCTATCGGTTGTTTACTTTATGTTCAAGTTCGCTGACCCATCGTCTTGATAGGTCATTGATTTTTCTAGCATCAGCTACACGCTTCAGCTTAGAGAGGTGCTGCTCCTCCCGATACCTGACCCACACTAGGTGAATCAGGTAACAGGATACAGGGATCAGGATTAAGGGTGCAAGTAAATAGCTCATGGTGTTGAGTCTATCTCTAGGTTAACATTCTCAATCTGGTATGACCCATCCATCACCTCATACATGTCAACCTCTTGGTCTTCAATTACGGTGATGAGTTTCTTGAGGTTGGCCACCATGTTGATGGTGCTATCAAGTCCGAGTATAGTTATTGTAGTTCTCATTGTTTCTATTGGTTGTGGTTTAAGCGTAGGGTGGGAAGCTGGGGATGTCACGTAGCCTGTCATAGATGGCAGTGACTGAGTGATCATCCTTGTGCCAGACGTGCCACTCCCGTCCTGTCTTCTCAATGTGGTAGCCTGCATCCTCGATGCGCTGCACTATCTTCGACTTGCGCTTGACCTTGGGCTTGGTCGTGTGGAATACATTATTCCATGCATCACCCAAGTTCACTGCCTCCACTGCGATGGTGAAGTGTGGTGACATGAAGCCGACTAGCTCAAGCTCATGGAGGTTGTCCAAGTAGGGGGCGTGCTGCTTCGGGGTCAGGTTCGTCTTGACTATGGTGCTGTGGGAGCTTGTGCCATATGGATAGAGACCCTCTACGATATGTTCAGTTCCTGCCATCATGATGATGTCCCCCACTTTAAGGTCGCGGACTTTAACTGTTTGTGTTTGTGTTTGTGTTTGTGTTTTCATTTGTTTGGTGTTGTTTTCTTTAGTGATCTTTAGTAGATAGGCTAGTTACTCCTGCATCACACAGAAGAATGGTAGCATCTAATAGCTTGAGTAGAGTAGACTCAGGAAACATATTGCTATGCTCCTCGGAGAATCCATAGAAGCTTAGGACATCCTTGACAGTATGCATCCCAGCAAAGGGCTTAGTATATTCCCATGATGTCTCGACGAGACAGGATAGAATAGCCTTGAGCACCTGCTGGTTCTCTACTCCTATCCCACGTCTCCTCGACTTCTCAGCTATGAACCCAAGATTTTGTTGGGGGCTACCAGCATTGTCAATGAGGTGTTCAGTCTCATTGGTAGTGCAAAATTCTAGTCCGTCGAAACTAATCTCCGCTCGCTCCACTCCATCCTCGGTGAGTGGGGTGTAGCTTGTGGGGTCAAAGGACACTATGTAGGGAGTGCCCTTGTATGTTTTTGTAGTGTGTTTCATGGTTTTATTTGTATAGGTTGACTGGGATCTGGGCTAAGGTATCTTGCCCATTGGTATTGCGTAGACGTTGCAGGATAGAGGATACATCGTGGGTGTTGTAGATCCCATAGTTTCCTGTATACCATGCATCGAACAGCCGCTCTCGCCACCCCGCACGGAACGTGCTGAACCACAAGAGCAGCGCACCCTTCACCTCATCGTTTGTGATGTGACGCAGGTGGGTGTTGAACATGGCACGTGACTCAGCTGCTGCTGTGCCTAGTGCATCCACCTTGTCGGTGGTGAAGTAGCTCCAGTCACCTCGCTCACCTTTGGGGTGTACTTCATACTGATCCCCATCTTTCTTAAGCATCCAGCCCCATGTCTTGAGTAGCTTGCGTAGTTCCTTGTCTGT
>Ga0115560_1002689_pt1 | contig 11477 bp, 10 predicted proteins | sample COGITO_mtgs_1105_5_FD_87278 | JGI IMG/M metagenome (GOLD analysis project Ga0115560, IMG submission 87278) | Pelagic marine microbial communities from North Sea - COGITO_mtgs_110509 | ecosystem: Environmental > Aquatic > Marine > Epipelagic | place: Germany:Helgoland, sampling site Kabeltonne... | reverse complement strand
TGAGCCCGATGGAGATCTGGTGTAATGAATCGCAAGAGCGCTACGTGATGGGCGTCATGCCCGACCGCATCGCTGAATTCGAAGCGATTTGCGCGCGCGAGCGCTGCCCGATGGCCATCGTCGGTGAAGCCACAGACGACAACCAACTGGTGCTCGAAGACTCACATTTCGAAAACAATCCGATCGACATGGAAATGGGCGTGCTACTCGGCAAGACGCCAAAGATGTTGCGCGATGTCACCCACCGCATCGAATCGCACGCCGAACTGGATGTCTCCGAAATCCAACTAGCCGAAGCCATCGATCGCGTGTTGCGCTTCCCCGCGGTCGCCAACAAGAGCTTTCTAATTACCATCGCTGACCGCTCCATTACAGGCATGGTCACCCGCGATCAAATGGTCGGCCCATGGCAGACCCCCGTCGCCGACGTCGCGGTCACCAGCACCTCACTCGACACCTACACAGGTGAAGCGATGGCGATCGGCGAGCGCACGCCACTGGCGATTCTCAACGCCCCAGCCTCCGGCCGCATCGCGATCGGCGAGTGCTTGACCAATCTGGCTGCCGCCAATGTCGGCAAGATCGGCAACATTAAGTTGTCCGCCAACTGGATGGTCGCCGCGGGTGAAGACGGCGAAGACGCCAACCTGTACGACACCGTCCAAACCGTCGGCATGGAGCTCTGCCCGGCACTCGGCATCAGCATCCCCGTTGGTAAAGACTCGATGTCCATGCGTACCAGTTGGAAGGATTCCTCCGGCAACGACCAGAAGCAAGTCTCCCCGCTGAGCCTGATGATAACCGGCTTCTCCTCCGTGGTCGACGTGCGCAACACGGTGACTCCCGACCTCAAAGAGACCGGCAGCAACCTGATTCTAATCGACCTGGGCGCTGGCAAAAACCGCCTCGGTGGCTCGACCCTCGCGCAGGTGTACAACCAGCTCGGCAAAACAACCCCCGACCTAGACGACCCGAAGAAATTCCTCGGCTTTTTCGGCGCCATTCAAGAGCTCCTCGCCAGCGACAGCATCCTGAGTTACCACGACAAAGGTGACGGCGGCTTGCTAGTCACCTTGGCTGAAATGTCTTTCGCCGGCCGCAAGGGACTAGTCATCGTCCTCGATAAACTGGTCGAGCACCATGTACCGACTGAACTCGCAACCACTGGCGACAAGGAGGCCATTCTCGCCTCGTTGTTCGCAGAGGAACTCGGTGCCGTTCTCGAAATCAATCAATCCAAGCTCGCCGAAGTCATCGCGGTCTTCGCCAAGCACGGCATTTCCGACATCTGCCACCTGATCGGCACCACGCACGACGAGGCCACGATCAACATCAGCCTCGCCAACGAGAGCATCTTTAAGCAGCCGATCACCACGCTCAACCGCGCATGGTCGGAGCTAACCTACCACATGCAATCGCAGCGCGACAATCCCGCTTGCGCGCAGCAAGCGCACGACGCGCTCCTCGATCAGGAAGCTTCCAAGACCATCGTCCGTCCGACCTTCGACGCAGAAGCAGAACGCACCGCACACCAAGCAGCCTTCTCAATCCAAGGAGACGCACGCCCCCTGATGGCTGTGTTTCGAGAACAGGGCATCAACGGTCAAAACGAAATGGCCGCCGCCTTCGACCGCGTCGGCTTCGAATCGATCGACGTGCACATGACCGACTTGCTGGAAGGCCGCGTCGACCACAAGGATTTCGCCGGCTTGGTGGCTTGCGGTGGGTTCTCCTACGGCGATGTGCTCGGCGCAGGCTCCGGCTGGGCCAAATCCGTGCTCTACAACGCCAAATTGGCCGACATGTTTGCCGCCTTCTTTGCCCGCGACAACAGCTTCACACTCGGCGTCTGCAACGGCTGCCAAATGATCTCCCAACTCAAGAACATCATCCCCGGCGCCGAGAACTGGCCTGCCTTCACCCGCAACCGCTCCGAGCAATTCGAAGGGCGCTACAGCAACCTCGAAATCACCAAGAGCCCGAGTATCTTCTTCCAAGGCATGGAAGGCTCGATCCTGCCGATCCCCGTCGCCCACGGCGAAGGGTTCGCTGACTTCAGCGCCACCGGCGATTTGAGTGCGATCAAGTCAGCCAACCAACTAAGCCTGCGCTATGTGGACGGCAAAGCTGAGCCAACCGAACGCTATCCAGCGAACCCGAACGGCTCCCCTGGTGGCGTCACCGGCTTCACCACAGCCGACGGCCGCGCCACCATCATGATGCCGCACCCCGAACGCCTGTTCCGCGCGGTGCAGATGAGCTACCGACCAAGCGACCAGTTCACCGGCGAAGCCGGCCCATGGCTGAAGATGTTCCAGAACGCGCGGCGCTTCGCAGCTGAAGTTTGAAGAGTGAAGTTCGAAATGTGAAACGTTCACCACATATGCATTCTGCTTTCAAACTACACCACTCAAACTTCAAACTTAGAGGATGAAATCCGACCTTCCAGAAAGAGCTTTTAACTTCTCGGTTCGAATAGTAAAGCTGTGTCGCACATTGGACAAAAAGCCGGGCGTTTCACGCACACTAGCAAACCAACTACTACGCTCAGGAACCTCGATCGGTGCAAATATTGAAGAAGCACAAGCTTCCCAAAGCGAGGCGGACTTCATCTCCAAATACAGTATCAGCTGCAAAGAAGCCCGCGAAACGCATTACTGGCTCAGACTGCTCGTCGCCTCCGATATCATGCCTAAAGATCGCCTAACCGAACTACTCGACGAGTCCGATCAACTTATTGCTATTCTCACCAGCATCATTAAAAAACTAAGGGCAAAGCAATAATTTCACACTTCACCGGTGAAGCCGGCCCATGGCTGAAGATGTTCCAGAACGCGCGAGCATACGTGAGGTAAGCCAGCTTAATGCTAATCTTACTCATAATCCACGTTGCTTATGAGTAACCACAAAAAGCACAAAAGACACAGAACCAGCACCACGCCGAATTTTGTGACTTCTGTGCTTTTTGTGGTTAATTGATTACGTATTCTAAGGATTATCCCATTTGCACTACGAACCACCTTATGATCGCACCCCCACTATTCTCAGGCTCGTCGCCGAGATCAGTGAGTGCGTGGGTCGATATACCGCTTTTCCTGAGCAAACCTTCACGCCGCAACTTCGCCAAGCCAAACGGATTCCCACGATTCAAGCGTCACTCGAGATTGAACAAAATACACTCAGCCTCGAACAAGTCACTGCGGTGCTGTATGGTAAAAGCGTCCTCGGAAATCCGAAAGAAGTTCAAGAAGTTCGCAATACGTTCATCGTCTATGAGGCACTGGATACATTAAACCCCGAATCCCCCAAATTCCTGCTCAAAACGCATGCACTGCTCATGGCAGGTCTGATAGACGAAGCCACCGGCAAGTCTCAGCTCAGACAAGAGAAAAGCCCGTTTTTCAAGTCCTGCGGCACTGACACCCTCGACAGTTCGAAAGGCTCACCGCGCGGCGCTTCAGACCTAAAGCGCCGCGTAACAAGGTCAGACTTAGCGCAAAAGCCACGCCAGAAGGCACTCTCCGCGCCACTTAGTTCCCGATGAAACAAGATGGACAAGGCGTAGCAGGGCGTCCAACTTAGCGCCACTCTGAAAATGCGTAGGTCATGTCGTTTGTCGAAAACATCAAAAAGAAGGTAATCAATGGATTGGGATACATGTAATCATAAGAAAATAAACCAGCTCCAATCGGAGGCGAAGCGTTGGAATTTAGGCGACAAGGAACCGACTGAAAGTACTGCAAAAAGGGGCAAAAAAGTCCAGCCCGCGAAGCGTAAAAAGAAGGGAACAGGCGGCTAAGAATCCGTAAACTGCCATCTTTTATTGCTCTCAAACTTCGAGGGTGAAATCCGACCTTCCACAAAGAGCCTTCAACTTCTCGATGCGAGTTGTACGGTTTTCTCGATCTTTGGATAAACAACTAGACGTCTCACGCACCCTAGCAAATCAACTCCTCCAATCTGGAACTTCAATCGGGTCTAACATTGAAGAAGCCCAGGCTTCATAAAGTGAGGCAGACTTCATTCCCAAGTACAGCATAAGTGCAAAGAAGCCAGCGAAACGCATGATTGGCTCTGACTACTCGTCGCCTCCGGTATCATGCCTAAAAACCGACGAATCCGATCAACTTATCGCTATTCTCAGCGGGATTATTAAAAAACTAAGGGCAAAGCATTCATTTCAAACTTCACACTTCACCTTTCAAACTTCTTCAGTGAAGCCGGCCCATGGCTGAAGATGTTCCGAAATGCGCGGCCCTAGGTAGGCTAAGTTAGAAATCAACCACTGACGATTATCTCAACCTTGCTAAATTTAGCGATTCAGTTGATATTCAGTACATGACCACCAAGCAACAAGTCATCGAGCGCTTAGAGCGCTTACCTGAATCTGCTTCGCTTGCAGATTTCAAAGAAGAACTTGAAATTATGGTGGCTCTTAACGCGGGCCAAAAAGACATCACTGAAGGCAAGGTCAGAAATATCGAAGAAGCTAAAGCCGCACTCGATTCATGGTTTACAAAGTAGCCCTTTCAGATCGCTCAATCGGCGACCTTACAGGTATTTGCGAATACATCGCAAAGGACAATTCTGACGCCGCCCGCAAGCTCGGACACGACATACTCGACCAGATCCAAACCTTAAGCGAACTGCCTAGAAGAGGGCGCATCTACGACCAATCGAACCACAACCCGGTTTACGAAATTCTGATCCGAGGGTACCGAATCTTCTACCAAATCAACGAAGTCGCCAAACAAGTCGAAATGCTTCACATTCGGCACAGTAGGCGATCAGAGCCAAATGTCCGCACCCTCTGAACCTCGACGTATTTCACCCTGCTCACTTCACACTTCACCTTTCAAACTTCTTCAGTGAAGCCGGCCCATGGCTGAAGATGTTCCGGAATGCGCGGGCATGCGTTGGGCAACACTAAAAAGTCTCACACCCGCTACGCTCGGATTTGCGTTTGAACGCGTTGGACCTTTTAGCCCGGGCATAGCCAGCGTTCGACACAGGACAAACTTCAGTCCTTGTTGTTCTTGTCCGGTACAAACTGATTGAGGAAATCGACTGGTATCGGGAAGACGATGGTCGAGTTTTTCTCTCCCGCAATCTGACTGAGCGTCTGCATGTATCGCAACTGAATCGCCTGCTTTTCGCCGGCTAAAATCGCAGCCGCATCGGTCAGCTTTTGCGCAGCCTGATGCTCGCCTTCCGCGTGAATCACCTTGGCGCGGCGTTCGCGTTCCGCTTCAGCTTGCTTGGCAATGGCGCGCACCATGCTTTCATTCAGGTCGACGTGCTTGATTTCGACATTTGAAACCTTGATTCCCCACACGTCGGTTTGCTGATCGAGGATGCCCTGGATGTGAGCGTTCAACTCGTCCCGCTTCGCCAACATTTCATCCAACTCGTGCTGTCCAAGTACAGAACGCAACGTGGTCTGCGCTAATTGACTGGTGGCTTGCAAGTAGTCTTCGACCTGTATGATGGCTTTCTCTGCATCCACCACCCGGAAATACACCACCGCGTTGACCTTGACCGAGACATTATCACGGGAGATGACATCCTGGCTGGGGACATCCATAACGATGGTGCGCAGGCCGACTCGGACGATTTGTTGAATAAAGGGAACGACAATAATCAAGCCTGGCCCTTTGACTTTATAAAAGCGTCCAAGCATGAATATCACACCGCGTTCATACTCCCGAAGCACCCGAAAGGCGTAGATGATGAGCGATGCGACAAGAACGACGAATGCAATAGTAAAGTAGCTCATAAATTATTCTTTCTTTTCGACATCGAGAAGCAGTCCCGAAACTTTTTTGACACTTACATGGTCGCCCACCTTAAGCGACGCGGGGCAATCGACACGCCAGATCTCGCCATGCAGGCGCACGAGTACACCTGCGTTGCCCGAATCGACGACTTCGGCAGTCTCGCCTAAGAGCGTGGACGAGCCGCTAACCACCGGCTGCTTGCGCGCGCGCAGCAACAGGTTGAGCACCACGATCAACACGCCCGCACTCACAGCCGTCAGGGCTAGAATGATCGGCAACGCTATTCGAAATCCGGGCACATCGGCGTCCATCAGCATGATCGAGCCGATTATGAACGCGGCGACTCCCCCGATACCCAGTACACCGAAGCTCGGGGACAATGCCTCTGCCGCCATCAGCCCTAAGCCAAGCAGCATCAAAGCGAGTGCAGAGTAGCTAATCGGCAGCAATTGCATGGCATACAGCGCAATCAACAGGCAAATCCCGCCAATAACCCCAGCTGCCCCGATGCCGGGGGTCGAGAACTCTAAAATCAGGCCGTAAATACCGACCAACAGCAGCAGGTAGGCCACGCTGGGATTGGTGACTACACGTAAAAAATCGGTGCGCCAGCCTGGAACCACGAGGTGCACATTCGCCCCTGCGACGTTGAGTAACCGCTCCTCGCCATCCAGCAGGACTGAGCGGCCGTGCAGTGCTTCGATCAGCTCAGACGTATCCTTGGCAATCAAATCAATGACATCGAGTTCCAGTGCTTGCTGAGCCGTCAAGGTGGCTGCCTCCGTCACCGCCTTCACGGCCCAGTCGACATTGCGCCCACGCAGTTCTGCCAGGCTTCGTATGTAAGCCTGCGCGTCGTTCACCATCTTGCTGTGCATGGTCGATTGCGGCGTTAGCGGCGTATCCTTGCCGTCTTGATCTGGCTCCGCGCCCTCCTCCGCCGAGTCCGGTTCAGCCCCAGGGAGTTTCGGCAACCCGCCGATTATGATAGGCGTCGCCGCCCCCAGATTCGTCGCGGGAGCCATCGCAGCCACGTGGCTGGCATACAAAATATAAGTGCCCGCACTCGCTGCGCGGCTCCCCTTCGGGGCGACATAGGTGACGACAGGCACACGCGAGGCCAAAATAGCTTGAATAATGTCACGCATCGCGCGGTCGAGGCCGCCGGGCGTGTTCATCTGTAAGATGAGCACTTCTGCAGCACCGCTCTCGGCCTCCTGAATCGTGCGCACTACATAATCCGCAGTCGCTGGGCCGATCGGACCGTCCACCTCCAGCAGCCATGCCTCGCCCGGCATCGACGCCATGCAAGTACTGAGCACCAGGCTCGCCAAGAAAAGTATTTTAGATCTCACGTGCTGCCTCTTTCATATCGTATTGCCAGCGCATCGCATTAAAGCGCTGAAAGCGCTGCAGCCATTCGCCACTAACCACCTTTTAGTTAATCGCAAAACACGCTATTGTCAAAGCGGTGAGCCACCTATCCTATATCGGAGTTGCCCGACTCGCTAAATTAGGTAGCGAGTCAACCAATGCCAGCCAGCTTCAACTCGGACTCACGCTGACCTTCGGCGATCGCGTCAACTGGCCGCCACTGGAGTGACGTTTCGTTTGCTATAAGAGCGTTTTTCCGAAAATGTCCGCAGCCATGAGAATGCACCGCATCTTGGCCGTAGCTGCCGCCGACATCATCCAAGCCGTATTCCACGAGCACAAGGTCCTCGACCACACCTTGGCCAAAGCCTTTGAAGCCCATCCCAAATGGGGCAAGCGCGACCGCAGTTTCATCGCCGAAACGGTCTTTGAAGTCGCCCGATGGCGGCGTGCCTTAAGTTTCTTAGCCCAAAGCGATACCACCGAAGCGCTGTGTGCGGCGCAATGGATACGCATGGGCTATGAGCTCCCCGAATGGTGGAGCTACTGCGGTGCCAGCGCCGAGACAATCCAAGCGCTGGAGTCGGAGCTCGCCGCCCAGCCACGGGCCGTTCGCGAATCCATCCCGGACTGGATCGATGCACTCGGCGCCGACGCGTTGGGTGACGCGTGGGACCATGAACTGGCCGCGCTCAACCAGCGCACGGGCGTCTACCTGCGCGTCAACACACTCAAGGCCAGCCGCGCCGAAGTCATCACCTGGTTGGCGAGCTATCATATCCCCGCCCACGAAGTGCCTGGACTGCCCGACGCCCTGGCGCTCAATCCCGGAAAAACGCTGCCCAAATCTTTACGCATGGATGGCCGCGTGGAAATCCAGGATGCCGGCTCGCAGCTGATCGCCCCACTCCTCGACGCTCAACAGGGCGACTGCATCATCGACACCTGCGCGGGGGCCGGCGGCAAATCACTGCACCTCGCCGCACTGATGCAAAACCAAGGGCGCATCATCGCGATGGATATCGTGCCCAAAAAACTACGCGAACTTAAACGCCGCGCTCAACGAGCACACCCCTCTCCCTGCATCGAAACACACCTCATCAGCCCAAAGACCCTCGCCACACACAAAGGCGTCGCGGATCGGCTGCTGATCGATGCACCTTGCTCGGGACTGGGCACCTTGAAACGTCAGCCGGATCTCAAGTGGCGCCTCAAACCGGAAACCATTGAAAAAGTCCGCGCGATACAATTCGAATGCCTCGAAGCCTACAGCGCGATGCTCAAGCCCGGCGGCCGCTTAGTCTACGCAACTTGCTCGATACTACCCGCGGAGAACCGCGCCAACGTCGAACGGCTGCTTAGCCAAGGCGGCTTTGAACTGATTCAAGAATCGACCATCTCACCAGCCGCGACCGGCTATGACGGATTTTACGCCGCAGCCCTGCAGAAAGTACGGGCGTGAATCTGCCCCGCAGGCGAAGTGAGGCGGTTGCCCTGGCCTTGTCGATTTCCCCGCGGAGGACGACGTGACACAGGCATTCCTGCCTGTGCGCAGAGGAAGTATTTAAAACAGAATTTCAAGAGCCAGAATTTCAAGAGCCTGTCCCTAAAATCTCCCTAAAACAGAATTTTAAGAGCCTGTCCCTAAAATCTCCCTCCCCAACTTCTCCCCCTGCGTAAGGCAGGCAGTCCCTCTGCCTCGCCGCAACGTAAAAGGCTTCAGCAATCTATCGAATGCCAGCGCAATCAATGTTGCGCGTAGTGCGGGTGAGTCTGCTCACAACGTAGCGTGCTGATTTATCAAACGCTCATCCTCAGCTGACGGCGCTTGCTTAAGCTCTGAAGTGGCGGCTTCGTGACTTGAATCCCGTCTGCGGGATAGGTGAGAACTATATTCACGCCCATCTCCAGACCTTTACACCAGACCTCGGCGATCAGACTCTGACAAAGCCACCAAGTCGCAAAGCTCCTGATTTCCTGGAGCCTGTGCCTTAAATCCCCATTGGAGGGCCATGCGCCGTCATTGCCACTGCCACACCCGCGGCACTCTGCGAACGCGGAAACGACAGAGCGTTTCCCTCCACATTTGGATACGGCTAGAGAAAGACCGACGGGGGACGGGGACAGGCTTAATGACCTGCTCATCAAACACTCATACGATGCAGCTGTGTTTGCTAAAGCGGCACACGACATGGGGTAATGCGTCGTCATTGCCACCGCCTTACCTGCGCCGCACGAGCAAGGCGAAAACGAAAGAGCGCTTTCTCTACATTAAAAACTGATCCGAGGCGTTGTCTCGTGTTGGGCACAATCAACGTTTGCTCTGCGGCACTCACACGCGCTTAGCGCAACGCAGCACATGCAAGGTAACTTCCGGCGGGCAATTGAGCCGAACCGGCAACCGCGAGGCGCCCGTGCCGCGACTAGTATAGCCCTGCATCTGCCCTTCCCGCCACACACCAGAGAGCAAGCGGCGCGGCGAACTATGATCATGCACCAGCACGCGACCGCCGGGGAGACAGATCTGGCCGCCATGCGTGTGCCCCGCCATAAGAAAATCAAAGCCCCGGCGACTCGCTTCGCGGTAAGTCTGCGGCGAGTGCGACAGCAGCACCTTACAGGCAGCCTCCGGCACACCTGCCAATGCACGCTCGAAATTGTGACTCTTGTAAAAATTGGGATCATCAATGCCTGCCAGATACAACGCGTCGCCACCACGCCGAAACACGCTGTTCTCATTGAGCAGAAATTGCACACCCGCGGCTTCGAGGATCGGCACTTTTTCGAGCGAGTCATGATTGCCCAAGGTCGCGAAGCGAGGCGCGGTCACATCTTTCAATATCTCGATCGACGCGCGGGTGGCACCTGAGTGGTCACCAAAGGTGCAGGTACGAAAATCTCCAGTGAGCGCCATGCAATCGTAACTCAACGGTGCGATGACGCGTTGCACTGCCGCCGGAAAATCGGGATGCAGGTCGGCGTGCAAATCGGTGAGCTGCAAAATAGTAAAGCCATCAAACGCGGCGGGCAGACGGTCAAGCACCACCTCATTGCGCACCACTTGAATGTCAAAGTAGTTGCGATGCGCGCGGTTCCAAAAGCGACTCACTTTCAAACAAAGCCGTATGCACCCATACATATCCCACAGATGCTCCAGACGAAAGGCACCCCGCCCCTGACCGGCCCCACATCGGTCGCGCATCTGCTGCTCCAGTTGCAATCGAGCGGTAAACTCCCGGTTGCCCATGCGCTGGGCAAGGGCATGAATCTCGGCTGGTTGTGGCGGCTGGTCACGCATCGTGTTTACCTAAGAAAGGTAAAAAAGCGCCAACGGCGAACCTAAATCCGCACTACGACGCAATGGGCGAACCGCGACCGCACGATTTGTCTAAGCTACAGACTCGACTCGCCCACAATTCGCCCTAGCCTGCCGAAATGACTACGGCTAAGCACTCAGACGCGTTCGACAGCATTGAATCAGCCATTCGTGATATCGCGGATGGTAAGATGGTCATTGTGACCGATGATGAGGCCCGTGAAAACGAGGGCGACCTGATTATGGCCGCATCAAAGGTCACTCCGGAAGCGGTGAACCAGATGGCGCTGCACGCGCGCGGCCTGATTTGCGTGCCGATGCTGGGGCATCAGTTGCGTCGTCTCGGGATTAGCCCAATGGCTTCGGAAAACCGCGAATCCCACCAAACAGACTTCGCCATTTCGGTCGATGCGGCCGAAGGCATTACCACCGGCATCAGCGCCTACGATCGCGCCGAAACGATTCGTATTCTGTCCGACCCCACTGCGCAACCCGACATGCTGGTGCAACCGGGCCATGTGTTTCCACTGCGCGCGCGCCCCGGCGGCGTGCTGCAACGTGCGGGCCACACCGAAGCGGCGGTCGATCTGGCACAACTGGCAGGCCTACATCCCAGTGGCGTCATTTGCGAAATCCTCAATGAGGACGGCACGCTCGCACGCGTCCCCGACCTGATCGAATACAAGCAAAAGCACGGCCTAAAAATGATCTCGATTGCCGACCTGATCGAATATCGCCACAAACGCGACCGCCTTGTAGAGCGTGTTTTGACGCGGCCCTTTGAGTCAGAATTCGGCACCTTCGACCTGCATATTTTCCGCAGTGTGCTGGATGACCGCCAGCACATCGCCCTGACGATGGGCGAGCTCAACGCCGAGCCGACGCTGGTGCGCGTCCAAAGTGAGAATTTACTAACCGATATTTTCCGCGCCAAAGCACTGGGCGGCCATCATGCGCTGACTTCTGCGATGCAACAAATCGCCGCGGCAAAACACGGCGCCCTGCTTTAT
>Ga0115560_1002674_pt1 | contig 11522 bp, 7 predicted proteins | sample COGITO_mtgs_1105_5_FD_87278 | JGI IMG/M metagenome (GOLD analysis project Ga0115560, IMG submission 87278) | Pelagic marine microbial communities from North Sea - COGITO_mtgs_110509 | ecosystem: Environmental > Aquatic > Marine > Epipelagic | place: Germany:Helgoland, sampling site Kabeltonne... | reverse complement strand
GGGTAATAATTTTTCTGATTTCTCCATTTGAATACTTATATATAAGTATTGTATTGTCTTTAAATTTTGTTTTTCTTCCTAATAAATCATAAATTTCAAAACTTATTTTATTTTTCTGACTATCTTCTGAAATTGAACTAGTACAGTTAATTATCACTGTTGCCGTATCATTAAATTGATGGTTAAGTTCAGACTGAATATCAGTATAAAAATTTAAAGGACCATTAATATTTGGATTGATAAATAGGTTATTGAAATTTACCTCACTTGTAAATCCGCTAGTATAATCATTGCCGTCATTTGGGGAAGTTGAGCTTATTTTTATTCCTCCATTGGTATTTTCTATGGCAAAGAATCCTATTATTACTCCAGAGCTATCATAAGAATTAATTATAGCATAGTTTTGTCCTGTAATAATTCCCGCTTTTAATGTTGCTGAAATTATTTGCGTGCTAGTATTCATTATTGCATAACCTACTGAATCTCCAATTGATATAGATTGGATATTGAATGAACCTCCATCTGAAGTTATTGTTGAACCTCCTATATCAGGCTCGTTTAATGACTGGCTTGCAAACAATGTTAGTTTAGTAGCATTGTTGCAAATTGTGTTGCCAATAGTATTCGTTATTATTGGATTGAATGCTGAATAGATAAATGTAGCTGTGCTAAAAGTATCTGGTATTGACCATAATGATGCGCACAATGAGGTTGAATCATAAAAAGCCATAACTTCCCATTCGTATATTGTATTCTGTTGTAATGAAGGAATTATTCTATTATTAGTTGGTTGAAATATAGGCCCTAGAAATGACCAATTTGAACTTCCATAAATTTTATATCGAATTTTGTATCTATCTACATTAGTATTTATGGCCCAGTTTGATGTAGCGTTGTTGTAACTAATATTATTTGTAAATTGTCCCGTTATACTGGGGCAGTTTAATGTATTAGTATAGAATGTATCTGCAATTGACCACGTAGAGTAGTTTGTCCCTATTGTGTCACAATAGCTTCTTATTTGCCAAATATAAAAATTTTGTGGCATTAGACTATTTAGGTTTTCTGTTAAAGCTAAAGAATCAATATTATTTTTGTACGACCAAGAAGTTGCCCCAACTAATTTGTAACGAATCTTATAGTTATTAATATTCGTTTGGTAATTCCAATTAACATCTGCATTATAATAATTTATATTTGAACTGTAAACATTAATTGGTGGGTTGCACTGTCCAATACTATTATAGTAAATCGTAGAGCACAACATTATTAAAATGATTTTTTTCATATTACAAAGGTATATAATTATCATCAAAACATCTTACTTTTTCTATTCTATTGATAATCAGTTGTTTAGTTAGATTCTATAAAAGGAATAAACTTTAATTTTTTATCATTGGATCAGGCAATGATCTCAAGCGCTCTTAAATGAGCTTAGAATGCTTTTATTGTTTCTCGAAGACATAAATGATGCTTGAGCATCCTCTTTTTGTAAAAATACCAATAACATTTGATATTAAGCCAATTATAAATCCATTAACAAAATTTTTCCTACCATTTTTAAATTCTTCACTAAGTAATGAAACATAAAAAGAATCAAATAACATTGGTTTTTTTTCTACTAGCTTAAAATTATATTTAAGAAATAGTTTTTCAATACTTAATTTTGAAAAATGCCATAAATGAATTGGAACATCCCAGCCCGCCCAGAATTCTCTATAATATTTTGCATCCCAACTTTTGTGATTAGGAACGGCAATAATAACTTTACCATTTTTTGACAGTATTCTATTAAACTCTTCTATTGTTTTGTTTAAAGAGGGGACGTGTTCTAGAACATGCCACATACTTATTGAATCAAATTGATTATTTTTAAATTGATTTAAATTTGTGTTTTCACTAACTGATAGATTGAAGTTTTTGATTGCTTGTTCTCTTGCAAGTTTTGAAGGCTCTATCCCTTTTGTTTTATATCCTGCATTTTTACAAGCATTTAAAAACTCTCCTGTTCCACATCCGATATCTAGATGGTTTTTATTTTTCGATGTTCTTTTAAGAAGATTTAATTTTGTTCCAATTGCATATTTTCTAACTGTATGATACATCCAATTAAACAGTCCTTTGTTGTTGTTTGTATGAGAAATATACATATCTGACTCGTAATACTCTCCTAATGAATTATCTTTTGGTCTTGGATTGGTAAAGGTAAACTCACATGTTTCACATGAAACAATTGTGAATTTTTCTTTAGAAGTTGAGTGATCTATGCAGTCAAATTTCTTTAACAAATTACTTCCTGAACAAAGAGGACAATTACCTAATAATATCATCTTCCTAAGTAGATTAAAAGTACATTAATATCAGAAGGTGAAACTCCACTTATTCTTGATGCTTGCCCTATAGTTTTTGGTTGTATAGCAGTTAGTTTTTCTCTGCCCTCAGTTGATATAGAATGCAGTTTATCAAATTTAAAATCTTTAACAATTTTAATGTTCTCAAGTCTTGATAGTTTTTCAGCTGACTCCTTTTCTTTGTTTAAATAACCTGAATATTTTATTTCAATTTCAGCCTGTTCAATTGCTTCGATCGTACACTTTTTTACTTTTAAGTACCTATCTAATTCCTCACAAACTAATAGGTCAGTTAGAGTAATATGGGGCCTTGATAGTACTGCTTTAATTTTAACTTTTTGCTTTAAAACTGCGCTTCCTAATTTTTCTAACACAGGATTTATGTCATTTGGGTCTATACTCTGTATTGTTAAGAATTTAATAAGTGCTGCAGTTTCAATTTCTTTCTTTTCAAGTTGTTCCAGTCTTTCAATTTTAGCAAGTCCTAATTTGTACCCTTTTTTAGTAAGTCTGATATCTGCATTGTCTTGTCTTAAAAGTAAGCGGTATTCAGCACGAGATGTAAACATTCTGTATGGCTCTTCAGTTCCTTTTGTTATTAGATCATCTATTAATACACCAATATAAGCGTCCGATCTACTTAAAATAAACTCTTCTTTTTCATGCGTATTTTGATGAGCATTTATACCTGCCATTAGTCCCTGAGCTGCAGCTTCTTCATATCCTGTAGTACCATTTATCTGACCGCAAAAGAAGAGGTTATTTACGAGTTTGGTTTCTAGTGTATGTTTAAGTTGTGTTGGTGGGAAATAATCATATTCAATAGCATATCCTGCTCTAAACATTTTTACTTTTTCAAGACCTTTAATTTTTCTCAATGCTTTAAGCTGTACAGCTTCAGGAAGTGAAGTTGAGAATCCATTCAAATAGATTTCAACAGTATCGCGTCCTTCTGGTTCGATAAATAACTGATGCCTATCTTTACTTGCAAATCGATCTATTTTATCTTCAATTGAAGGGCAGTATCTTGCTCCTACTCCCTTTATTCTGCCTGTAAACATTGGAGAATCTTCAAATCCTTCTTTTAATATCGCATGTACTTCTGGTGAAGTGTAAGTTATAAAACATGAATGTTGATCTTTTATTTTCTCTTTACTCATGTATGAAAAACTGACAGTATTCTCATCTCCTGCTTGTTCTTCAGTTACTGAATAGTCAATTGTTCTACCATCTAATCGTGGGGGTGTACCAGTTTTCATTCTTCCACTTGTGAATCCTAAATCAATCAATTGCTTTGTGATTCCTTCAGCGGATGGCTCTCCTGAACGGCCTCCTTTGTAATTCTTTTTACCTAGATGAATAAGTCCGTTTAAGAAAGTTCCGTTACATAGCACGACACTTTTTGCTGATATTTCAACTCCCATTTTAGTGATTACTCCTGTAACCCCTCCCTTTTTAGTAGTTATATTATCTACAGTATCTTGCCAGAAATCAATGTTTTTATTTCCCTCAAGTCCTTTACGCCATTCTTTCTCAAATACTTTTCTATCACATTGTGCTCTTGGACTCCACATTGCGGGTCCCTTACTTTTATTTAGCATTCTAAACTGAATAGTTGAAGCGTCAGTAATAATGCCTGACATTCCTCCTAAAGCATCTATTTCTCTAATTATTTGGCCTTTTGCCACACCACCCATAGCAGGGTTGCAAGACATACGTGCTAGAGTTTCTAAATTTTGTGTTACCAATAGTACTTTTGAACCAAGAGTTGCTGCAGCATGTGCTGCTTCACAACCAGCATGCCCTCCCCCTACTATTATCACATCATACACTTCTTCTAATTTCATATTGTTTTACTAGAATCATATCAAAAATATTGATAATCAGTTATTTGTAAATTTATTTAAGTAATAATTTTCTTTTTCTCGCATTGTATTTGCGTCTTTTTCAATCTTGTCTTTATAGCCGAGCAAATGTAGTAAACCGTGTACTATCACTCTGTGTAATTCAGTTAAATAATTAACATTGAATATTTTAGCGTTTTCAACTACTCTTTCAGTACTTATAAGTATATCTCCACTTATAATTTTATCATCAGAATAATCAAAAGTAATTACATCAGTAAGAGTGTTATGGTTTAGAAATTGGATATTTTTTTTAAGCAAGTACTCATCATTACAGAGTACATAGACAAGTTCACCTATTATCATTTCTTCCTCTTTGATAACATTATTGATCCATAAGTTTAGATCTTCAGTATTGCTCAGTTTATCATTTTCTATGTACTGAAAATCTATCATTTTTCTTCTTTTATTAAGGTATTGAAATAAGTGTTTACCTTCTTTTTATAATAGGGTTTTAGTTGTACAGGCGTTGTTTTTAAAAGCTCTTCTTGCTGTTCTTTTTTCTTTTTATACTCCAAGTATTGTTCAGTTGTATTGTTAGGCGTGTAATTCCACTCAGTTGATTTTCGTTGATCATCCTCTCCTTGCTCTCTTTCGGATTTTTCGGCTTCAAGTAATCGAGTAAGAATTTCTTCTTGCCGTGTTATCGTTTCTTGTGTTATTCTATTATTTATGATATCTGTTTCATTCTCTTCCATATCCTCCAGAATCTTATCAAGCTTTCCTTTTTCGCCATTTTTTCCTTGTTCATCTCTTAATTCCATTAACTGTTTTCTTATAGATTCCTGTTGTTTTGTTAGCTGCATCAATTTTTTTGAATTCTTCTCTCCCTTCTTCCCTTTTTCACCCTTTTTTCCTTCTTTCATTTTTTTGTTCAGTTTCTTTTGGGCATCTTTTAATTCTGACATTGATGGCTTTTTGCAATTAGGATTAGGTTTGTTGCATTGTTTTTTACCAGGTGTTTTATTGGCTAAATCTTTTTGCATTTGCTCCAGTATTTCTGATAAAAGTAAAGCCAAATTGTTAGTAGAAGTCATTACAAATTGCTGGCGTTCTGCTGCTTTTCTCACTTGTCTTTCCTCCAATTCATTTGTTGACTTTATCATATTATTATTGATAGCGGCTATCTCTTTATTGATAGTTGCTTGTATTTGAACAACTCTTTTGCTTAGTGCTAATAATGAATCTTCAATAATTTGGCTATCGTCAGCCAGTTTGTTTTGTTGCTTCACAACCTGTATAAATTCAGCACTATTTTTAGGAATATTATTAGCGCGTAGCATTAATTCTTCCTGATTAAAAGAGAGAGTTACCAAATTCTCTAGTATTTTTCTTAAAGTCTCCATATCTTCTTGGGGCTTTTGCTCGGAGCTACTTTTCTGCATACTTTGTAGTTGCTGCTCTAATTCTTCTAGTTCCTTAATTGCCTCTTCTTGTGCTTTTTTAGCTTTCTTTTTCTTTCCTTTTTCCAGAGAATCCTTACTCTCTTGCATTTTTTGTTTTATAGTTTCTTCTTGAGCTTTTGTATCAGGAATTTTATTTTTATCCTCTAGCTCCATATTTTTCTTTCTGATATCTTGCAAATCCTTTTTCAAATCCTCCATTTTTTTACTTAGCCCTTCTTGTTTTTTAGCAAGCTCTTCTTTTTCTAACTTACCTTGTTCAGTTTCTTTTTTTAATGCTTCCTGTTCTTTTTTAAGCTCTTCTATCTTCTCAAGTGTTTCTTCTACTTTCTGCTCAAATTCTAATTGTTTAAATAGCTCTAGCTCTCTATCTAATTCTTTTTCTAAATCTGAGTTTTCTTCATCTAATTTATCTAGTAAATCTTTCAATTTTTCTTTATCAGCCTTTTCCATCATTTCTTCCATTTCCTGTAAGAGTTTTTTGGTCTCTTCATCAAGTACTTTATTCATTAATTCCTGTAGTTGTTTTTGCTTTTCCAGTATTGAAGAATTTAATTTTTCTTTGTTCCTAAGGTTATCGTTATTTTTTTGTTGGGTATCTTTAATTTGTTTTTCTAATTGTTTCTGTTTTTTAAGAATTTCTTTAGCTTTTTGCCTGTCTTCCCAAGTTATTTTTTTCTTTTCTAAAATGGATTTATTCAGTTCTGCAATATCTTTTTTAATTTCATTAGCAAGTGATATTGACTTGTTAAGTCCGCTTTTTGTTTTTTTGTTTTCACCATCCTTTTTTAAGATTAACTCTTCTTTTGTTGTTTCTTTGTATGAAAAACGCTTGCTTTTTGTGCTTTTTGATCCATTTACACCATCATTGTCAAAGACTTCAAAATAGTATGCTATCTCATCTCCAGCTGCTAATTTTAAATCATTAAAATTGAAAGTAAAAAAGAAAAGTTCTTTTGATAGTTGTTTAATTGTTAACTGCTGACTTATTAAAGGACTTGTGTCATTACTCGTATTTTGATAATAAAAAATAAATTTTTTTAATAGATAATCATCCTCAATTTCTCCGCTAAACAAAAACTGAGCATTTGTACTATCATAACTCTGGCTTACTTTAATTACTGGGTAGGCATCAGGAATAACTTTTATATAATAGGATAATGTGTCACTTAGCTGATGTTTGTTTTGGGTGATTATTTGATATGGAGTACTAGTGAAAAAAGATTTTTTATAAGTAAATGTATTTTTTGTGCTTTGGTTGTGTTTGCTTTCAGAAAAAACAAAATAGACATGCTCTGTATTCTGTAGCTTCACTTGCCATTGTACGCTAGTTCCTTCAGGAATAATTATATCTCCATTATTTTTTATGGTTTCATTTTTTGTTTTGGTGTAGTTTGGATATTTTAATTGCAGACTAAAATCTACCACCTTAGGCTGTGGGAGTGCTTTCAAAGTATAGTTTTCACTTTTATAGCCTCCTGCTAAGAATTGAAATTGAATGTCATTATTCACACCTTTAAATAGGTACTCAAAAGTAGTATTACTATTTCTTTTAAAACGAAATGAATTACCATTTGATTGAATAAATACTTCATTAGGAATTTCATTTCCTATTATTTCTATCGCTAGCTTATAATCTTCAAATTGAATTACTTCTAGTTTAGGGTTTAAAATAAGGTATTGGAATGGTGCTTTTGGTTCAAAAAAAGTATTGTGTTTTAGTATTCTGGCTGAACTTTCTGTAAGTATGTATTGTTTCCCAGAAATGATGAAAAGTAAGATTATTGCAAGTGGAATAAGTATCCATTTTGTATATTTCTTATTATCAGAATAATTAATTGCATTCCCAAAAGTAATGGGTTTTATATCGTTTATTTTTTGCTGAATACTCGCATTTATTAGTGCATTTTCACTCGCACTCATATCCTGTAATTCCAGAATATTTAGTAGCTTATCTCCAACTTCAGTAAAATGAGTTCCGATAATTTTTGCCGCTTGTTTATGGCTTAATATTTTCCCAAAACTCAACAAATGAAGTAATGGAATAAGAATATATTTTATAGCAATTAGTGTATTAACTGTAAGATAAGTCCAGAATAAAAAGGTTCGACTTCCTACTCCAAATTGCGTGAAATGTTCAATAGTCGAAAAAAGAATAAAGAAGATAGTCAGTACCGCTAAAGAATAAATACCCCCTTTAATTAGCTGATTGGTATAAAATCGTTTAACGAATTTATTCAGTTTTTCAAACAGTTCTATTTTAGGCTCAGTATTCATCATTGCAAAAGTACAATTTTTAACGGCTTTTCATAAAACTATATTACTTGATAAATCTTATCTTTGCAAACGAAAAATAAAATACAATGTCAGAAGTAAGAGTACGATTTGCACCAAGTCCGACAGGACCATTACACATTGGAGGAGTAAGAACAGCTCTTTACAATTACCTTTTTGCCAAAAATAAAGGTGGGAAAATGATTTTGAGAATTGAAGATACCGATCAAGCAAGATTTGTAGAAGGAGCCGAACAATATATTATTGAATCTTTAAAATGGTGTGGAATCGAGTTTGATGAATCAGTTGTTGCTGGGGGAGATTTTGGACCTTATAAGCAATCGGAAAGAAAGGATTTGTATTTGCCTTATGCTGAGCAATTGGTAAAAGATGGTTTTGCTTATTATGCTTTTGACACTACAGAAGAGTTAACTGCAATGCGAGAGAGAATGAAAGCAGCAGGCGTTCCTTCACCACAATACAATGCAGTAACGCGTACTACAATGCAAAATTCTTTAGTTCTATCAGAAGATGAGGTGAAAATAAGGATGGATGCGGGAGAGACGTATGTTATCCGCATAAAAATGCCTAGAAATGAAGAAGTGAAACTAAACGATATTATTAGAGGGTGGGTTGTAGTAAACACCAATAATATGGATGATAAAGTTATTTTTAAATCGGATGGTATGCCAACTTATCATTTGGCAAATATTGTTGATGATTATATGATGAAAATTTCCCATGTAATAAGAGGAGAGGAGTGGTTGCCATCAGCCCCTTTACATGTTTTATTATACCGATATTTAGGATGGGAGGATGCAATGCCACAATTTGCACATTTACCTTTGATTCTAAAGCCGGATGGAAACGGGAAGTTAAGTAAGCGTGATGGAGATAGATTAGGATTTCCGGTTTTTCCAACTGAGTGGACGAATCCTGAAACAAAAGAAATTAGTTCAGGATACAGAGAGAGCGGTTACATATCGGAAGCTTTTATAAATATGCTTTCCTTTTTAGGATGGAACCCAGGAACTACACAAGAAATTTTCTCTATGGAAGGATTGATTGAAGCTTTCAGTTTAGAGAGAGTAGGAAAAGCAGGAGCAAAGTTTGATTTTGATAAAACCAGATGGTTCAATCAACAATATTTAAGGTCAAAATCTAGAGAAGAATTAGCACAAGATTTACAAATTATCTTAAAAGAAAATGGGGTAGAGGCTGAAGATAATTTTGTAGAAACTGTTTGTGAGCAGTTGAAAGAAAGAGCCACTTTTGTAAAAGATATGTGGGAAGAAGGAAAATATTATTTTTCTGTACCTACTATTTATGATGAGAAAACAATTCGTAAAAAATGGAAAGAAGATACTCCCAAATATGTGTTGGAATTAAAAAATAAATTATCAGTATTATCTGATTTTTCTTCTGAAAATATTGAAGTAGAATTTAAAAAATACTTGGAGGAAAATGAGTTAGGAATGGGAAGATTGTTACCCGCTTTTAGAGTTTGTTTAACAGGACTTGGGATGGGGCCTTCTCTTTTTGATATTGCTTCTCTTTTAGGTAAAGAAGAGACGATTAAAAGAATGGAAACAGCTTTAGAAAAAATTAACTAATGGGATTAATTACCGTAGAAGGAATAAGAGTTTTTGCTTATCATGGCCACTTACCAGAAGAAGCGGTTTTAGGCGGACACTTTATAGTAAATGTTTGGGTTGAGGCGGATACAGTGGAAGTTGAAAAAACAGATGATTTGAATCATACAGTTGATTATGTGAAAATCATAGCTATTGTAAAGGAGAAAATGGCAATCCGATCGAATATGATAGAACATTCTGCCAGAAGAATTGTTGACGCAATACTTCCTTTAAATAAAGTTAAAAAAGTAACGGTAGAGGTTGAAAAGGTGTTACCTCCAATTGACGCTACTTTTGATAAAATATCAGTTACTTCTGAAGGAGAAAATTAAGCTAAGTGTTTAGTAAAACTTACTTTTTCAGCAATTATATAATGTAGTTTCACTACTGAAATTCTTTCTTGTGTCATAGTATCTCTATCTCTTAAAGTAACCGTATTGTCTTCTAAAGTTTGATGGTCAACTGTAATACAGAAAGGAGTCCCAATCGCATCTTGTCTTCTATATCTTTTTCCGATAGAATCCTTTTCTTCATACTGGCAATTGAAATCTAGCTGTAACATTTTCATTATTTCTCTTGCTTTCTCTGGCATTCCATCTTTTTTAGTAAGGGGTAAGATGGCTGCTTTTATTGGAGCTAAAACTGCAGGAATTTTAAGAACAACTCTGCTCTCTCCATTCTCTAATTCTTCTTCAAGGAAAGAATTACTTAATACAGTAAGGAACATTCTGTCCAAACCAATGGATGTTTCTACTACATATGGTACATAGCTTTCTCCTAATTCAAGATCAAAATATTGTAATTTTTTTCCGGAATGTTCTTGGTGTGCCTTTAGATCGAAATCCGTTCGGGAATGGATCCCTTCTAATTCTTTAAATCCGAATGGAAATTTAAACTCAATATCAGTAGCGGCATTAGCATAATGCGCTAAGTTCTCATGATCATGGAAACGGTAATTATCTTCTCCCATCCCTAATGAATTATGCCATTTCATTCGGAAATCTTTCCAATAAGCATACCATTTCATTTCTTCTCCTGGACGAACAAAAAATTGCATTTCCATTTGTTCAAATTCACGCATTCTGAAAATAAACTGACGCGCTACAATTTCATTTCGGAAGGCTTTTCCAATTTGAGCAATTCCAAAAGGAATCTTCATGCGAGCTGTTTTTTGGACATTCAAAAAGTTTACAAAAATACCTTGTGCAGTTTCTGGACGTAAATACAAATCAGAAGAACCTTCAGCAGTAGCTCCCATTTGTGTTTTAAACATCAAGTTAAATTGACGAACATCCGTCCAATTATTAGTTCCTGAAATAGGACATTTTATGTCTAATTCTTCAATTAATGCTTTTACTTTTTCCAGATTATTTGAAGAAAGAGAAGTATTCATTTTCTCATTTATAGCATCAATTTGTTTTTGTCTATCTAAAATCCTTCTATTGGTAGCAAGAAATTCTTCTTTGTTAAAAGCTTCCCCAAAACGCTTTGCTGCCTTTAAGACATCTTTCTCAATTTTAGCTTCTATCTTAGCAATATGATCTTCTATTAACACATCAGCACGGTATCTTTTCTTAGAATCCTTATTATCGACTAAAGGGTCGTTAAAAGCATCTATATGGCCGGAAGCTTTCCAAGTAGTAGGATGCATAAAAATAGAAGAATCTAGTCCTACAATATTTTCGTGCATATTTACCATTGATCTCCACCAATAATTCTTGATATTATTTTTAAGTTCTACTCCATTAGGCCCATAATCGTAAGCAGCCGCTAAACCATCATAAATTTCTGAGGATTGGAATACATATCCATACTCTTTTGCATGGGAAACAACTTTTTTAAATATATCTTCATAATTTGACATGCTACAAAAGTAGTAATTTATTGTAGTTTTGCTTTATGATTCAAGTACAGGATAAAATAATTTCTTTGGATGTTTTTGAAAAACATTTTGTC
>Ga0115560_1002658_pt1 | contig 11545 bp, 7 predicted proteins | sample COGITO_mtgs_1105_5_FD_87278 | JGI IMG/M metagenome (GOLD analysis project Ga0115560, IMG submission 87278) | Pelagic marine microbial communities from North Sea - COGITO_mtgs_110509 | ecosystem: Environmental > Aquatic > Marine > Epipelagic | place: Germany:Helgoland, sampling site Kabeltonne... | reverse complement strand
TTTTTACTGTTAGAAAAAATTGCGAATCCACCGATATCCAAGGTCTTTTTTGGGGACCAACTAAAATTGGCGGCACCAAACTTTGTATTAATATCTTTAGCACGATTGTTTTGGAGTAATAAAAATCCAATGTCATTATTTCCTAAACTCAAATTGGTTCCGCTGCTTCGACTTGGCGATTGGAACCCCCCCGAAAAATTAAAATAATCGCGACGCGAGAAAGCAACTTCTCCTATATTATTGATGTCTCCAATAAAATTAACACTGTATTCAGGACTGTAATAGAATAATTTGGGTTGGACTAAATACAACGAATTCGCCTTGGAGTCTCCTGCTCCCGCAGTAATATTTCCAAACCAGAAATTTTTCTTACCCTCTTTTAATTTAATGTTTATGGCAATATTATCTTGGTTGTTGGTAACGCCTCCCAATTGCGATACTTCAGAATAGTTTTTTAATACCTGTACTTTATCCACCGCATTAGAGGGAATATTTTTGGTGGCTAATTTGGTGTCGCCATCAAAGAAATCTTTGCCTTCAACCATTAATTTATTTACAACCTTACCTTCGACCTCGACTTGACCATCGTCATTGATTTCAACTCCAGGAAGGTTTTTCAATACATCTTCTAATTTTCTTTCAGTTCCAGTATTAAAAGAATCGGCGTTATAAACTAAGGTGTCTCCACTAATGGTAACAGGCATTTCATACACCAATTCTACTTCATCCAATGAATTGTCTGCGAAAAGCGTAAAGTCTTGATTAATGTTTTCTTCGCTAGTTTCTAAAACTTCATTTAAGGATTTCATTCCAATATAACTGGCTTGGATGGTATAGGTGGTGTTCTTTTTTAGATCCAAACGAAACCGCCCTTTATCATTAGTAATGCCATAAGAGTCTAAGGATTTCGTTGCCTTATTTATGGCGATCACATTTGCGAGCTCTAGCGGACTTCCTAAACTATCTTTTATGACACCTTCTAGTTTGACTTGAGAAAACCCAGCAATACCCATTGCCAGGGCTATGATTGTGATAAAATTTTTCATGAACTAATTGGTTAATTTGAATCTGTTTAATTTCGGCGGTTGTTTCTACGACCTCCGTACATAGTGCGCATTTCTTCCATTTTTTTCTTGACCGTTTCGTTGTATTCTTTACGCGAAACCACAGTACCCTTTTCTGGGGCTTTGATTTGTACTTTCTCTTGAGGGTTCATTATAATTTTTGAACACAAAATAGTGGTCTTATCTGTGTTTACTTCTAGTATTAGACCTGGAAGTCCCCAAAAGTCTCCAGGACCTTGGCTCACAGGAATCTGAGGCGTGTACCAAGCAGTAACTTCCGTTTCTTTTGGAATTTCGATATCCTCTGTAACTGTAGTTAGTGTTGAATCTTTTTTGACTTCCCCTTCTTTGGTTTCTTTAGACTTTGGTTTTCTTCGCATGCTACGCCAGTCAAATTCATCGATTTGTTTCGTAGCCGTCGCTTTCATACAAAGATACTGACCGATTTGTTTGGTTTCGGTTCCTAACTTCCAATCGAGTTTCGCCAAAGAGTCCGATATTAAAAATTGTTTTCCAAAAAATTCTTGATCTTGCAAAAATTGTTGAGACTTAATATTTTTGTATTGCAATCCAGCTGAAAAACTATTGCCCCAACTACCAAATCCACGTTGTCCACCAGGTGCTTCTAAGACCTCTTCTTCTTTGTAGGTTGAAGCTTCTCTATCAAAATTTAAAATATAGGTTTTTTCAAACATACTGCGCATACGATCTGCTATTTGTTTTTTTTGATCTTCACTCATTTGACGACCTCCCCAACTATCCATATCAACAGATGTTTTGGAAAAATAATAGGCTTTGCCTTGAAAATTCTGGGCAGAACTTGCTGTTAAAAACAACAATAGAAACCCAAGGAGTATGGTTTTGCGACTAAGTTGCATAGCTAAATATTAGTTTAATGTCTTATTTTCTTTCACGAAAGTACTTATTGTTTAATCATATACCGTTAAATTACTCATAAATCTAGTTCCCAATTTGGATCTTTATGCTGTTGTTATCTCTATCATTTTCACGTTCATGTTGAGATTCCATTTCTTTCATTTTTGTGAGCATAATTAAAAAGTTGAGTGTTAGTAACAATACTGTTTTAGACGAGTTTAATCGTAAAATGTTACAAATAAATAATGAAAAATTGTACTTTTAAAGCGCATATGAAACACGCAGTCTATTTAATATTGTTTATTAACTGTCTAGGGTTTAGTCAAACGTCCTTGACTGCTAAACTTGTTAAATCAACTCCTGTTGAATGGGATCGTTTTGTTGGTATTGATTCTTTTGAATCTATTTATTTCCTAAAATCAAATGCTCTTTTTAAAAAAAATAACCAAGGGATTCAAAATTTCAGCGACTTAAGCAAAGGAGAGGTTCATAAGGTTTCTGTGTTTAATGCACTTAAACTTGCCTTGTTTTATAAAGATTTTAATAGCGTCACTCTCTTGGATAACCGCTTAGCAGATTTGATTAGTATTGACTTTAACATGTTAAGTCCTTTGCGAACGTTGTCACATATATCGTACGGAAATGACACTACCTTTTGGTTATTTGATTCTAATAGTTTAGAGCTAGAATTATTTGATTATAACACTTCTAAGACACGCATTAAAACGGCACCGTTTCAAAATGAAATTCTTGGTTTAGACAGTGACTATAATTATTGCTGGGTACTAACAGAAAAAGAGGTGCAGTGTTATAGTTATACAGGAAGTTTAATTTCGAAACTTCCGCATGATGGATTTACAGATATAAAACTATGGAATGGTATCTTATTTTTAAAAAAAAATAATACTATTTACTATAAATTAAAAAACAGTAATGAGTTTTTAATGTTTAACCTACCTAAAATTTTAGTTAAACAGTTTTTTGTAACCAACCAAACCTTGTATATTTATGACGAAGAATTTCTTCATCACTACCAACTAATAAACAATTGATATTATGCATGTTGCTATTGCCGGAAATATTGGGGCAGGTAAAACAACCTTAACCCAATTACTAGCGAAACACTACAAATGGGAAGCCCAACTAGAAGATGTTGTGGACAACCCCTATTTAGATGATTTTTATAACCAAATGGAACGTTGGAGTTTTAACCTCCAAGTATATTTTTTAAACAGTAGATTCCGTCAGGTGTTACAAATTCGCGAAAGTGGGAAAAATATTATTCAGGATCGAACGATCTATGAAGATGCTAATATTTTTGCGCCTAACTTACACGCAATGGGCTTAATGACCAATCGCGATTTTGAAAATTATTCGTCGCTTTTTGGACTTATGGAATCGTTGGTACAAAGCCCAGACCTTATTATTTATTTGAGAAGCTCTATTCCAAACCTTGTGTCTCAAATTCACAAGCGTGGTCGCGACTATGAGAATTCTATAAGTATCGATTACCTCAGTCGTTTAAACGAGCGCTACGAAGCGTGGATTCATGGCTATAATAAAGGTAAGTTACTGATTATAGATGTGGATGATTTAGATTTTGTTGAAAACGAAGAAGATCTTGGTTTTATCATTAACAAAATTGATGCTGAAATAAACGGTTTGTTCTAAAAATATTACTTTACAAACAAAAAAATCCCGCTATTGCGGGATTTTTTATGACATAATCTGTTGTTCTATTTTGTTCTATTCTCGTTTAAAAATGCATCAACTGCATCTTCAACTTCTTGTTCTGTCCCTTTAAATGTTTTCTCCACAACAACTACAGAGTCACTACTCACCACTTTACTATAGGTAATGAATGCTTTTGCTGAATCTTCTGAATTATAGATAACTTCTACATTCACGTCTTGAGTTTGTTCTGCTTCAAAAGAGTGTCCTCCTAAGATTGGCGCAATTACCAATCCAATAAGACAGGTTAATTTAATAAGGATGTTCATTGAAGGTCCAGACGTATCTTTAAATGGATCTCCTACAGTATCACCAGTGACGGCTGCCTTGTGAGCTTCCGACCCTTTGTAAGTCATAACACCGTTGATTTCAACACCTGCTTCAAAAGACTTTTTAGCGTTGTCCCAAGCACCTCCTGCATTGTTTTGGAAAATTGCCCAAAGTACACCGCTTACGGTAACTCCAGCCATATACCCTCCAAGCATTTCTGCAACCAAGGTGTTGTTGTCTTGATAGACTAATATCCCTACTAATACAATAACTATTGGAAATCCAATGGTTAAAATTCCAGGGACCATCATTTCTTTCAAAGAAGCTTTGGTTGAAATATCAACACATTTATCATATTCTGGTTTTCCAGTTCCTTCCATTATTCCTGGAATATCTTTAAACTGTCTTACCACTTCATTTACCATTTCCATAGCTGCTTTACCCACTGCATTCATGGCAAGTGCAGAAAATACTACAGGTACCATTCCCCCTACAAATAACATGGCTAATACGGGTGCTTTAAAAATGTTAATTCCATCAATTCCTGTAAAAGTTACGTAGGCCGCAAATAGAGCTAAAGAGGTTAAGGCCGCAGAAGCAATAGCAAATCCTTTACCAGTTGCAGCAGTTGTGTTCCCTACAGCATCTAAAATATCTGTACGTTCTCTAACGATTGGATCTTGCTCACTCATTTCAGCAATACCCCCTGCGTTATCAGCAATTGGACCAAAAGCATCGATCGCTAACTGCATCGCTGTAGTTGCCATCATTGCGGAAGCTGCTAATGTAACTCCGTAAAATCCAGCTAAAGCATAGGATGCCCATATCGCCGCTGCGAATAATAATACAGAAGAGAATGTAGAAATCATTCCAGTTGCTAAACCAGCAATAATGTTGGTTCCAGCACCTGTACTAGATTGCTGTACAATTTTTAAAATCGGCTTAGAGCCTAACCCTGTGTAATACTCCGTAAATGCTGAGATTCCAGCACCCACTACTAAACCTACTAAACAGGCATAAAATACGCGTATTGAAGAAATTTCTTGAAGACCTTCTCCAAAGAATTCCATTTGCATTGTTTCTGGCAACATCCAAGTTGTTAATCCAAAACATGCTGCAGCAACTAAGGCTATAGAAGACCAGTTTCCAATATTTAATGCTTTTTGAACCTCTGCTTCTTTTGCATCGTTCGATGAAATTTTAACTAATAAGGTTCCTATAAGTGAAATGATAATTCCAACCCCTGCAATTGACATTGGTAATAAAATTGGTCCGATACCACCAAAAGCATCTGAAATGCTTCCACCCATGTCTTTAATGACGTAGTTTCCTAGAACCATAGCTGCTAACACGGTTGCCACGTAAGAACCAAATAAATCGGCTCCCATTCCTGCAACATCACCAACGTTATCACCAACATTATCAGCAATTGTTGCTGGGTTTCTTGGATCATCTTCTGGAATATCCGCTTGTACTTTTCCTGCTAAATCAGCGCCAACATCGGCCGCTTTTGTGTAGATTCCTCCACCAACTCTTGCAAATAAGGCAATAGATTCAGCTCCTAAAGAGAACCCAGCTAATGCTTCTAAAACAATTGTCATTTGATCGGTGTTTGTCCATTCACCACCCATAAATAAATGGAAAAATATAATAAAGAACATTGTTAAACCCAACACCGCTAAACCAGCAACACCAAGTCCCATCACGGTTCCACCACCAAAAGAAACTTTTAATGCATTTGGTAAACTTGTTTTTGCAGCTTGTGTCGTTCTAACATTTGTTTTGGTTGCAATTTTCATTCCCATATTTCCAGCATAGGCAGAGAAAATAGCTCCAATAATAAATGCAACTACAATTAAATACGTAGTATCCATGTAAAAAGCGATTGCTGTTAAAATAAGACTGGCTCCGATTACAAAAAATGTAAGCAATCGGTACTCTGCTTTTAAAAATGCCAAAGCCCCTTCATAGATGTGATCTGAAATTTCTTTCATTTTACCATCACCTGCATCTTGTTTCATTACCCAAGATTTTTTAAATAGCATGTATGCTAATCCTAATAGTGCCATTGCAATAGGCATCCAAATCATCATTGATTCCATAGTGTAATTTTGTTTATTTTTTACGGGCGTAAATGTAGTAAAATGATAAGGAACTAAAAAACCTAATTTAACATTATTATATCAGGTAAATTTTAACTTTTTATCAAGCCAATAAAAAACGCGTCATTTTGATTGTGTTTCTTCTTAAAAGTCAGGGGATATTTTTAATCGAAGCCCAAAATTTGGAGTGGAACTATTTAGGTTGACAAATTCAGAGCGCCATACACAGTCCACTCGAAATATTCTCAGGTTTCCAAATCCTATGTTTTCAATTCCAAATCCGTATTCATAATACATTTCCGAAGGCGTATTATACACAATAGAGGAACGATTGATGCTTATATTTCTATCTGAAATATTCCCAACAACTCCTCTAAAGGTGATGACACTTCGCAGCTTGAGTTTTTGAATTAAGGGAATTCTATTTAAAATAAAACCATTAAAATGATGCTCAAAATGTCCTACCAAAAATTGATCTACGACAAAATCATAATAATTTAAGAGCGAAAAAGTATTGGCTACAAGGGAGTAGGTTTGATTGGCTGGTACGGGACTCAACACGGAAAGTGGTGCATCTCCAAATATTTTTCCTGCAGCAAGAGTATTGTCAAAAACGCCAAACTTTCCAAGTTTTATAGGTTGATTATAGGAAAATAAAAGTTTGGAATAGTCCATATTTCCATTGCCAATTTTGAAGCTTTTTTGATAACTTAATAAGAATGTTGGAAAAAGGTTGAGTCCAAATTTTCTTTCAACCCCATAACCAAAAATATTTCGTTTTGGAGTAAATGACAGATAAAGTTCTGCACTATTATCCACTAAACTCGATTTTACTTTTTGATCTGCTTCATCAAAATAATCGATTGAAAATTGATCTGGTGCTGCAGATTTAATTTGGTTGTTGGAGTAATTAACCCCAATTATAAAATTTCTATAAACCTCCACATTTATATTGGCGGATATTTCATTAATACGAGATAAAAAATAATTATCACCTCTACTAAAAAGCGAAGAACTTCCAAACCTCCCTGATGTACTTCCATAACTGTCTATAATCTTGGAACCTAACTGATCTGTATCATTCAAATAACTAAGTCCTACCGAAATTCTTGGATTGTAACTTAACAAATATTTCGTATCTAAAAAATACTTGAACTGTTGGTCCTTAAATCCATAAGCAAGTTTTCCTTTAACTCTAAAGCGATCGTCCAAACTTTTAAACGATCTAAAACCTGCTGACAACTTAATCCCTTCAACATCATTAAACGCGAATGTGTTCCAAATAGACCCAAATTCAATGTGATTAGAAACTTTAAAATAGCCGCTTGACAAGGTTCTTATCAAGCCTGTAATATTTTTAATTTTCTTGTTGTCTTTTAGGTTTGAAAGTACCGACTCTGAATCGCTATTATCTATGTTTTTTGGTAAATTCTCCTCCCAAAATTCATCACTTTTTTCAAACTGATCTTGTCTGTATTTTACAACTTTAGTGTTGTAAAAATCTGGAGGTCTGTTTTTTGTGAAATCATAATTTTCAAAGGTTTCTGTACGCTTCACGTAGAGCCCTTTTTCTTTATCGTTTTTAGTCAACAAAGTAATATCCGCTTCATATACATTATTTTGAGGCAGAAAGACGCTGTCATTTTCAATTGAAAAACTTTTTTCGAAATACAAATTCCGGACGAGGTTCAAATTGATCTTAGGGTTCACATGCATTCTGATGGAATTCACAGCAAAAATACTATCCGTGACTACAAAATTTCCTTCAAATACTAAATCGCCTTCCTTACGTGGGAAAAAATAAATTCGATATTTGGTTCTTGAGTTTGATACAATACTGTCTTGAAGAACATAATCATAAGAACCAAAACCTTCAGTGGACAAAGGACTCACAAACGTTCTGTTTAGGAGTGTTATATTGTTATCATAAATATTAATCTCTTTGAAAATATTACTGATGCGATCAAAAACAAATCCGTCTTGTTGGATTCCAATTTGTTTTTCTGCCTGTATGAGTTCAAGTGTTTTATTTATAGTGTTATCTCCATAAACCGTTTGAATCTTTTCTTCTAAGAAGACGGGTACAAAGAATTTTTTATTCCGCTTGTCTTGTTTTATGATTGAAACTACGGAGTCATAATCCGCTCTCAGAAGTGTTTTTAAAAATTTCTGATCAATATTATTAAGTCCAATTTCTGTAGAAGCATATTTTTTGTATTCGTATTGTTCAACAAGACTGAGTCCGTTCTTTTTTTTATGCGCCCAAATACCTCTCATTATTTTGTAGGCAGGGTTTTCTTTCTTTTTTAAACGTTTTTTAGGTTTTTTAACAATCAAAACCTCATCCAACTCAAAGCCAGTTTGCAAAACAACCTTAACTCCTTTACTAAATTTAGTTTTTAGTTTTAATTCGGTTGTTTCAAACCCTACAAAAGACACCACTATTGTTGAATAGTTATTATCAGACTCTAAGACAAAGTTACCGTCAAAATCGGAGATTACACCTTCGGAAGAATTCTTAAAAAGCACGTTTGCAAATGCAACAGGTTGATTATCTTGATCATAAACTGTACCACTAACTTTCGTTTGTGCAGAAATATGTATTGAGAGCATCAATACTATTGATAATAAGTAATATCTCATATTTTGTACTTAATCAACAATCAAACCAATAAAGAGTGCTAAAAGATTTATTTATATAAAACTTTTTTTACTGCCTTTACAACATCTTCGCTGTTAGGCAGCCATTCTTCTAATAATACTGGTGAATATGGGGCCGGAGTATCGGCTGTGTTGATTTTTATAATTGGAGCATCTAAAAAATCAAATGCTTTTTCTTGAACTTGATATGTAATTTCTGTTGATACATTTCCAAAAGGCCACGCTTCTTCAAGAATTACTAAGCGATTTGTTTTTTTAACAGAATCCAAAATCGTATTGATATCTAAAGGACGAACAGTTCTTAAGTCGATCACCTCGCATGAGACTCCTTCTTTAGCTAAGGCATCCGCAGCGGCATAAGCTTCTTTTATGATTTTTCCAAAAGACACAATCGTAACATCGCTTCCTTCACGTTTGATCTCAGCAACTCCAATTGGTAAAATATATTCCCCTTCCGGTACTTCGCCTTTATCGCCATACATTTGCTCACTCTCCATAAAAATTACTGGATCGTCATCGCGGATAGCCGCTTTTAATAATCCTTTTGCATCGTACGGATTAGACGGTACAATCACTTTTAGACCTGGACAATTAGCAAACCAATTTTCAAACGCTTGTGAATGGGTAGCCCCTAACTGACCCGCAGACCCTGTTGGCCCTCTAAAGACAATAGGACACTTGAACTGTCCTCCAGACATTTGTCTGATTTTGGCGGCATTATTTATAATTTGATCAATTCCTACCAATGAGAAATTAAACGTCATAAATTCAACAATAGGTCGATTTCCTGTCATGGTTGATCCCACAGCTATTCCTGAAAATCCTAACTCTGCAATGGGCGTATCAATAACACGCTTGGCTCCGAACTCATCCAGCATTCCTTTAGATGCTTTGTAAGCGCCATTATACTCGGCAACTTCTTCACCCATTAAATAAATGCTCTCATCGCGACGCATTTCTTCACTCATCGCTTCACATATTGCCTCTCTAAATTGAATTGTTTTCATTAATTGAATTTTATGAGGGACAAAAATAAGAATAATACTCAATTATAATTACAAGATTCTACTAAAATTTCCTATGCATGCATAGGAAATTAAAAGTTTTTTATTTACTTTCGTACACTCTAATTATAAGAATAAAAAATGAAACTATTAGTCTGTATTAGTCATGTTCCCGACACAACTTCTAAAATTAATTTTACTGAAGGAGATACTAAATTTGACACCAATGGGGTGCAATACGTCATTAATCCAAATGACGAGTTTGGATTAACCCGCGCAATGTGGTTTAAAGAAAAACAAAACGCCACAGTAGATGTGATCAGTGTTGGCGGTCCAGAAACCGAGCCAACGCTTCGAAAAGCACTTGCTATTGGAGCAGATGCAGCCATCCGTGTAAATGCAGAAGCGATAGACGGACATACGGTTGCTACTTATTTAGCCGCTGCCGCAAAAGAAGATACTTATGACCTTATTATTGCAGGTCGTGAATCTATTGATTACAATGGCGGTATGGTTCCTGGGATGTTGGCGGCAATGCTCGATGCCAATTTTGTAACCAATTGCATTAGCTTGGAAATTGAGGGCACAAACGCCACAGCTGTTCGTGAAATTGATGGCGGGAAAGAAACCGTCTCAACGGTTCTACCACTCGTTATTGGAGGACAAAAAGGATTGGTAGAAGAAAGCGACCTAAGAATTCCAAATATGAGAGGAATTATGATGGCACGAAAAAAGCCACTCATTGTCGTTGAGCCCACTACTGAAACTTCAGAGACACATTCTGTTTCTTTTGAAAAACCAGCCCCTCGTGGTGCTGTTAAATTAGTAGAAGCCGATAATATTGATGAACTCATCAACCTTCTTCATAACGAAGCTAAAGTTATTTAATTTTAAAAAAAGAATTATGTCCGTTTTAGTATATACAGAATCCGATCAAGGAAAATTCAAAAAAGCAGCTTTAGAAGCTGCATCATATGGCAAGGCCGTAGCAGAAGCTATGGGCACAAACCTAGTGGCACTAACTTTTAACGCAAACGATGCTTCTGAGTTAGGAACTTACGGCGTAGAAAAGGTGTTAAACGTAAACACAGTGAGTGTATTTAATGCCAAAATATATGCAGATATCATCAGACAAGCTTCAGAAAAAGAAGCCGCAACAGTTGTCATTTTAAGTGCAAGTGCCGACAGTCGTTATATTGCACCTCTTTTAGCGGTTGGACTGAAGGCTGGCTACGCATCCAATGTCGTTGCAGCTCCCTCGAGCTTAAGCCCTTTTGTTGTAAAACGCACTGCCTTTACAAATAAAGCGTTTTGCAATACTGAAATTTCAACTGCAGTAAAAATCATAGGGGTCTCTAATAATTCGTTTGGTTTGGTAGAAAATATGACTACGACACAACTAGAAGATTTTTCTCCTAACTTGGTAAACTCTTCAACAAAAGTAACCTCGGTTGATAAAGCAAGTGACAAAGTCAGTATTGCAGATGCAGAAGTCGTAGTGTCGGCAGGTCGTGGATTAAAAGGTCCTGAAAATTGGGGGATGGTCGAAGAATTGGCAGACGTTCTTGGAGCTGCAACCGCTTGTTCGAAACCTGTGTCTGATTTGGGATGGAGACCCCACAGTGAACATGTAGGACAAACAGGGAAACCTGTGGCAACAAACTTATACATTGCCATTGGAATTTCGGGGGCTATTCAGCATTTGGCAGGAATTAATTCTTCTAAAGTAAAAGTCGTTATTAATACCGATCCTGAGGCACCTTTTTTCAAAGCTGCCGATTATGGAATTGTAGGAGATGCTTTTGAAGTGGTGCCGCAATTGATTGAAAAATTAAAA
>Ga0115560_1002655_pt1 | contig 11559 bp, 9 predicted proteins | sample COGITO_mtgs_1105_5_FD_87278 | JGI IMG/M metagenome (GOLD analysis project Ga0115560, IMG submission 87278) | Pelagic marine microbial communities from North Sea - COGITO_mtgs_110509 | ecosystem: Environmental > Aquatic > Marine > Epipelagic | place: Germany:Helgoland, sampling site Kabeltonne... | reverse complement strand
CTGCGATGGTCACAATGACTTTGGCACTGAGCCAGGAGATATTATTACCGTCAAAAAACACAGTAACGATATTTTGCTAATCCACCCCAAAGACAATAATTTTTATGGGGTCTGTCGCTCTAAACTGGGCTGGGGCAGTCGTTTGGGCGTAAAGAAAGAATCTGATCAGGAAACCTAGGATTCATGAAGCAACGTTTTCAATGGCGGACCGCTGCCAAGCGCAACCCCGCCGTATCCATTTTGGCTTTAGCCAGTATTTTGGGAGCAGGCATTGCCGGTGTCGGCGGACCAATGATGAACTCCCTGCTGTTTGGGGGCCTGCAACAGGGTGAGTTCTGGCGTCTGTTAACCCCTATATTTTTACATTTTGGTCTGGCCCACCTGGCATTTAATGTTTTGTGGCTGGCCATACTGGGCTCTCGCATTGAGCAGCTGTCAGGGTCTGTGCATCTGCTGATGGTGGTAGTTGTCAGCGGTGTTTTTTCCAATATGATTCAGGCTGGCTGGGGCGGCTCAGCCATGTTTGGTGGCATGTCGGGTGTTGTCTATGCACTGCTGGGTTATATTTGGGTCAAGGGCAGATTTGTCCCCGAACCTGCCCTGCAGCTGCCGCCTGGAGTATTGGGCTTTATGCTGATCTGGTTACTGGTCGGCATGTCCGGGGTGCTGGAAGTGATACTTGGTGTGGGCATTGCCAATGGCGCCCATTTTGGCGGTTTTGCCATTGGCCTGTTGCTGGGTCTGGTGTTTGGTTTGTTATCGGCGGCTAAGCGATCCTGAGGATTTTAGTCGTCGGCATTTAGGGAGTATTTGTGGATTTAAAGCAGTTGTTGGACAGTATTACCCCAGAGATTTATGAGAGCCTTAAGCGAGCCATTGAGCTGGGTAAATGGCCCGATGGTCGAGTGCTTGGCTCCGGGCAGAAAGAGCTCTGTATACAGGCTGTTATTGCCTATGATGCGCGCAAGCCCGCAGACCAGCGCACCGGTTATGTGCCGCCAAAAACCACTGCCTGTGAACCTCCAGCTCCTGAAGATGAGCAGCCTCAACCTATTCAGTGGAAAGAATAATGTCGATACAAGCTTCAGGCCATCTGGCCAAAATGGATGTGCAGCTAGCGGAGTTGGTGCAGTATCAACTGCCACTGGACGACCAGAGAATTCCCTTAAACGATTTGATTGGCAGCAATATTGCTATCGAACATGTGGGCGATATTCACTGTATTCACTGTGGCCGCCGCTATAAAAAAAGTTTTAGCCAGGGCTATTGCTACCCCTGTTTTACCAAATTGCCCCAGTGCGATACCTGCATTATGAGTCCGGAGCGATGCCATTTTCACCATGGCACTTGCCGGGACCCGGAATGGGGTGAGAAGTACTGTTTTACCGATCATTTTGTCTATTTGGCCAATAGCTCCGGTGTCAAAGTTGGCATTACCCGGGGCACCCAGTTGCCGACTCGCTGGATTGATCAGGGGGCCACTCAGGGGCTGCCGATCTTTAGAGTGCAGACCAGGTATCAGGCCGGGCTGATTGAAGACTGTATCCGTGAGCATGTGGCTGACAAAACCAGCTGGCAGAAAATGCTTAAGGGCGATGCAGAGCCGGTAGAGCTGGCAACTATTCGCGATGAGCTGATGGCAAAGTCAGAGTCCGGGCTGGAGCTACTGGAGCAGGAATTCGGTCTGCAGGCACTGCAGCGCCTCTACAGCGAAACCACCACCGAGATCAATTTTCCGGTCAGGGAGTTTCCGGAAAAAGTGAAGAGCTTTAATCTCGATAAGCAGCCACTGGTGGAGGGTTTGTTAAAAGGGATTAAGGGCCAGTACCTTATTCTTGATAGCGGGGTGATCAATATCCGCAAATACACTGGCTACAATGTCAGGTTTTCAGCGAGCTAAAAAGGACCAGTAACGTGAAAGATGGATTACCCCAAACCATTTATTTGAAAGACTACAAAGTCTCTGCCTTTTTGGTGGACAGCACAGATCTGGTGTTTGAACTGGGAGATACCCAGACAAAAGTGACCACCAGCCTAGCAGTAAGGCGCAATAGCGCCAGCGATGATCAAACCGGTGCCTTTGAATTAAATCGCAAAGGCGATGTTGAACTGCAATGGATTGAGGTGGATGGCAGGCGCCTTGAGCAGGCCGAATACAGCCTCACCGATGACCTGCTGTCACTGCACAACCTGCCAGCCAGCTGCCAGGTTAAAACCGAGGTGCTGATTCAGCCGCAACTTAACACGTCGATGATGGGGCTGTACCGCTCGCGCACCATGTACTGTACCCAATGTGAAGCCGAGGGTTTTCGCCGCATCACCTTCTACCCTGATCGCCCGGATATTATGTCCGTATTTACCGTTAAGATAATTGCCGATAAAGCTACTTATCCGGTGCTGCTGTCCAATGGCAACGCCACAGAGCGGGGTGACCTGGATGCTGGCCGTCACTTTGTCACCTGGCATGATCCATTTAAAAAACCCTCCCACTTATTTGCCCTAGTGGCCGGCACTCTGGCTGTGGTCGAAGACAGCTTTACCACCATGTCAGGTCGAGAGATTCCCCTGCAGATATTTGTCGAAGAGAAAGATCTGGATAAATGTGACCATGCCATGCTGTCTCTGAAAAACTCCATGGCCTGGGATGAACAGGTCTATGGCCGCGAATATGATCTGGATATTTTTATGATTGTGGCGGTGGATGATTTCAATATGGGGGCCATGGAAAACAAAGGTCTGAACATTTTTAATACCTCTGCGGTATTGGCCAATCCAAAAACCACCACCGATGCAGCATTCCAGCGGGTGGAGGCAATTGTTGCCCATGAATATTTCCACAACTGGTCGGGCAACCGAGTCAATCTGCGGGACTGGTTTCAGCTCAGTTTAAAAGAAGGTTTTACCGTTTATCGTGACTCACAGTTTTCAGCAGATATGAACTCGCCAACGGTTAAACGCATTGAAGATGTTAACTATTTGCGCAGTTTTCAGTTTACTGAAGATGGCGGCCCCATGTCCCATTCAGTGCAGCCGGACTCCTACATGGAGATTAATAATTTCTACACATTGACCGTGTATGAAAAAGGCGCCGAGATTGTCGGCATGTATCACACATTGCTGGGGCAGGATCTGTATCGACAAGCCACGGATCTGTATTTTGATCGCCATGATGGTGAGGCGGTTACTATCGAAGAGTTTGTCCGGGCCATGGAAGATGTCAGTGGCCGCGACCTCACCCAGTTCCGGCGCTGGTATAAGCAGGCGGGCACGCCAGTGCTGATTGTGCGCACTGACTACAATGCCGAAGCCCAGACCTATAGCCTGGAGTTTGAACAAAGCTGCCCAGCAACACCTGGGCAGGCAGAGAAGCTACCTTTTGTTATTCCAGTCAAGCTCGGCCTGTTGGGGGAGAGCGGCGAAATACCCCTCAACCAGGCTGGCGACTGTGAAACGGTCGTTGAGCTGACGGAAGCCAAACAGCAGGTGGTATTTGAGAATATTGCCGAGCAGCCAGTGCCCTCATTGTTGCGCGGCCTGTCTGCCCCGGTGAAGCTGGATTATAACTACAGCCCCGAGCAGCTGGCCTTTTTAATGGCCAGAGATACAGATGGCTTTAATCGCTGGGACGCCTGCCAGACATTGTCTTTCTCGGTGCTGCAGCAGCTGGTAGAGGATTGTATTGCCCAGCGACCCATGGTCATGGACAGCCAGCTTATTGAAGCCTTTGCTCTGCTGCTTGAGGATCAGAGTTTGGATCCGGCCATGGTGCAGTTAATGCTGCAGCTCCCCGGCGAAGCCCAGCTCCATGAGCAGGCCGCCGAGATTTATGTGCAGGCCATTTATCAGGCTCGCCAATTTGCCCGTCAACAGATTGCACAGGCATTGCAAGAGCAGCTGGTTGCGACCTATAACCGCCATAATATCCAACAGGTCTATGCCCCAGTAGCAGATCAGATCGGCCGTAGGGGGCTTAAAAATGCCGCTCTGAGTTATCTGATGCTGGTGGATAATATTGGCCCGGAGCTGGCCTGGCAGCAGTTTAACCATGCCGACAATATGACCGATCAGGCCGCAGCACTGTCGGCTCTGGTGAACTGCCCTGGGGCAGCTGCCTATGCAGAGCAGGCACTGCAGCAGTTTGAACAGCAGTATCGTGATGAAGCCCTAGTAATGAATCTGTGGCTACAGATTCAGGCGACTAACAGTCAGCCCGGTGGGTTGCAGCGGGTGCAGGCGCTGTTGCAGCATTCGGCATTTAATATGACCAACCCAAATAAAATCCGCAGTCTGATCGGTGCATTTTGTTCGGCTAACCTGATTAATTTCCACAGTGCTGATGGCAGCGGCTATAAGTTTTTGCAGGAGCAGATCTGTGCCCTGAATTCGGTTAACCCCCAGGTGGCTGCGCGACTGGTGACTCCATTGACCAGATGGAAGAAATTCCCCGAGCCCAACAGACAACTGATGCGGGATGCACTGCGAAATATTGGTAAACAGGAAAATCTGGTAAAAGATCTGCAGGAAATCGTCACAAAGTCCCTTTAATTGGGCGATGATAGGCATATTGGGCGAAGTTTTGGCAGACCATGAAACTATGGACTAGTCTTTTAGTATCAGCTTCCCGATCTTGCACGATCTGAGCTGATGTTCAGACGACCAGGGCAACCTGGAGTGCTAATTACGGTTAGCACGTTCCGTCTGAACAGTATGTAACCCTGAACTTGGGAGGCTTTTTAAGCCTCCTTTTTTATGGCAGTTTTTTACCGCAGATCATTGGCCTCTTTAGTGACTGTGAGCCACCGCCGCACCACTGGGAATACAAATATCATCCACCAGATCCTGTACTTCGGCGGGAGGTGGTGGTGAGAGGCGGCTGACGACAAACGCGACCCCTATATTGAGCAACATCCCTATAAAGCCAATACCCTCGGGTGAAATACCTAACCACCAGTGTTCGGCGTTATTAAGCTGCGGCGAGACAAATTTAAAATACAGAATATAGAAAAAAGTAAAGATTAATCCCGACAGCATACCGGCGATGGCACCCTGTTTGTTGATGCGTTTGCTAAAGATCCCCATCACAATGGCGGGGAATAATGAAGCGGCCGCCAGACCAAAGGCAAAAGCAACTACCTGAGCCACAAAGGCAGGTGGGTATATACCGAATAGACCGGCAATACAGACGGCCACAGCGGCGGCAATTCTGGCAAATAGTAGTTCCTGTTTCTCTGTGATGGCGGGCATCAGAGTTTGTTTGAGCAAATCATGGGACACCGAACTGGATATTACCAGTAGCAAGCCGGCAGCCGTTGATAGGGCGGCTGCCACACCGCCGGCAGCCACCAGGGCAATTACCCAGCCGGGAAGATCGGCAATTTCCGGATTGGCCAGCACTATAATATCCCGGTCAATTGTTACTTCATTGTCTATACCTGCGCTGTACTGCATCACAGCATCATTATTTTTGTCCTGCCATTCTACCAGGCCAGTATTCTCCCAGTTGCTAAACCACTGAGGAGCCTGTTCATAGCTAGTGTTGTGCACAGTGTCTACGAGATTGAGGCGGGCAAAGGAGGCGACGGCAGGTGCAGTGGTGTAAAGAATGGCGATAAAGGCCAGAGCATAGCCAGCAGATTTTCGTGCGTCAGAGACTTTAGGTACAGTGAAAAAACGTACCAGCACATGGGGCAGACCGGCAGTGCCAAACATCAGAGCTGCGGTGATAGCAAAGACATCTATGGTTGATTTACTGCCCTCCGTATAGGCGCCAAATCCGAGGTCGATTAGCACGGTATCGAGTTTTTCTAACACAGAGATCCCGGAGCCATCGGCTACCTCAGCACCAAACCCCAGTTGGGGAATAGGATTGCCTGTGATCATAATGGAGATAAAAATAGCCGGTACCATATAGGCAAAAATCAGCACGCAGTACTGGGCTACCTGTGTATAGGTAATGCCTTTCATGCCGCCGAGAACTGCATACATAAATACGACGGCCATGCCGATAATTACGCCGGTCTCTACATCCACCTCGAGAAACCGGGAAAATACAATACCGACACCGCGCATCTGGCCCGCTACATAGGTGAATGACACAAAGATCAGACATATAACAGCGACTATGCGAGCTGTTTTGGAATAGTAGCGCTCACCGATAAAGTCGGGCACGGTAAAGCGGCCAAACTTGCGCAGATAAGGAGCCAGTAACAGTGCCAACAGCACATAACCACCGGTCCAGCCTAATAGGTATACAGAGCCATCTCGGCCCATAAAGGAAATAATACCCGCCATGGAAATAAATGAAGCTGCACTCATCCAGTCGGCAGCGGTGGCCATACCATTGACCACAGGATTTACGCCGCCGCCGGCCACATAGAAATCTTTGGTCGAGCCTGCGCGGGACCAGATAGCAATACCTATATAGAGCGCAAAAGAGGCTCCGACAAATAAATACGTCAGTAGTTGAGTGCTCACAGGGACTCCTCCTCAGCATCATCATCGACGCCAAACTGACGTTCAATAATTTGTATTCGCCAAGCGTAAATAAATATCAGCGCAACAAATACATAGATAGCTCCCTGTTGAGCAAACCAGAAGCCAAGTTTAAAACCAAAAAATGTAAACTGATCGAGCCAGTCCACCAGAAGAATTCCACAACCAAAAGAAACCGTAAACCAGACCACCAAAAGCGTTGCCAGCAAGCGTAAATTAGCGCGCCAATAGTCTGTAGCATTTTTCTCGGTTATGTTTTTTTTGTCATTGTGATCGTGGGGGCTGGGGTTTTCAGCCGCGTGGCGATAAGGCTGCTGTGACATTGGGTTTGCTTCCTGTGGTTATTAATTTTTATATTAATCTCAAACTGCCAGTTCCTGTTTACGCGGTTAAAGGGCCAGTGAAATAAGCCGCTTACTCAGGATACAGTGACTGTAATTTCTGCCCTCGCTTGGCTGTACTTTTGCGGGAGAAGCTGGACTGCTGCTTAAGACGTTGTAACAGCAGTTGAATATCAAGCTGATCGCCACTGGCATCATCTTTATAAAGCTGTCGATCAAGCTGGGTAAATTGTTGCTGCAACTCCAGATCAGCCAATAACAAGCTGAGGTCTTTTAATGTTGTAGGTGGCGTCTCGGCGAACAGTTGCCGGCCCCAGACCAAAATAGCATCGCGCATGCCCATCATATTATTTTTATCCGCCTGGATTTCAATGGCCTTAAATTTTTGTTTAAGGCTCAACAATGCCGGTGTGGCTGGCTCGGCGCTGGTTCGTCCAGCTAATCCCGATCTGGGTCTTTTTAATAGCAGCAAGGCCAGAGCGGCAATCAACAGCGCGTTGAATGCCAGGGATAAGTTAGTCAGCAGGGACAGCTCAGAGGGCTTTTCACTAGCCCCAATAGCAAGCGACTCCATAGCTTGTGGCTGAACAGTAGCTGGGCTAATAGCCACTGCTGTGCTGGGTCTGACCTGCACTGTTTTGGCGGCCAGACTTGCGGTTTGCATGCGCTGATTGACCGTATCCCACCATCGCACGTTGATTGCGGGGAAGGTAATCTCACCGGCCCGACCGGGCACCATGGCCAGGGTTTCAGTGCGGGTACCTACTATGGTCGAGCCTTTTGCCTGTTCCTGGAGCTGGGGCTGATCCGGGTAGATTTTATAGTCGTCGCTCTCAATGATCTGGATTGGGGTTATCTGGGCGCCGGTTAATCCCGCGGCACTAATGGCAATGGCTCTGGTGACTGGTTCGCCCACCGTCAGATTATTTAGGTCAGTGCTCCACTGCTCAGCAAGCTGGACTTCAGAACTTGGCATCCATTGATCTGCTGCTATATGAGCAGGTCTTACATTAACGTCGACAATCTTGCTCTCGGTGCTGCGAAAGATGCGCGTGCCTCGATTGGTAAAGCCGCCGAACTGGCTGCGGCCATTACTTTCGTAAGCACCAAAACGCAGAGCGGGAATAACAAGTTTGCCCGCCACCTGGGGGAACAATGCGTACTTTATTTCGACAATCAGATAGTTTCTGCCATTGATGGTTTTTTGATATTGATTGTCGCCAATTTTTTGCAATATCACATCGGGCACATTGAGGTCAGAGAGACTTAAATCTGACAATTGCACTGAGGTGTAAAGGCGATGGGTAAGCACCAGCTGCTCCTGAATATAGACAGACTCTTTATCCACCAGAGTTTCGGTATAAATAGGCTGTTTGCCTGCACCAGCGGCTGCGGCGCTGGCACTGCGCACTCTGATTTCCACTGCATTGCTGACATCTTTTTTAAAGTTCAGGGAGGGGATTAATACCAACCCCGTGCGCTTTGGCATTAGCACCATGGTCCAGTCGGTATAGGATTCAGACTGGCCATTGACCCAGCTGTACTGCTGTTGGCGGTTGTTGGACAGAATCTCAAAGTCGTTTTCCAAAGGGCTAAAATCCGGCTGCCCAGTCATGACCTGGCCATCGTATCTGATCACCAACTGCAGGGTTTCATTGCTGTCTATAACGCTACGATCAACAGTGGCGGTTAGCGCAGCCCAGCTCAATGTGGAAACTGCCAACAGCAACAATGGGAGAAGGTTTTTTACCATGGATACATTCATTTACCAGCGCTCTTGCTCATTGGGTGGTTTGGGTTGTCGTTGCTCCAGTGCGCGCTGTCGCGACTGATAGCGAAATTTTTGCCGCAGCAGACCGCCGGGATCATCTGGTACCCGGCGCAGCATCTGTTCAATCTCTTGCTGATTTTGTTTTTCTTCCTCAGTAAGCTCTGCCTCTTGGGCCTGCGCCTGCTGCTCTTGCTCAGGCTTTTGCTTGGATTCTTGCTCAGATTGTTGCTGTTCCTGTTCGGACTTGTCCTCGCTGTCCTGTTCCTGGCTTTGCTCCTGCTTTTGCTCTTGATCCTGCTGGTTATTTTGTTGCGGATCCTGTTGTGATTGATCTTGGTTTTGCTGTTGCTGGCTGTCCTCATTATTGGAAGACTGCTGCTGATTCTGCTCTTGATCATCTTGCTGTTGATCGGATGAGTCTTGCTGCTGTTCCTGTTTTTGCTCTTGCTGCTGTTTTAGCTGTTCCAGCAGATCGCGATTGGCGATAGCATCTTCCATCTCTGGCTGTCTCTCCAGAGCGTCATTGTAGGCTTCAATAGCGGCCTCTAGATCTCCGGCTTTGGCCAGGGCATTGCCGCGATTGTAATGGGCATCGGCACTGTCGGAACTGGCAAAGTCATCAATGGCCGCACTGTAATCGCCAGATCTGTAGGCGGCGCTGGCGCGCCACTGGCTGTCCTCAAAAAGTGCCTGAGCTGTGGCTGCATCTCCAGCGGCCAATGCTTCAGCCGCCTGTTGATCAGGGGTTTGCCACAGATCCTGCCAGACTGAGGCATCTGCAGTCTGTGGCTGGATTAATAATGGAGCTATCAGCACCATAGCCACAATATTTTTGCGGAAGCTAAGCAGCAATACTGGCAATAATAATATGATCAGCCAGAAGCCCTGGTCGTCCCACAGGTCAAAGGAGCGATCCAGTTCTCTGGTGGCATCCGGGAACAGCAGCTCTGTACTGGCCAGCAGTTGCTCAATATCCGAGTCGTCGGCACTGAGCTGGCGGTAGATGCCGCCGCTGTAACCGGCCAGCATCTGCAATGAAGATGAATCCAGTTTGGGGATTAAAATAGCGCCGCTGCTATCTTTGATAAAGCTGCCATTGCCATAGGGAATTGGTGCCCCCTGAGCGGTGCCAACACCAAGTATCGACAGGCGAAAGTTGCCCGACTGTGCCAGCATGGCCTGAATGGTACTAAATGCAGATCTGGCGACCCCATCGGTGATCAGCAATAGATCGGCTTGGATATAGCCCCCGTTGGTGGCCAGATTAATGGCCATCTCTATGGCATCCTCAGTGTTGCTGCCGTACTCGGCCAGAAGACTGGGGTGCAGCACTGGCACCAGACTGATAATGGTGTTGCTATCTTCGGTCAGAGGCGACACTGTGTGGGCTTCGCCGCCATAGACTACCAGCCCATTAAAGCCTTCATCCTGCTGTTTAAGGATATCGATCAGTTTAAATCTGGCCCGCACCAGTCGGCTGGGCGCAATATCCTGAGCCAGCATGCTGGGGGATAAATCAAAAATAATGACCAGGGCGCTATCTTGCTTGTGCACCGGTTGGGGCAGCTGCTGCCATGTTGGCCCGGCGAGGGCGGCGCAACAGAGTAACCAGGCCACGGCAACCCAGCCGAGAACATGACCACTGGCGCGGCCTTTTTTGCCACTGTCCCCCTGCATTAAAAACGGCAGCAATTCCGGGTTAATAATATTTTCCCAGTTGCCTGCACTGCGTTTGCGCCATTGATAAAATGCGATTATCACAACACAGGGTAGCAGGTCTACAAACCACCAGGGTCTGAGAAAATGCAGCTGCTCTATGCCTTGCAGCCAATCAGACATGGGCACCTCTGCGACTGTTAATGACAGCGACCAAAAGGCTTAGCATAAAGGCCACAGCCAGAGGCCAGTAAAACAGACTGGCCACAGGGCGAATGGTTTCTGCCTCTTGCTCAATGGGTTCCAGTCTATTGAGTTCGGCATAGATAGCGGCTAGCTCCTGTGGATTGCGGGCGCGGAAAAACAGCCCGCCAGTGGCCTCAGCTATGCCAGTTAATGTGGCTTCATCGAGATCAGCGCTGGGGTTGGTGACCCGTTTGCCAAATAGCCCCCAGGTCTCCTGAACATCAGCACCTATGCCAACGGTGTAGATTTTTACCTTGGCGCGGCGGGCCAGATCTGCTGCTTTTAAAGGCTCCAGTTCACCGGCATTGTTAGCGCCGTCGGTCAGTAAGATTACCACCCGATGGTTTTCCGGGCGGTCTTGCAGGCGCTTGACCGCCAAGCCAATGGCATCACCTATAGCCGTGCCATTATTGCCAGCAAAACCAATTTGGGCTTCATTTAATAATGTCTCCATGGTTTTGCGATCAAAGGTTAGAGGGGTTTGCAGATAGGCTTTTTCACCAAATAGAACCAGCCCCAGACGGTCACCTTCGCGCTTGATAACAAAGTCACTGACCACGGCTTTTACCGCCACCAGCCGATTGACGTCGCGGCCGCGCAATTGCATATCTTCCCGCTCCATGCTGCCAGAGATATCCACCGCCAGCAAAATATCCCGACCATTGGTGGGCACTGCGACTGGCTCACCTATCCAGACAGGTCGCGCCAGAGCCAGTACGGCGGCCACCCAGGATAATGTTAGTAACAACAGCACCAGGTTTTTGCGCCAGTTGCTGGCATTGATTGACAGTTCAGTACCCTGGGCTGCACTGGCCAGTATTGGCGCGCGCAGGGCACGGATATTAATATCTGCAGGGGCGCGCAAACGGCGGTAAATAAACGGCAGGGGTAACAGAACCAGTGCCCAGGGCCAGAGTAGATTTAACATGCTGGCGCAACCCTGGTCTGATGCTGTTTGATCCAGATAATGGCGCTGCTAACAAGCTGCTCTGCCATAGCGCTATCAATTTCCGGCTGCTCGGCATAGAGCATATTATCCAGATTGGAGGGCAG
>Ga0115560_1002652_pt1 | contig 11572 bp, 17 predicted proteins | sample COGITO_mtgs_1105_5_FD_87278 | JGI IMG/M metagenome (GOLD analysis project Ga0115560, IMG submission 87278) | Pelagic marine microbial communities from North Sea - COGITO_mtgs_110509 | ecosystem: Environmental > Aquatic > Marine > Epipelagic | place: Germany:Helgoland, sampling site Kabeltonne... | reverse complement strand
TGGCGCGAAAGGGAAAAAGAAAAAGAAAAAGCCGCCATATCAAAAATAGACTAAGGTTTACTCCTTGACCTTTGAAGCAGGATTGGCTCACCTGTAGTCGAAACGAGCTGCCATTTCGTGCATATAAACGAGATGGTTTACTAAATAAGGCATTTTCTTCTTTGGAAATCCTATGAAAGCAAATTACTATAAGCTAATTGAGCTTGCTGTTGACCAAGGCATAGGGTTTGGATTGAATAGAGCGTTCAAGCATACAGATGAGCCTACCAGAGAGCAGATACACGCTGAAATTGAGCGAGAAATAATGACAGCAATCTGCGAGTATCTTACATTCAATGAGTTACCTGATTGATATATCATTTCCGATATATTTCACATGAATAGATATCATTTTAAATCATATTAGAGCGCGTGTATGATGCGCGCTTAATTAATGTGAGGTTTGAAATGATCACCAGTTACATGATAGTCCTAGTAATAAGCGGTTTAATTCTTATCGCAATCCAAGACATCTAACACCCAGAACTACATTCCTAACCAAGTGCGTATAACCTTCTGATTTTGCGGTTTAAGCCCTTCAAAGTTTGGCTGTACGTTCATTCCAGATAACACGTTAAATCGCTTAGAATCGAATTTAGAGCCTATTAGGTGCATCCATATCTCTTCTGCACGACTATTGATGTCTTTGTATTCAATATGCAGTCCTTTTATCTCTCGAAGCAAGCAATCTGCATTAGGGAAAGGTATTGGTCTGCCAATAGACTTGTATATTTCTTGTATAGGTCTGTGGATGATTAATTTTTTGGCCGGATGAGCATTTAATTTGCTACCTAAGTGGAAAATAGCCGTCTCTGAAATGCCAAATTTGCGACTTGTTGGGTAAGAATCTAACTCGGCTTGGGTATGCGTAGATATAGCATCATGTAAGCACAGTGTAGATGTAGTGGTTAGCCAGTTTGCCATCCAAGTAGTTCTACTGCGCGGCAGCCCAATGACCATAAAATCAATCATTAAAGGCTAATATGACCACAGCACTGGAACAGACTTGCGAATGTCAACGTGTACAAAAGTCTTAGCTATGCCAATGCCCGTAAAACCCATTCTAAGAGCAGTTGAGGCTATGATATACCGTTCATACCCATTACGAGCTTGAATGTCCACAGCGATGCCTTGAGCGTGCGTACCTGGCGCTCCTTTGGCAGCTTCAATGGAATGTGTCTTATCTCGGTATCCACTAGTTATATGGAATGGCATATTGCATTCATGGCGAAGCTGATCCAACTTCTCTAAGAAGAAAGGACACATATTATTTTTGCCGGTTTCTTGGCAGTTAAACTCTTCGATATTAAAGTATTGCATCTGCATTATTTTAGAGGGTTGCTTAAATAATCTAAGCCTTCCCATAAGTCCTCAATTTCTCGTGATAGTTTATTGGATTTTTTGCTAATATCTTTCATGCCGTCAGCCAGTAATTTAGATTCAGTGACTGTTGCGCTCATGCCCTCAATCTTCTTTTCCAGATCAAATACTTGTTTTTGTATTTCAAGTAACTGGTCTTGCTGCTCTCTGATTACTTTTAAGTTGACTCCTAGCTCAGAAAGTTTACTTTTAAGTTGACTAACATCGTTGTCTGTTAGCTGCTGCTGCATTAATCCAATTGTTTTTTGCAGCGGTTTAATATCTGGTATTTCTACGGCTTCTACCGCCGTAAGTCGGCTGTACAATGAACTAGCAGTCCAAACACCACCTCCTAAAGTAGTGGCTAAACTAAATAATATGGCAATATACACACCCTTAAACGATACATTTCCGACCTTTAGCTCTGTATCTTCAAGGCTCATAATTATGCTCACAATTTATTTGTTGTACAAAGCAATCATAACCCATTTTTGTAGGACTGCCACCGTAGAACTCTGTCTGTTGTCCGTAGGCTAAAACATCAGCCTCGGTAACATAGGCATCAATACCAAAGTTATTACCGTTTACATACACTGCTGTGGCGTTCTGGTTAGACCAAGAAACCTTAACGTATTGTTGATTAGCGTCGAACGTAATATTAGCAGTGTCAAAGGTAGTGTTATTGTTAGCTGCTCCAGTTTCTAGGAAATTTGTGGCATCCTTATTAGCTGCAACACTAAGAAATGCTCCAGCGTTTGTGCTGTGGTGTTCTATATCGTCAAGACTCTGATTATAAGTCTGAACCTCGGCCTCTGTGATCTGTAACTGCTCAAAGTTTGTTTGAACATAATCTACAACAGCGGCTTCTTCGTTAGGAGTAGATGCTGATTCCGCTAATTCGTTTACCTTAACTACCTCAACCATGTCTATTACAACCTCTGTAAACACATCAACAGCTTCATGCATTAGCCCTAATTCGTCGTCTGCTGCATTCTCCAGGAATGTCTGAGCGTCACCATAAGGGTTATAAGCAGTAATGCCTGTCAGAGCCTGATTGTAAGCTTGAAGTTCTTGTTGGGTTATCTTGCCAGAGTCGGCTAAACCTTGCGGGGATATAAACCCTTGATTGCTGTAACCAATTGCAGAGCCAACCATAATAGAGGCTGTGTCAATCTTGCCGACGATTGCGGCAGATGTATTTACCAGGTTATCTAGCTCATTCGATTGTGCGGAAACGCTCGCTAACACTAAGGCTATCTTCAGAAACTGTTTCATCTTCTTTTTGTCCAATGGCTAATAGTTTGTTGTAGTAGTCTCTGTTAGTTTCGTAATCAGGTATATAGGTTTTAGGTTGGGTCTTCATAACTAAAAAAGCTCGCTTTCCAACTACAAGCCTGCCGTTTTGCAATAACGGGCAAGGAGTGCCAGATTCAAACATAGCTTTCCAGACCTCAACGTCTTGGCAAAGCCTGCCTATAGCCGCAACTTTCATGCCCATTTCAGCCAACATCTTAGCGTCACGCCTACGGTTACAGTTTTCATCTTCTTTGTAACGCCCAGAGCTATAGCCAATTAAACCAGTTTGCAATGACCTGGATCCGCCGCGAAGACAAGTCTCAACTCCGTTAGATATATAGCTTGGAGCAATGGCACTACCTACAGGTATTTCACTGCTACTACCTGCTCCGTTATAAGTGTTACTAGTAGATTCGTCTTGCGTGTTGTTGTTGCTATTCACTGTAGAACCATCACCATTACTGGTGTTAAGGCTACCCTCTTGCTGGTTGTCGGCAATCGAAACTACTGACAAAAACATTAATAAAGTAACAGCAAAACTTTTCACTACTTTCTCATGCCCATTATTTTACTTACACCCCTAACTCCAAAAGAGCTAGAAATGGCAATAAATAACAGGTATTGATACCATTCTGGCAGACCACCTAATGCAGTAAATCCTAACTTAACTCGGTCAATCACTGTAGTGTCATCCACAATAATAGCGTAACCAATCATAAATATAGGTATAGCTAATACTATTGTCCAGAACTCGTCTTTCCAACTTGTTGCTGAAGCATCAGCCATCTTCGATTCCCAGTGGGCATCGTTTTTAATGACTTCCATTTTGGCTTGGTGAACGGCCTGCTTTTCCTCAGCTTTGTTTTTAAAATATCCTCCAACAAGTTTAGATACCGGAGAAATTAAGCTAGTCAGATTTATCATTGCCAAGTAATCCCTGGACTGTATCAGATTCAAATATACGAATTGCAAACCATATTATTGCAAACAAAGAAGACACTGGAGGCAACCATGCCGCTAATGACAATAATGCTGTTGAACCTGCTGCTACATCTAGTATTTCCTTGCTTGAATCAACCATGATTAGAAGTCCTGTAATGAATCAATGTAAGCTGCGTGTGCAGCAACAACGGCTTCAGTGTGTACAGTAGAGCAAATAGCTTGTACTTCCGCAGTTTCGCCAGAGTAATCATCACCTGCCGATATAACTTTGCGGTCAAAACTTCTGCTTAACTCTGTTTCATCTTCTTTGATTATGGTTGCGGTGCGTAACTGTACGGCTTTGAACACACCTACAATTTCTATCTTATCAATAATGCTTTCTTTAGTTAGTGCCATTTTTTAACCTATGCGTCTGTAAAGTATTGAGCAGAAAAAACAATTTCATTAGTGTCGTCAACACCAGTCTGTAGAGCGTTACCTGAGCCTAAATCGCTCAGCTCTCCGTTTGAAGTTGCACGAAAAGTGATAGCGTAATAGTCTGTATTTTGGACAGGGTATCCGCTATGTGGAAAATAGTTAGCGTTAAATTCATTTGCCGAGCCAATAACTAGCGCGCCAGATTGCTTGCTAAATGACGTATTAGCTACGTTGTACGGCAAGCCTGACAACCTCAAAAACCCAGCAGGGCTGTTTGTAATACTGTCAGTTCGCAGCCTACCTGAGATTGTAACCACGTTTCCAATCTTGGTGTAGTAACCTTGCGTTCGGTTATCTGCCGTATATGTTGGGCTAGTGGTTTGTGCTGTATACGCTGGCGACCATGTGCCTTCTTCATAATCATCTAAAAGATTGGAAGCATTATTCCCGCCAACATAGACTCCATCTGCAACATAAGCCTTGCCATTTACTTCTAGCTCCCTGCTAGGGGAATTAGTATTAATGCCAAGCCTAGCGTTCACGGCATCCCACTTCATTTTTGTAGTGCCAACACTGTTGTAAAAGTTAAAGTCGCCATCAGTAGCAACCTTAAACCTTGAGCGAGTAACACTGCCATTAGTTGACTTAAAATCTAGCGAGCCATGGCTATCACCATTTCTCAATGTGAAAATAGTATTTCCACCCACTTGCGCTAGCTCTAGCTTCTGGCTAGTGCCATCTGTATCTTCTAGCGTAACCCTTGGCGAACCGTCAACAATACGCAAATCGTTCAGCACTGCACTATCGCCTGACTGATATTTGTCAGCATTAAGATTAGTGAAGTTAGCATCTACTTCTGTATTCGTAAGCGGTGAGCCTTTCCCAGCTCTGGTAACTATAGTAGACATTTAAACACCTTATGAAACTGTGATTGTCCAAGTAACAGACATAGTATCGGACGCGCCTTTATTGATAACATCAAAAGTGGTGCGGCAAAGCATTGTCCCTGATGTTGCAGCGTTGAAAATGCCAGCCTCTGTAACTGCTCCAGTTGCATCACCAGCTTCAAAAGTAGACGTATAAATAATAACGCCAGATGCGGGATTTGTAGACGAGTCCAGAATCTCTCTTGTACCTAACAGCGATTCTAATGCGGTATCAGTAAGCGCTGGAGCAGTAGTGCCAGAACCTAACGCCATGTGCGACATTACACCCAAGGCAGTGCCAATCATTCTGCTGGAAATAAAAGCCTTACCTGTGTTGACAACAAGGTTATTGATTTCTTGCCTAGCCTTTAGGTTTCCGTTCTCATCGGTAAGCGTAATAACTACTTCACCTTTAACGCTTAGATTATCATTAATCATTTTGTAGCCTCTTAGAAAGTCTGTTTTATCCCGACATAATCGTCATCGAAATAAGTAAAGTCACAATATCCCTGCATTACAATCACCCCACTCTCTGAAGTGGCAAGCGTATCAACAACAGTTTTACTTACATTTCTCACCTGAGACTCTGTTGCGGTTATAGAATCAGATGCAGTTTTTGTGAATGATACATCTTTTTGCTCTGTTGCAGTGATTGTATCACTAAATACTTTTCCTATGCCTGGGAAAAAAGCATCTACAGTTGTTATTGTTTCAGTAAATGACTTATTTATCAAAAATAAGCCAGTTTCAATAGATGCAATTGCTTTACGAAATACAATAGAAGCTACAGCTTTTTGATAAGCTATAGAGGCTATTGCTTTTTTGTATGCAATCTTGACATAAGCCATTAAAAATCATCTCGCAGGTAAAATTCCATTATTTCATATATTGTCTCAACGGAACCGCTAGAGTAGGAGATTTCAATCTCGCCTTGGTAATAACCGGCATCTAAATCTAAATCGCCTGAAGCAAAAGCAAATATAGCAATGCCATTTGCATAGTTACTATCGACATTAATGCCAGTTAAAGTAAAAAGGACTGTAGTAGTATCTTTTTTTCTAAATTTTAATCGTACAACTCCACCTGCAAAGTTTACCACTGAACCATCGTCTTCACGGGTTACAGTAGCTTTGATTTGTGGTGCTGAGTCGCCTTTGACTAATGTATAAATGTCCATGCTATGCCTCTGGTCGGGTCGGGTAGACCACGTTATCAATATCTGTTTCATTTTCATATACGCTTGGTAAGTCTCGCAAAGCTTGACGATATACAGCGTATTCGGCTTTTTTTTCATCAGCCAATGGGCTATCTGGCATTTGATTCCAATCTGTAGCTGCTAATAATTTATTTCGCTGCCTGCGAATGTCATTTTGACATATACGGATTAAAACTTCATCTGCGAGCGGCTCTGGGTCAGGCTGCTGAACAACCTGTCCATCCACAACCATGTGCAAACTGTCGTCAGCGTCACCAGACATAACAAACTCACCGTCATTTGCCTGGATTTCAACATGACTTGCAGGACATGAACCTGTACGAAGTATTTTGCCATCACTATTATAAATAATAAAATTACTCATTTTTGCAGCTCCACTGCCGTCATCGTGCAATTATTTCTCAGGCTATGATGATTATCAAAAAATGGAAATGTATCTTCTGCAAGCCATCTATAGCGTAATTTATAAGTATTAGTGCCTGACGGCGCGCCGTCATCAACGTGTGACATATTAAGAAGTAATCCATTGCGCTCAAGCCACGCCTGACGTTCAATAGCTGTATTGTAATTATGGTCTTCCTGTGACAGAAATCCTGCTGAAGTAGCAGCCTCACCATGAAAAAAACTTTTTATAACTGTAGAACCGCGCAGCAATTCAAAGTAAATAAAGTTATCACCATCAACAGGGCCACGCATATTGGTTAAAATAGTTCCTGTAAAGTTAATAAGAACAGGAGTATTGCCTGAAGTTACGTTTATATTTAACTGTTGAGCTGTGAGTGTGCATTTAGTGCTTCCTATTATTGGCGTTTTAAATGTTCTCAGAGCTACAGTGAAGTTAGTGTTATTCAATTCAGAGCCAGACTTCGTTGGGTCTGTAAAATGCTCATAAACCGTTCCAACTGTATTAGAAACAACCGGAATAGTTACTGCATTATCTTCAATGTGTATTGTGTCAACGCCCTCTGCCTTAATAACTAAAGTGGGAACGCCTCCAATATTCACGGTGTCAAGAGTTACATCGTCTATCTCTATGCGGTTAGCCTTAACTTTGCCAGTGGTTATTAGACCACCATTAATTGTGGTAATGTCTGAAACGCCCTCAGCTTTAGCAAGCTCTTGATTAAGGTTGGTAAAAGTAACTAAACCGTCAAAGACAACACTTTTAAATGGAGCGTTAAAATCACGAGATTGCGTACCCCCTAGCTCATCTTCAGTAATAAAGTAATATGAAGCCCAATAAGTTCCATCAGCAACAGTTGTCTCTACTGGCTCTGTTTGCCAGTTGTTTGCTAAATCACTAAATACTCCAGTAGTAAAATTATACCCACTAGCTGTAGGGGTTGGAGGAGTTGCGTTTTGCACAATTTGATAATACAAATACCCTGATGCGCTTCGAGCGCCACTTTCACCGTTTTCTACAAGTATAGAAGGTGCAGACCATGTTAATGTGGTATCTGACCCTGTCGGGCCAAGAATAGATGCAATAGTAGTACACAGATATACAGGGTCTGTCCCGCTAGGCACTGTAGATGACCACCCACCTCCAGGAAGGCCAATTGCATTAGTTGAAAAATTGTAACTACCACCTGTAGGGGTTGGAGGGGCTGTACCTGATTTTCTTTTGTAAATATTGAATGTAAATGTACTTGTCGCTGGAGAGCCATTTTCAGCTAATATATTAGGAATAGACCAAGTATTAGCAGTGTCAGTTCCTGAGTCCCCAACTATTTTAAACAGATATGTACAAGTGTAGATTGGTAAAGTACCTGTAGGAACACTCTTACTCCACCCAGTTGGCGGTGTTAAAGAGTTAGTTCCAAAGTTAAAGCCACCGCCCGATGGAGCCGTAAGAGCAGTTGCAGACCTTTTGTACACTGAGGCTTGAAATGTTGACTGCCCATCAAGAGCTACAGCATCAGTAGTGGCATTAACTTGAGACGTAAGAGAAGATTGATTGCCGCTAAAGTCTACAGAAGACAGTTTGTAAAAGTATTGTGTGTTACTAGCCAATCCGCCATTTATAAATTCTTCTGTTTGGGCTGTCCAAGTTCCATTAACATTTTTTGGTCTGCAAGATACAGTAGCCACGACACTGTAAGTGCCATTTGCTGTGTTAGAACGATAGATATTAACGTGAGATAAATCAGTTGCTGTGGGCGTTACAAAAGTTAAGAGAATTGATTTGTATGCTCCGGTCGCTTGCGGACTTGTAGGAACTCCAGGCGCGGTAGTATCTCCAACACCGGCTGTAGTAGTAGTAACAGCTTCGCTGGTAACACCCATTGCGTTTACAGAACTAACCCTAATATCGTAAGAAATGCCAACTTCTATATCAGGCAATTCTGTTTTTGTACCAACAACTCTAATAGAACGATAAGCAATATCGCCTTCTGAGGCTTTTTTCCACTCTACATTGTACCCACTAACAAAAGCATCATTAGCGGCAACCCATGTTACGGTTATTCTTGGTATGGCACTTCCGTCAGCACCTATAAAACTATCAGCTACCGAAGTTAATGTGCCTGGTGAAGCTACGGCAAAAGGGTCTGGAAAGTTTGGATTTAAATTATCTGGCTCTACGTTAGCTGTTTTGTAAGTATAAGTACTAGCTATATAGTCCACTAAAGAGACACTTACAGTGCCATCATAATTTAAACTAACTTCCTCAACTTGAAACAATTTAGGCGATAAATTAGGAGATAATGTCGGGTGTTTTACCGTAACGGTGTCACCAACAGATACGTTTAATGCGTCACTAGTAGCTTTAAAAGCTATTCTTTTTTGGTTTCGTGATTTTTCTACAAATACGCGAGCTAAATCTCGTGCAAGGTAATGACTCTTAACTGTTTCTAAATCAACATTAAGGAGTAACTCAGTATTGTTATCTTCAGTGAGATACTGATTGTAAGAATTAATTTCAGATGTTGTTCCATTTGGATTAGGCCATGTTACTTCGTCTGGCTCAAAATCAATTTCTTGATTAGAAAATTTAACAGTAGCTTGATTGTACTTTTTATCTTTTGGAGTACCCGAAATTTGCAGGGCGCTAGTCATATTATCAATGTCAAATACGAATGTGCTGTTTCTTGCTTTATCAATTACTAAAGAGTATTTACCTTCACTAAATGGCAAAAACCCACGGCAACCCATAAGTAATATTTCGATGTTTTCAAACAAAGTTTTACTAGTTTGTAGTACAGCGTGACATTGAAACAAAGGTATAGCAGCAGCTTGTAAGAAAGGAGTAATAATTTCAGTGCAATCTTCTGCGGCAGATCCAAATGCAACGTCATCTATTACGTTTTGAGGTAGACCTTTTCCGTATCTAGTATTAGTTAAATAATCTCTAATACATAAAGCCGGGTTAATACTGTAACTCCAAGTAGCTGTTTGACCTTTTCTTTGGCTGCTAACACCTAAAGAAGCATCGTAAGCTACGCTAGTGCTGTCTTTTCTTGGGTCATATATTTTTCTACCCTTAACAAGAGCAGTAATAGTTGGAACACCCTGAAAAGCTGTTTCGTCCCACTTTAAACGTAAAGCAACGTAAGCCACACCACTTAGCTTGTGAGCATTTGTCCAACTAGAATCAGAGTCTTTTAAATATTGATCAGCAGTTTGATTATTTGTACCAGTGTAAACATTGTAATCAACAAGACTAGAATATTTAAAGTCGGTAATGTCATTACCATCTATCTGCAAATTAGTTATAGATTCAACTTCCCCCTCACATAGAACCAAACACATATACAAATATTCGTTAGGTATATCATCTCCGTCATCTGCGTTTTGTGTAGCCATATATACGCGAGTTCCACCTACCCTGCGTTCACCGTAAATAACTGGTATTGGCTCAACATTTGATTCTTTATTTACAAGCACTCCAGCCATGTCTTTGGCTGCTTTCTCTGCTTTTTTTTGTGCCTGAACCGCCATTACATAAGACGCAACCGAAACACCAACAGCAATAGCAATAAGTATCATTTTTTACCCCATCTCATATCTTTAACTGACTTAGCAGCAAACTCAAATCCTTTATCATTAGGAAAATGCACTTTTTGAGAATTGTTGTTTGTTCTGCGTCCATGTTCTTTTTCAAAATCTTTCCAGTGTGAAGCGCACTCAACAGTCAAAGTGCTATCATCTCGGCTATCATTTAAACTATATCCTGTAATCAATCCTTGAAATATCATAAATGGAGCGCCAACGACACTGCCTGTATTATTTAAAACAGCCCTATGAATCTTTACCACCACATCTAAGTATGTTGAAACATTAGATTGTTCAGCTAAAAATATAGCATTAAATGAAGGATCAACACCCGATAAAGTAATATTTACAGTATTAACCCTTAACTCTTGAGTTTCTTGCGGAGCATCAACACCGACAAAATGACTGCTAGACGTATAGGTGTTACCTAAAGTTACGACATCTCTACCAGTATCGGTTATATATACTGGAGTGCTGAATTGAAATTCAATTAAAGTTACTAAATTGAAGGAATCCCCTTCAAGCGCGGTGATTGTTGCAGAATTTATACCTCTAGGCATTACGTGGCCTCTATAAAGTCAATTTCAAAGTCTAGCAAAGAAGAAGACCCAAGCTTATAAGAATGGACATCGCTCTCCAGCTTAACTGAAATAGGTACGTTATTTTTTGTAATAGCAGTATTATTAGGAACGGCAGAAACTGATGGTGGTTCAAACTCTAAATTACCGTCAGAAGAAAGATCAGCGGTGATCATATAGACTTTCGTATGATTGGCAAATTTAAATAAATCTCCTGCCTTTAAAGTACCGCTAGTAATACCATCTACAGCGCAAGTTGTCGATCCAGCTAATAATGTTGTTGTAAGATTGCTGCGAACGGTTCCTTCTACTGCACCGCTTTTTTGCCCAATTTGCGGCAATTTTATTGTAAAAGTTTCCTTTCTACCTCTTTGCTTCATAAGAAATGCCATTACAGGTGCAAATTCTTCTCTAGTTATCCTGGAGTATGAAGCACTAAACTCCCATCTTTGGCCCCCTATGCTTCGAGACTGAGTACGCCCAGATAAGCTTGTGCTGACCAACGTAAAGTTTTTCGTGGTGAAATTAATTGCCTCAAATATTGGCGTTTCAGGATATTGTCCACTCATGTTAAAGATGCCCTTCCGCGATTGTTTACTGCCTGGTTAATCATAGTTACGATTTGTCCACGGCGAGAATGTAATAGCCGATCAAATCCTGTAGTGTCATTAGCGACAATACTAAAGTTAACATTTACATTTTGCGTCTTACTAGATTCTTGGTCACTATTAACTGCTCGTTTTAGGTTTTCATTTGTAGCTATTCTACCTGATGTTCCCATACTTAATAGCTCTGGCCCACGCTCA
>Ga0115560_1002651_pt1 | contig 11573 bp, 10 predicted proteins | sample COGITO_mtgs_1105_5_FD_87278 | JGI IMG/M metagenome (GOLD analysis project Ga0115560, IMG submission 87278) | Pelagic marine microbial communities from North Sea - COGITO_mtgs_110509 | ecosystem: Environmental > Aquatic > Marine > Epipelagic | place: Germany:Helgoland, sampling site Kabeltonne... | reverse complement strand
GTCTCTGTGGCGCTGCCGGCAAGGATCAGAGGGCAGTTGTACGACTTGCAGGTGGGCTATCCTGGTGTTTTTTTACGCGGCGAGGGATGGGTGCAGGGCTACGTGTTGAGTTTTTCAAACAGCGTAGACTTTGAGCAGCTCGATGTGCTGGAAGGCTTTGTACAGGGTCGCCCTATTGAACAAAATGAATACCTGCGTGTGCGCTTGGACTGCTTTAGCACGGAGAGCGACGAGCGGCTCGGCGAGGTCTGGGCTTACGAAATGACAGAGTCCACTTTTCGACGTTACAAGGCTATGCGGATTGAAGATGGCAACTGGCCCGTGAGTTGAGCCAGCCCTGGGATTTCCGTAAACTAAATATCACAAGGGCTTGAACTTCTTTTGGTTCTCAAATGCGCTGAGCTGTGATGATATTTAGCAAGCCCACCACCCTACTCTTTGTTGGCGATTCCATAACCGATTGCGGCCGTGACCGTGACTCTGGCGGCCGCGACCTCGGAGCGGGCTATGTTGCGCAGGTGCACGCCCTACTCGGGGCGCATCACCCGCAGGCGCGAGTACGTTTTCTGAATACGGGCATCTCCGGCAACCGCGTGACGGATCTCGAGCGACGCTGGGACCAAGATGTGTTGGCGCACCAGCCGGATTGGGTGTCGTTGATGATCGGTATCAACGATGTGTGGCGCCAGTTCGATGATCCCCTGTCTGAACAAGTGTCCCAGCAGGCGTATTCCGAGAAACTAGAGGCCCTGATTCAACGCACTTTGCCAACTGTTGAAGGGATGATCGTGCTGTCGCCCTTCTTTCTCGAAACCAATCAAGCAGATCCTATGCGTGCGATGATGGATCGTTACCGCGCGGCGGCAATGGCGGTGGCTGAACGCAATGGCGTGCGCTTTGTCGATATCCAAGCGGCTTTTGACACATGGTTGTGCCATAATCCGACACAGTTGTTGTGCGGAGATCGCGTGCATCCGAATCTGGTTGGGCACAACATCATCGCCAGCGCATTTCTCAATGCGCTGGGTTTTGAATGGTAGCGTCGACGGCGTGCGCTGCGACTACTCGGCGGTCTCGTCCTTCTTCACTGCCTTCCTGGCCGTCTTTTTAGCCGCCTTCTTGGTCACCGATTTTTTAACTGCTTTCTTCGCGGCGACTTTCTTAGTGGCTTTTTTGGCCGGTGCCTTTTTTGCAGCGGCTTTCTTAGTCGTCTTTTTGGCTGCCTTCTTCTTTACCGCTTTGGTTGCAGGTGCTGGCTGTGGTGGTTGCACAGTTAGCGGCGCTGGTTTCGATTCTACCTTGGCAGCGGGAACAGCCTGCTTGGGTTCAGCTTTAATCTCCCCTGGTTGGAAGGCATTGGCTTTAACTGGATCCGGTGTGACCTTTGGCTGCTCTTTAGCGGCAGCGATTGGTTGCTCGTAATCCGCGTATCTTTCCTCCGGACGGACGACTGGCTTGCGGCTGCGATTTCGACCGGGCTTTGGTGTTTTCTCCTTATTTGCAGCGCGGTGCGGCTCTGATTTGGACTTTTTCTCAGCTTTGGGTGATTCTTGTCCTTTTTCGGAAACTGGGCTGTGGCCGTCAGGCTGTTCAGCAGGCGTCTTGCTGGGACGTGGTTCGCCCTTGGAAGTGTCAGAGCGCTCGCTGTGGCCGTTTTCGTCTTGTTGATTACGGTTACGACTGCGTCCGCCGCGGCGACGACCACGTCGCGGTTTCGACGAGTCGTTCTGCTCGGAGTTTACCTCGTCCTGTTTGTTCGAGTCAGTCGGTTCAGTTTCGTCCGGCTCTGACTGATGTTTGGCTCGCTCTGTTCGTGGTTCGCTTCGCTCTGCTCGAGGTTCGGTTCGCTCTGCTCGGGGTTCGCTTCGCTCTGCTCGAGGTTTACGTTCATGACGCTTCTTCTTGCGCGACTGCGGTTCCTCGTAGCGCTCCGGGTGCGCTTCGTAGTCTTCGATGGCAGAGCTTATTTTCTCCTCCATTTCCTCGTCGGTGTAGGGAATGGTGCGCTCGATTTGATCCGGTGCTTTGGTGGTAATCGCTTCCTGTTTGGGCGGGAAGTACTCCTTTGGTGGCAGTACGACGGAGCTGTACGGGTCGATTGGCAGCGCGCTTTCAGGCAGCGCAGCCTCCGCGGCAGCACTGAGACGCGGGTACAAAGTGATTTCGTTGGGCACGTTGGGCTCGTTTGGATCGAGCAGGCGCTCGACGGTGCGGGCGACGTGTTCCGGGTCGATGCAGGTCTGGATCTGTTTCTCGCTGCCTGCAGCGTCATCGGTGGTGGTGTTTTGACGCAGGATGAGGTTGGTGACACGCAGGCCGGCGTCACGGGCTTGGTCGAACAGTGCGGTGTTCATTTCACGCAGACCGCCTTCGATCAAAGCATTGACGGCACTGGCCACATGGCCGCTCTTGTTGGCGGGAATGATGTTGATTAATTGACCGCGGAAACGCAGCAGATTCGGCAATGCCAGCCGGGTGAGCATGATGGGGCCGAGCAGGCCAACTTTGAGAATCGCTTCGAGGTTGCCGACCGGGAGTTTCTCAAAGGGTGCTCCGGGGGTCACATCAATTGCGTGAATGAGAATGTGCAGGCTCTGTTCTTTTTCCAGTATCTGCTCGGTAGTGCGAGTAACCGCTGCGAGGTCGCTGAGGTCGACTGCGTGCGCGACAAAGTGTCGATCGGCGAAGGTGACGTTGGAAAAGTTGTTGCCGATGCCGTGTACGCGGCAGCCTTGGCGGATGAGCTCTTCGATAAGTCGAAGTCCGAGCGGAGTTTCAGCTCCGGTGACAATTGCAATGTCCATAAAATGTATAAAGTGGCTCTGTTTGCGGAGAACGCCGGGAGTCGGGTTCGTCAAAAACGCGGAGGAGAGTTTCGGTTGAAAGTTCCGAGGTAAAGGTGAGAGGGGTTTGAACTGTCAGTCAGGATTGCTGAGGTTCAACAACATGTATAAAGCAGTTTCTAAAGCGATTTGAGGCAATGGAATTCTTAATCCAGTGTTTTTTAGATCGATTATGGATGCAAGATGCTTAGCGGGGGCGAAAAGTCAGGCAGACTGGTTATTTTCTTAGAAGGTTGTGAGCGCTGCTGATCGATTCAAGACAGTCGCCGTGTTGTGGAAGTTGTGGGGGGCTTGGTGATTCAGATGTCCAATGGCATCCTGTAGTACGTTCTAAGCATTCTGGAGTAACTGCAGCAGCTCGCGCAGCGAGTGAGCAACAGGAGCGCCGGTCTCGGCGAGACGTTCAGCGGTGTGGTGCCCGTGAGCCATCAGAATGCAGTGAGCGCCAATGGCCTCGGCAACCTCGAAGTCGTGTAAAGTATCCCCCACGAGGACGACTTCCTCCGGGCTCCAGTCTAGTTGTTTGATCCAGCGAAGTCCCTGCGCCACCTTCCCGTCGGCGTAAATGTTGTCGGTTCCCACCAGACCGATGAAGTGCTGCCGAATACCGAAGTGCTGAATGCCGGAATCAAGCGCTTCCTGCGTGGCCGCAGACAGCACGGAGTGTGACATGCCGAGTCTGGTCAGATCGGCCAAAACTTTTGAGGTCTCGGCGTGTAGTGCGCATTCTTCAAACCAGCGTGCTTCGTAGTCGCTGATAAATTCGCTGCTGATTGCATGGAAGCTGTCGGTGTCGGTATCAAAGCCGAGGTAATCGTAGAAATGTACCACCGGGAAACCGAAGTTTTGCTTATAATCTTCTTCCGAGATTGGTTCCCTTCCCCGCTTTTCCAGCAGACCGTTGAGCACTTCCACACACAGCCAAGCGTCGTTGAGGAGCGTCCCGTTCCAATCCCAGATGACGTGCTTGTAAGCTGCGGTCATTTAATCGAGCAGGTCGGGTTTACGTTGAAAGAGCACAGCGGGCACTTGCATCAGCCCGAGGAAAATTAGCGAGCCTTCTAGCCCCGGAACCCCAAGCCGTTCGCCGCGATCAGCGGCAGCCATGTAGTCAAACATGACAGACACGACCATCACAAAAACGAACGCGACCGAGCAGAACGCCAGCAGCGCAAAGGTCGCCTTCCAACGAGCCTCGGAGATACGTGCATAGGGCAGATTGAGCACGCTGCCATAGACTATGAAGTAGATGGCTTTGAAGGTCTCGTAAAATCCCTCAAGCCCGCGTAATGCAGATAGGATTCCTACAAAAATTAATATGGAACCCAGCGCATGGCCTGCCCAGCGGGCATAGCGCACACCATCGGGTACTTGGTTGTTCGGTGCGTTTGTATGTGTGACCATCTTTATTGAAATAGTTTACAGAGATCAGAACCGTGCGCGCGTTCGGCGTCAAGTAGTACGCGCTTGCGGTCCCTGCCCCAACGATAGTTTCCGGTCGCTCCAGACGATGGGACGATACGATGGCATGGAATTAACACGGCAATCGGGTTGGCGGTAATCGCCGATCCGACCGCGCGTGCTGCCTTCGGCTTGCGGATCTTTTTAGCGATGTCTTGGTAATGCAGCTGTGTGCCAAAGGGTACCTCAAGCAGTGCTTGCCACACGGATTTCTGAAAATCGGTGCCTGTAGCGGCGAAGTAGCTCCATTGTGCAGCGGCGGAGCGCTTCTGAAAGCTTGTCAGCCATTTCATAAACGCTTCTTTGAAGACAGGATCATCGGTTGGCTGTGCGCTGTAGGTGGCGTTGAAAGTCAAACGGTCAATTCCTCGCTCACTGAGGCTCGCCTGCATCAGTCCCCACTGTGTTTTTAGCGTTCCAGTGAAATGGTGCCCACGACTACAGCCAACCAATCTAGTGAACAAATTATCATTTAAACTTGCCATGTTTAAAGCTGTGACCTATCTGTGATGTATCCAAAATTAATCACTGAATCATTACGAATATGGCCGCAAAAGCACAAATTAAAAAAACTGAACGTAACCCTGAAGCGGATCGCAAGAACCTCGATCTGGCCATTTCGGGGATTAACAAGCAATTCGGTAACGGTGCGATCATGCGCTTGGGCGAAGCCACCAAGATGGAGATCGATGTGATTTCGACTGGTTCGATTGCGATCGATCTGGCTACAGGGATCGGAGGTTTACCGCGTGGCCGTGTGTGTGAAATTTACGGACCGGAAAGCTCGGGTAAAACCACGTTTTGCTTGAGCATCATTGCGCAGGCGCAGAAGCAAGGCGGCAATGCCGTCTTTATCGATGTAGAGCATGCACTGGACCCGCGTTATGCAAAGGTGGTCGGGGTCGATCTGGAGAATTTGATGGTTTCGCAGCCCGAGAGTGGTGAAGATGCGCTGAATATTACCGAAACCCTGATCCGTTCAGGCGCGGTTGACATTATCGTGATTGATTCCGTCGCAGCACTCGTTTCAAAGAATGAATTAGACGGTCAAATGGGTGACACCACGGTTGGCCTGCAGGCGCGTATGATGAGTCAAGCAATGCGCCGCCTCACGGCTGCGATTAGCAAGTCACAGTGCGTCGTGCTGTTTACTAATCAGATTCGTGAGAAGATTGGAGTGATGTTTGGCAGCCCCGAAACTCAGCCAGGTGGCCGTGCACTGAAGTTCTTTTCCTCGGTGCGTATGGACATTCGACGTATTGGTCAGATCAAGGAATCGGCAGGCAAGGTTGTGGGCAATCGTACCCGAATCAAGATGGTCAAGAACAAGGTGGCGCCACCATTCACAGAGACAGAATTCGACATCATGTTTAACGAAGGCATCTCCCACTCCGGATCACTTGTTGACTTGGGAGTGGAGCATAAGATTTTGGACAAGAAGGGTTCGTGGATTTCGTATAAGGGTGAAATGATCGGGCAAGGGCGTGAAGCGGCCAAGCAGCACATCAAGGAAAGCGTCGAACTCGCTAACGAATTGACTGAATTGATCATGAACAAAGTCAGTGTACGTGGCGGCGAGTCGCTGACTGGCCCGAGTCAATCTGAGGAAAGTTAACCCAGAGAATTTTGGCATATAAACAGGGGTGATCGTCAGAGCATTCGTCAACTAGTAGTGCGTCCGTGTGAGCGGTAGTATCTACGTGATTACGATCATCCCAGTTTTTGCTGTAACCGTGCGGATCGCATAGGCTGTCGAAGTCATGCAGTAATCGTCGTGCGGGCGTGGCAGTATTTTCGAAATGCTCGTCAGTATGTAACATGACCGCGTTAGCGGCTGCATCCATGAGTTTGTGTTCAACCTAGAGGTTGCTCCAACCGTGCGGACCGCAACGGCTGTCGAAGTCATGCAATAATCGTCGCGCGCGGGCGTGGCAGTATTTTCGAAAAGGTCGTCAGTATGTAGCGTGACCGCGATAGCGTTTGGATCTATTGGCTTATGATCAATCACTGATGACTTCAAAGGTCCTGCTCATCGCAATACTATCCAGCATGCGAAAATATGCTATTGTCAGAAATGACCAATTTATCCTAGCCCATTCCTGTAGTAGACTGCTTTCGCTTTTTCTCACTATTTAATCTGATGCGGATCTGCGGGTCTTGTGTATCGCCCTTTCTGGTTAGGTGTCGTTTTTTAAGATGCAAGGTCGTTGTCGTTCTTAGATTACACGAATTTCACCGATTAATTTCTTAAAGTACTCATAATTAGCACTTTCAGTTTATTTAATCGCGTAGTGTTAGAGTTTTCGTCGTGTACGAAATCTACTCATCGCAAATATAGCCCTAAGTGTGATGTTTATGCACCCTAGCGGTCGGTTTTTTGGTTGTTTTGGGCCTTTTAAATGGCTTTATTTGAGAGTATGTGTCCCCTTCTCCGTGCGAGTGTACGTCTATTCTCATTTGAAGGCCTTTAGATGTGTACTTGACCCCGCGTCGGATGTGACGAATTTATCCAATCTATGTCAGCTACCGATACAATAGTTGCTCTTTCAACTCCTGCTGGCGAATCCGCCATAGCGGTGATTCGTTTGAGTGGTCCCGCTTGTCCTGAACTTTCGGGTCAAGTGCTCGGACGTCAACAAGCACTTCGTCCGCGTTACGCGCACTTTGGACATTACATCGATGCGGCTGGAAAGACCCTCGATGACTGTGTCTTTACTTACTTCGAACAGGGCAAGTCCTTTACCGGCGAGTCGATGCTTGAAATCGCGCCGCATGGTAATCCCTTGATTGTGCAGAAGATCATGGAAGATCTCTTTGCGCGCGGCTGCCGCCCTGCCGAACCGGGTGAGTTTAGTCGCACGGCATTCCTAAATGGTAAGATGGATTTAAGCCAAGCGGAAGCGGTATCGGATCTGATTCGCGCCCGTTCTGATCGCAGTATCGAGGTGGCACAGCGCCAATTGCATGGTTCAGTTGGTCGAAAGATGAGTGAGCTAACTGATCGGTTGCTGAGTGTGATGGCGCACCTAGAGGCTTATATTGATTTCCCCGAAGAGGATCTGCCGAGCGAGGACCAGCAAGGTCCTGCCTCCGATCTGCGAAAATTAATAGTAGAGATTTGTGATCTGATCGATACACAACACTACTCCTCACTGCTGCACGAAGGGATTAAGACGCTTATTATTGGTGAGCCCAATGTGGGGAAAAGCAGTTTGATCAACGCACTGACGGGCTCCGATCGTTCGATCGTCAGTGATATACCAGGTACAACGCGTGACTATATATCCGCGTTTCTAATGGTCGGTCCGTGGCGGATTGAGATTTTAGACACGGCGGGTCTGCATGAGGCGGGCGATGCGATTGAGCAAATCGGCATCAACCATACGATCGAGCAGGCTGAAACTGCCGACTTTTTTCTGTTGGTTTTGGATGCAGCCTCCCCCTCCCCTACTCTGCCGGATTCATTGCTGAGTCGCATGACTGCGGACAATACGATCGTGATAGAGAACAAGATTGATCTAGCGCTTGCTCGACCGCACGACGAATTTATGAGCGCGTTTAAGCATGCGCGCATCTCGTTGCAAGAGCGTGCGGGCGTACAGGAATTTCGCCAGCTTTGGGTAGATGCGATTGAGTCCAATCTACAACAGCCCAGTACAACCGATGGTGTGGTGGTGAATGCGCGGCATGCCAGTGCGTTGGGTGAAGCCCGTGACGCGCTTGAATTGGCGGCACAGAAGATGAGAGACGATGAACTGTCTGAGCTGATCGCTGCGGATTTGCGCGAAGCGGTAGAATCGATTGGCAAGGTGGTCGGAAAAGTGGATAATGAACGAATGCTGGACAGCCTATTTAAACAATTTTGTATCGGAAAATGAGTAGTGGACTAAAATTCGGGCCCAATCAGCCCTATGATGTGATTGTCTGTGGCGCGGGCCACGCAGGCTGTGAGGCTGCACTGGCGGCGGCGCGCTTGGGTGCGGATGTGCTGATGCTCACTGGCAATTTGGACACCATCGCACAGATGAGCTGTAATCCTGCTATTGGAGGCCAGGCTAAGGGGCATATGGTGCGTGAGATCGACGCGCTCGGCGGTGAGATGGCGGTTAATGCCGATACCACTGCGATCCAGTTTCGCTTGCTCAACGCGTCGAAGGGACCCGCCGTGCAGGCGCCGCGTGCTCAGTGCGACAAGAAGGCGTATCAGTACCGGATGAAGCATGTTCTCGAGTTGCAGGAGAATTTAGATCTGTTTCAGGCGATGGTGCAGGGCTTAATTTACAAGGATGGACGGGTAGTTGGTGTGAAGACCAACCTCGACGTCGATTTCTATGCCAAAACCGTGATCGTCACCACTGGCACCTTTTTGCGTGGTCTGATGCATGTCGGTAAGAATAAGAACGAAGGCGGGCGCATGGGCGACTTTTCCGCCAACGGTCTGTCGGGGTCGTTCCTCGAGGCGGGCATTGAGCTCGAACGCTTAAAGACTGGCACCCCCGCGCGTATTTTGGGTAGCAGCATAGATTTCTCATCGCTTGAAGAACAACTCGGTGACACGGATCCCACTTTATTTGCCTTTTACGACACGCGTGGTGGCGAGGACTTGTTCCACGTGGAACATTCCGGTCAGGAAAAACTCGGCTGGGTGCCTGGACAGGATCAGGTTTCTTGTTGGATGACCTATACCGGCGAAACCACGCAGCGTGTGGTGAAAGATAACTTGCACCTCTCGGCGATGTATTCGGGTGAGATTACCGGTACCGGGCCGCGCTATTGTCCGAGCATTGAAGATAAGATTGTACGCTTTGCGGACAAGGATCGGCATATGCTGTTTCTTGAGCCTGAAGGACGTAACACAAACGAGTGGTATATTAATGGCCTATCGACTAGTTTGCCGTTTGGAGTGCAGTTGGAGATGTTGCGTAGCATCGATGGCCTAGAGAATGTGCATATGTTGCGACCGGCCTATGCGGTGGAATACGATTTCGCCCCGCCGACACAGCTGTTTGCGACGCTGGAGTCTAAAAAGGTGGAGAACTTGTTTTTCGCCGGGCAAATCAATGGCACATCGGGTTATGAAGAAGCGGCGGCACAGGGGCTGGTCGCTGGGGTGAATGCGGTGCAGAAGCTAAGGGGAGGGGAGCCGTTGGTGTTGAAGCGGCATGAGTGCTATATCGGTGTCTTGATTGACGATTTGGTGACCAAGGGCACTAATGAGCCGTACCGAATGTTTTCCAGTCGAGCGGAGCATCGTTTGCTGTTTAATCACCCGAGTGCGGAACTACGTTTGTATGATCACGCAAAGCGCTTGAATCTGGTCGATCCCGCACGCCTGCAGCGGATTGCTGAAAAAGCGCAGAAGATTGAGAATTGGATTGGGCGCTTGGAAAAAGAGCGCACCAACGGCAGTACCTATGCCGAACATTTGCGCCGTAGTCGCTCTCAGGACGACTTTCCTGCCGAATTAGCGGCAGAGCCACGTGAAGTGCGCGACGAGGTGCATTACCGTGTGGTGTTTAAAGGCTATTTGGAGCGAGAGGCGAAGCAGATTGAAAAAATGCGTCATATCGACCATATTCGTATTCCGGATGGCTTCGACTACGTCGCCGTTAAGGGCTTGCGCGGCGAGAGTGCGGAAAAGCTTGCGCAAATTGCCCCGCTTACCTTGGGGCAAGCGAACCGGATTAGTGGTGTGAACCCTGCAGACATTAGTATTTTGATGGTGCACCTCGAAGCGCGGAATTTGAAAAGAAAGAAGGTTTAGTCGTCTAATTGTCTATCAATGTGTGCGTTTCCTGGGTGCAGCTGAATGTCCTTTAGGTTGAGTGTCTGTGTCACTGAGGTGAATTCACCGCCATCTAGGGGTTGAGGACGGGCGGGCAGTGACTTTTTTCATTATTCGATAGCTCATTCGATTTGTCAGAAGTTGTCATTTTTCTCGAAAGAAACCTAATGCTTACACGCTAAAAAATCTTAGCTTATCGTATGAATAATTTTAAAGCACATCGTATTCTGGTGGTAGATGACGAGCCGGATGTCACTGAATTGCTGAAATACAAATTGGAACAAGAGGGGTATCGTTGCGAGGTCTTGAACGAGCCTCTTTTGTTTGTCAATGTGGCTAGAGACTTTGAGCCTGATCTGATGATCCTAGACGTCATGATGCCTGAATTGAGTGGTTTGCAGGTTTGTCGCATTGTCCGAGCCGATCCCACGATGCAGGACGTGCCTATCATCTTTTTGACTGCACGCGGAGAGGTCGAGGATCGTGTAGAAGGGTTGGAGGCTGGCGCTGCGGATTACATGTCGAAGCCATTTAATACCAAGGAACTGCTGTTGCGGATTGCTAGCGTGCTGAAACGCAATGCGAAGCCGCCATTGGTGGCGGACTCGCAGCGTATCGAAATAGGCGGTGTGTTGGTAAATGAAGCCTTGCACCAGTTGCTGGTGGATGGAGCGGATGTGGTGCTCACTGCTACTGAATTTCGCCTGCTCAAGTTGTTGATGGAGCGCAAGGGTCGTGTGCAGTCGCGCGAGCATCTACTAGTCAATGTTTGGGGTTACGATACCGATATTGAAACGCGTACCGTCGATACACACGTCCGGCGTGTTCGAGAGAAATTAGGGCCTTATGCGCATTTAATCGAGACCGTCCGCGGAGTAGGCTACCGAGCGGTCGATATTTAATGGTTATTATCCTGAGTTTATTGCTGGTAGGTGCGTTGGTGACCTTGTGCAGTTACGTACTGAAAACCCGTCGTTTTGTTCATGAGTTGGAGGATTCGGTGCGTCTAAATCGTCGTCTGTTGGTGCATGGATCACCCGCAGCGTTTCAGCGACTTGGTTTTGACAGTCTGGTGCGGGAGACGAATGCCCTGATCGATCGCTACCAACACCACTCGGAATTGGAAACGGGTGATTCCAATCAATTGGCAGCGACTCTGGGATCTATCCAGGAGGCGGTGATTATTTTTAACGATCATAATGTGATCGAATTTGTTAATGAATCCGCGTTGCGCTTGTTTCAGCGAGGGCGACCACTCAAGGGGGCACGGTTGGAGTCGGCGCTTCGCTCATCGAGTCTTTTGGAGTTCCTTGATTCGTATCATCGCGATCAAAGCTTAAAGCTGCAGCACGTCAGTGTGGAGCGCGGGGATGAGGAACTTTGGTTCGAGGCCACCTGCGCTGAGGTGCGCGGTGTGGCTGCGGCGCGATCAGTATCGACCTTACTGGTGCTGCATGACGTTACTCGCTTGAAGCGGTTGGAGG
>Ga0115560_1002613_pt1 | contig 11663 bp, 6 predicted proteins | sample COGITO_mtgs_1105_5_FD_87278 | JGI IMG/M metagenome (GOLD analysis project Ga0115560, IMG submission 87278) | Pelagic marine microbial communities from North Sea - COGITO_mtgs_110509 | ecosystem: Environmental > Aquatic > Marine > Epipelagic | place: Germany:Helgoland, sampling site Kabeltonne... | reverse complement strand
TGGTGGTTGAGTCCCAGATAGTCGTTGCTACTGAGAAGGATCATTTCCTTGCCGTCTTTCCAGATATGTGTGCCCACCTGCTGGTCAAAGTGGTGGTAGTAGGGCTGATATTTCAGCCGCAGCTTGGTGGCTTCATCCTGGCGACAGCGACGGGCGATGCTGTTTCTCTTTTGAATAAATTTTAGTTTACTGATCATTCGGGTGCTTGTTTGAAATCTGCACGATGCAGGTTCATTGTTGTCGATTGCTTCGCAATAGGCAGTTTGCCAGTAAGTCGATAGCTGCTTTTATTCGCTGTGCGGTAGCAAATGTCAAAGTTTTCTCCATGCTGCGAAAACGCCTCGATTTGTATGGCTTTACTGCTGTTGGAGAATAACCAAGCGAGCATTGTGGGTGCAGTTATCGTGGTGGAGTAATGCATCGCATAGCTAGGCGTTTTTACATTGAATCGCTTACTGTGCCAGCCGGCGATCGATGGCTGCTCTTGTCCGATACTCAGCTTCGCTTGCAAAGGAACTTCTCGCGAAGTGGCGAACGACAGTGTCGCGGTTCGTTCTGCAGTGTTTATCTGTACGGTCTGATTGTTGAGTGTCCATACCGTCCCAGGCGAGCCATGCCAGAATCCGTCGATCTTTTTCGGGCTAAAAGTGATCAGATGGTCGAGCACCATTAGCACTCCTTCCGGTAAGCGCACCACAACACGCTGCCAATTTGCTTGAGGTGCTCCCATCGAACCTCGGAACGAACTTTCGCCCCAAGCAGCTTCAAAGTCTTTGGCTTGAATATAACCACTGCCATCGAGCGGCCCTTCGGCTTCGTTGGGCTTTGGATCACTCGCCTGCCCATCGACCATCAGTACATTGTGGCCACGCGGCCCCTGAAAATAATCCCTCCATGGCCCTGGTTTGTAGGTGTAGCGCCCATTGTCGACGACCACATCGAAGTCGCCATAACTAAGAGAAAGGTGTAAGTGATCCTCATGCTGGTGATCGATGCCGCCTGGGCCGATATCGAAAAAAGCCCACAGTGGGTGGGAGTTCTCGCTTAATTGCCGAAAGATGACATGACCGGCTTGTTTAAAATAACTAAACGTGGTTGGCAGCGGAGCGGGCGCGCCGCGGTGAATTTGCGTGAGATGTCTAATATTTTCTAGGTCGGAATCGTTATTCAGCGGTGCAAAACCATTGGGCTTTTGAATCGCCGCAAAGTAGTCCCACATGCGATCCACCCGGGGATTCCAGTGCTCAAGTAAGTCTTTTTCTTGGGCGCTTTTGAGTAAGGTGATCAGTAGTTGGTAATTGAGTAGTACCACACGCTGGTAGTGTGCGGAGAGTTCTTTGTGAGCCCCTGCTTGATAGAACTGCGCTGCATATTCCTGCTCTAGTTTATCCAATGCGTAGCGTTTCCACGTTTGACTGTTTGTTGCTTCCGGACGCAGTAATGCGAGCTTGAGCAGTGCTAACATTTCGGTGATCAAATGGTTGCCGTGCCACGCGTGGTGGGATTGCAGGTAATCGCCATGGCTGTCGAGGGCACGCAGGAATTTCGGTTTGAGTGCCTCCGGGAAATGGGGGTTTTGCCACAGCTTTACATAAACGAGATCCCAGCTTTCGAGTATGCGTCGTGCAGCTTCGAGGGGGCGCCAAGCAGTGGAAAAGCTGATGCGTTTGGGTGGCGACGCGTAGCGATCGAGCCAATCTTCCAAAATCGCAAACAGCTTTTGTGCGTAGCGGGAATCGCCCGTAGCTGAGTAGGCGAGGTAGAGTTCTTCAAAATAGCGGTGCCGATTTAGAAACCAGGCCCATTCTTTGTCGTCTTTGGGACCACCGTGTTGCCAGTCGTACTTTGAGCTATGCTTGATCCGCGGACTACCGCGTACTCCCTGAAAAATAAATGTATCCGCTAAAGCGGCATCGGCCACTTCCAGGCGAGTATTAGTGAATTGTGGCAGTTCGCGGTTTAATTCTGTGCCAGCCTGCAGCCAGCCGCCGAAGCAGATGCTAAAACCAATAATATAAAGACTGCGCCAATTCATGCCGATTGCATCGCGCGTCGCTTAATCTACCGATGAGTCTAGGTCTTGACTCAGCTTCTGTGCGATTGCGCGTGCGCGCAATCGTACCCAAACTCCAGCAGCCAGTAGCAACAATGGCGAGAGTAGTACTTGTTTCACGAAATGTAGGGTATAGCTCGGATTGAAGCTGTCGTAGCTGACTAGCAAGTTGCGTAACAACCACAGTCCCCCCAGCCAGGTGAGACTAAACGCGAAACAACGAACGAAAATTAAAGCAGGACGCATAGGAAGTAGCAAAATAGCGGAGTGGGGAGGTGGCAAGGTTACAGAATGGTAGAGTTGCAAGAGTACTCGGAGGGATTCGTTAGCTGTAGCGACTGGGGTTAGCCGGAAACCGATGACTGATCTGAAATTATGAACTGCGAAAGGCGCTAGAAAAATGACTCAAGCTCTTTGAACCTTTAATACTGTGCCACTGTTTAACTTTGATACTCTTTACTCCTTTAAAAATCCATCTTCCATTGGGAAGACGACGTCGCAACGCTGGGCGAGCTCAGGATTGTGGCTGACCATGATAAAGGCATTGCCCCGCTCATGCGAGATCTTGCTGAGCAAATCAAACACACGATCGGCGTTCTTATGGTCGAGGTTCCCTGTCGGTTCATCGGCCAGTAAAATTGCCGGGTCATTGGCGAGGGCGCGGGCGATCGCTACACGTTGTTGTTCGCCGCCGGAGAGGTGATTTCCCAGTCGCGCAGCTTTGTCTTCAAGTCCGACATCTTGCAGTAATCCCATCCCACGCTCACGCATTTCCTTTTCTGACCAGCGCCCCAGCTTTTTCATCGGAATGGTAATGTTTTCTAGGGCAGAGAACTCTTTGATTAGAAAGTGGAATTGGAAGACGAAGCCCAGCGATTGACTGCGCATCTGAGTGCGCTGGTCATCGGTCAACGCGGCTGTGGCTTTGCCTGCGATTTCGATGGTCCCGGAATCCGGCCGATCCAGCAGGCCGAGTAAGTAGAGCAGGGTGGATTTGCCTGAACCGGAGTGTCCGACAATCGCGTGAGTCTTGCCGGCCTCGGCTTGTAGGCTCACATCCCGCAGTGCATGCACACGGTTTTCCCCTTCGCCGAGGAAGCGGTTCAGTTTATGGGTTTTTAGGACGGTCGGCATTTTAAAGTGGGAAAGTTTTAAGTGGCAAAGTCGCAAGGTGGCAGAGTGGGCGTTTCAACTATATGTATGCTACCTGAATCTTTAGCGCTTAAAATGATTTTATTACTAGGTTCGCTTTATATTTTATTCTGTAACTTTCAAACTTTGCTACTTTTCTCACCTCTAGATTACGTACTACTACCGCGGATGACGTCGCCGGGTTCCAAGCGTGCGGCGCGGCGCGCAGGAAAGTAAGAGGCGATGGAGACCACGATCGTGGCGATGACTCCGGCCCACACATAATGGCTGATGTCCCAATGAACCACAAAGGAATCAGCAGCAAAAATGCCGCGTATGCGGATCGGGATTTTTGACAATCCATAAGTTCCAGCTGCTGCGGTTATCCAACCTAGTAGTATACCTGCGAATAAGACGATTAACCCTTGGAACATGAAGATTTGAGTGATGTCGAGCCGCATGTAGCCCATTGAGCGCAGGATTGCGATCTCACGTGTTTTATCAATAACGATCATCACCAAAGTGTTAAACATGCCTAATCCGGAAATTAAAATAATCGTAGAAATGGTAATCGCTGATGAAATTCTTAAAACGCTAAAAACTTGAAGCCATGTTTTCTCTCTATTTTGCCAGGCCATCGTGTAATGGGAAATTGCATGGCCGATGCGCAGAGCTAACTCTGGGGCAATTTCTGGATCAATTAAATTGATTTGAATAAAGGATGCTCCTTTAGGCTTGTTGAGCAGTGGGCGTATCGAGGGCAAGTGTAGATACACACGTTCACGGTCAACTTGGTCGATGCCGGTTTCAAAGATAGCCAGGACCTTAAATCTTTGAGGTGTGCCGCTTGACGATTTGAGCAGTACAGAATCGTCAATTTTTAAGTGCATTCTCTTCGCTATGCGAGTCCCGACGATCAGACCATAAGGGTTTTGGGAAAATTCATTTATCGACCCGTCGATAATCTGGTTTTCCAAGTCGGAGACTCCTATAAAGCTATTTAGATCGATGCCGTATGGTTTGGTGTCGTACTCCCTGAAATTAGCCAACAGTGAGGCGTTGCCACGTATGACCGGCGATGCCGCAGTGATTTCCGGGAATTGGGACAGAGCTTCTTGTACTGCATTTATTTGTTCGACGCCCGGAATATATTTCACGGATCCTTGTACTTGGATGGCGAAACTGCTACCAGCTGACGCAGCGATAGGGGGGCTACTTTGTATACGATCTTCGATACGCACCATTCCGTTGACGCCAAGGATCGTCTTAATGAAATACTGTTCGAAGCCTGCAGTTTGTGCTTGGGCAATGATAAAGAAAGCCACACCGAGTACAATGCCGGTTAGGCTCATGAGCATGGCTCTTTTGCGGGCTCCGAGGAAACGGATCGCAATCATTAGGTTGGTTGTCACGGTATGAATTTCAGCTAAAGGTGACCGTTTATTTTTGGACTGAAACTCTTGAGCCATCCCGAAGCTTTGACAGGTTCGTTACTGCCAATACGTCACCTTCTTCGACTCCGTCCAGTAATTCGATAGCGCTTAAACTTTTAAAGCCTAGCGAAGCCTTCGATAAGCGAGCTCGTCCATCTTTGATGATAAACAGAGTATCATTAAATAGTGTGGCGCGCGGTGCGACGAGGGTATTTTCGCGTTTGTTTCTAAGTATGCTGGCCTCTCCGCTGAGTCCTGGGATGAGATCCTCGGAATCAATGTTTACCTCTAAATAGCAGCGGTACTGCTGGTTCTGTGGGTCAGCATTTGGAAGAACTTTGACGACTTTGGCGTCGTACAGTTGAGGCCCGTAGGCGAGGAAGCGTACGGATGCGGGCAGCCCTATTGTGATGCCTGAGAAGTCTTCTTCATTGATGCGAGCTTCAACCAAGAGTGACTCGCTAAATAGGCGAACCAGCGGTGAGCGCAGGGAGACTACTTCGCCGGGCTGCGCGTAAATTTCAGTTACCGTTCCCGATGCCGGTGCTTTAATGATACAAGCACTGATACTATCTTTTTGTAGCTGTATATTATGGTGTAAATTCGATAAATGCTGTTCGCGGGCAAGTTGCTCTTTCTCCTGTTGTTCGGTGAAAATCCGAAATTCATCACGGCGTCTGATTAGCTCGAGTTCCGGATATTCACCAGTTTTCGTGAGACGCTCGTAGTAGTCCAAGTCTTCTTTTTTTAATCGAAGTGCGACCTCTTCATTATAGTTTAATGCATACTGGGCTTCGATGTTTTTTAACTCTTTCGTTAGTCGCTGCTGGTCAATTACGTATATGCTAGGATCGATTTCCATTAAGGTATCACCTTTCGTTACAATTTGCCCGCGCTTAAGGCTAGTTTCTTTTATCAGCCCTGAAACATCACTGGTGATGGTGAGTTCAAATTCAGGGTCGACTTTAACGGCGGCGGGAACGGCATCGACGGCTGTGGTCAGCGTAACGGTCACTGTTTGTACTGGGATGGCACGGTTGAATACATTCCACGTTAACACGCCTGCTACGATGGCGATGAGTATCGCCCAAGTTATTTTAGATTTACCGATCATGCTTCAAGTTATTGGAGTGGGGTCTGTTAGGACTGATTGATTCGTTGTTATATCGCTTAGCTTTTTGCCGGTGTCACTAAATCGAGGTAATCGTTGAGCATCAAAAGCAGTACCGACTGGGTGCGGATCAAATTTAAATCGGCACCAGATTTGTTTAACTCGTGGGCATGAAGCTCTTTAGTCGAAACTCTTCCGCTTTTTGATTCACTGTGCTTGGATGAATAACGGGCAGCATGGAGGTCTGCTCGCTGCGCTTCGAGTCGAACTAGCTTGGTTTGAAACGCTATCTGCTGGAGGACTTGCTCTGCTTGTGCAGTGATTTCTTTTTTGTAGTTGTTTAAGCTAACTTCATAGCGACGTGCTCGCAGTAAAGACTCACGTTTACTCGCAGATGTTGAAAAGCCATCGAAGATATTCCAATGCACATTTAAACCAACGAAGTAGGTGATGGCATCGACATTATTCTGGGCACCAACATTGCGCTGATCCTGGCTTGCATAAGCGGCAAAATTGATGATCGGTCGTTGGAGTGCTTTGATCCGGATCAACTCTTCTTCTTCGCGCTTAATTCGATTTTCTAGCCGTCTCACTTCTCCATGCTGGCTAGTCCACGCAGACGATGGCTTCGTTTCTTCGAGCGCAATGTAAGCCTCAATTTGTGCTAAATTCGGCATCGGCATTGTCTTTTTCAAGCTCAGCGCTTCCGTGTAGCCGGTCTTTCGCTGAAATGACGTCATAATGCGAGCTTGGTCAACCTGCGCTCGCTCAATGTTCATTAAGTGTTGGTTTAAGTTAACTTCCGCCAAATTTGCATCGATATTAGAGATTCGACCCAATTCTGACTGTGAAGCAAATTGTTCGAGATCATTTTCCGCTATTTTTTTTTGTAATTCCAAGTGTCGCAAGTTTACTTTATTGCTAAGTAGGCTGAGGTAGTCGGCGCGGATGCCTCGCTTAATTTGGCGCAGGATAAGTCCTCGGTGCAGCGCCTCGCTCTCATTATCGAGTCTAGCTTGCTGGATTTGCGCTTCAATCGCTCCCCAATGATAGAACGGGCGAGTGATTGAGGCATGGAAAGTCACTCCGCCACTGGATTCATCTTCAACACCTGGGGCATCGTAGCTGGTTTGGCGTAAGCCTAAATTTGAGTTGAGGTCGAGGCGAGGGTAGTAAGCAGCCTTGGCTCGCTTTAAGCGTTCTTCTGCTTCTTGTTCGGTAATGGATTGCTCGATTAGCTGTGGGGCTTGTCGTTCGGCTGCAAGAAGCAGTTTTTTTAGCTCAGGGAGATGCTCCTCAGGCATTGGTAATGAGTTTGCCTCAACAGCGCTAAACGTTGCAGTTAAGCTAAAGGCACTAATTAACAACAGCTTAAAGTTGGCTAGGTGACTTGTTTCTAAAGTAAGCATATTTCTAGATTGGATAATTTTGTATACGGTAAGGCTCAGCACATTTACCAGTTTTTTAAAGGGCTAGGAAGCGAACATTCAGATCGCTGTTTGAACTGCAATATTAAATTGTTGTCTGGTGGTATGACTCTGAATCGCGTTGCTACCAGTGGCAAACGTATCTGCCACCAGCAGGGTGGCAGGATATAGTAGGAGAAACAGAGTCCAGCTACACAGCGACTTATAGTGCAATCAGTGATGGCCGGACTTTTTCAGTAGTTGTAAAAAATGCTGCTGGTAAGGTTTATAGCGATGCTGGCGTCGAAGGTGAGTGGCACTGGGCGAGCAGTGGCGAGCCCGGTGATTGGCGAATGAGCACCATAGGGTGAAGGAGTGCATCATTTGATGGATTTATTCTTTACTAACCATAAATAGAGTTTTAATATTTGATTTTATTTATGGTTAGCTAAGTTGTGATATTAGTATGCCACACTTTGAACAACACTGACCTGATGAGCGAAAATCGTTCAATACTTTAACTTTCAACTGTTTCACTATGTTAAAAAAATATATTCTACTTATACTTTATTTTGCACTTGTGTCGCTAAGTGCGAACGGCCAACAAAGCAGCGACGTAGTCAGAACCGACAACAACGTTTCCTTAAAGCTAAATCTAGATGGAGAGTCATATCGTGTTGTGCAGGGGTTTGCTGGTTGGATCGAAGTTATTGATTTTACAAATCCTTATCTTATTGACAACTCAGTGATAGAATATGGCACCGATTTAATTCGATTAAGGGGGCCTTTAACGATTCCCAGCACTCACAACGAATTGCCTGTTATTTGGATTGATAGCTGGGCTTTCTTTATCAGCGAAGTAACCAGCGTTACCATACCTGATAGCATTACCCGTATAGAGAGGAAAGCTTTCAGAAGCTGCGACAAACTAACCAGCATCACAATTCCTGATAGCGTTCGTTACATTGGGGAGGAAGCTTTCTCTAATTGCGAGAGACTAACCAACATTACTATTCATAGTAGTGTTAGGTACATCGGAGATAATGCTTTTGGTCAGGATGATCTCGGTGGTTTAGGTACATACAACCCATCTATTACTCTAAATAAATATGAAATAGGATTAGCCAGAGATCTTGGTTTTCATCAAAAAGTGGCTAATGTAGTCATTCCTGACGATGCGACTTCAATTGGTGGTAGTGATTATATGGGTATGGGTCGCCTAAGCAGTATCATAATTCCTAATAGTGTGACTTTCATTGGGAGTTCGGCTTTTAGAAACTGCCCTAACTTAACCAGTATCACAATCCCTAATAGTGTGACTTCTATTGGAGATCTTGCTTTCTCTAATTGCGGTAGTTTAACCAGTATCACGATCCCTAATAGTGTGACTTCTATTGCGGATGAAACTTTCGAGTACTGCGATAGTTTAACCAGTATCACAATCCCTAATAGCGTGACTTCTATTGGGAATGGTGCTTTCGGAAGCTGCGCTGCGCTAACCAGTATCACAATCCCTAATAGTGTGACTTCTATTGGGGATCGCGCATTCTTTTACTGCGCTGCGCTAACCAGCATCACAATTCCTGATAGCGTGACTTCTATTGGGAGTGCTGCTTTCGCTGGATGCAGTAGCTTAACTAGTATCACAATTCCTGATGGCGTGACTTCTATAGAGCATGGTGCTTTCGCTGGATGCAGTAGCTTAACTAGCATCACAATTCCTGATAGCGTGACTTCTATTGGGGATTTCGCTTTTAGAGACTGCAATAATTTAACCAGCATCACAATTCCTGATAGCGTGACTTCTATTGGGGAGGAAGCTTTCTCTGGCTGCTATAAATTAACCAGCATCACAATTCCTGATAGTGTGACTTCCATTGGTGAGAAAGCTTTCTATGAATGCGCTTACCTTACTAGCGTCAGTATAGGTCGCGCAGTTGATTTCTTGGGGGATAACGCTTTTTCTAAATGCGTTAATCTGTCTAGTATCACCTTCGAAGGTAATGCGCCTTTAACTCAACCATATAATTTCAAATTCTTCTTTGATATTAGTTCAGACGCCGTCATTTATCATTATAATTCTGCCTCTTGGTTCACCTACCCTGAATGGCAAGGCGTCCAAATAGAGATTCGCTATGCAGATTTTGATGTTAATGATTTTGACGATGATGGCCTTTTTGACCCATGGGAGATTCGATTCTTCGGTAACTTAGACCAAGATAGCAGCTCTGACTTCGATTCTGATGGTTATACTAATATACAGGAATATAATAGTAGTACCGAACCTAATAATCCAGGATCTTCTCCTTATTGGAGATACATTGATCGAGTTCTGACCATCGAAACTTATACTGATCCTTACCGAGCTATAATCACTGGGAGCGATAATGCCTCAGGCGATTTAGTTATACCTAATAATTACTTTGGTTATCCTGTAACTAAGATTGATGATAGTGCTTTCTACGAAAGTAGCATAACTAGCATCACTATTCCCAATGGTGTCACTGCGATTGAGACTTCGGCATTTCAAGGCTGCTCAAGATTAAACAATATCATTATACCAGATGGGCTATCTGTCATTGGTGAATATAATTTTGCTAATGACAGTCTATACCACCACTCAAGTAATAATCTTAATTATTTAGTCGGGTCGGGTGGAATGAATGCCTATCTGATACGTGCGATTAATGCTAGTGGAGACATATCAATTCCAAGTCAAATATTAGGGAGTACAGTAACTTTGATTGCAGATGGTGCTTTCAAAGATTGTAAAAGCCTGACTAGTATTACCATTCCTGACGGAGTAACTTCTATTGGAGATAGTGCTTTCACTGGATGCAGTAACTTAATTAGCATCACAATTCCTGATAGCGTGACTTCTATTGGAGATAGTGCTTTCACTGGATGCAGTCGCTTAACTAGCATCACAATTCCTAATAGCGTGACTTCCTTTGGAACTCCTAGCATTACCGCGCAGCCTGGCTCTTATTCTGCAACTATAGGGGGCATTGTGACGTTGAGCGTAAGCGCGATCGGAGGCGAACTCATTTACCAGTGGTATAAGGGAAGTTCGGCAATAGCGGGTGCGACTTCATCTTCCTACACAATAAGCAATGCTTCAAGGGATGACGCAGTTGCCTATACTGTAAAAGTGAGCAATAGCTCGAGCAACATAACTAGTAATGCAGCTGTGGTAACTATTCAAGTTACACCTCCTAGCATTGATACGCATCCGATATCGCAAGGCGCGATTGTGGGTGATAGCGTAGTACTGAGCGTAAGCGCGATCGGAGGCGAACTCATTTACCAGTGGTATAAGGGAGGTTCGGCAATCGCGGGTGCGACTTCATCTTCCTACGCAATAAGCAATGCTTCAACGAATGACGCAGGTGGCTACACTGTAATAGTAAGCAATAGCTCGGCTACCGTAACTAGTAATACAGCTGTGGTATCTATTCAAGTCATAGCTCCTAGCATTGATACGCATCCGACCTCGCAAAGCGTAGTAGAGGGCAGTAGTGTGGCTTTGAGCGTAAGCGCGTTCGGAGGCGATCTCATTTACCAGTGGTTTAAGGACGGTGCGGCAATCACGGGTGCGACTTCATCTTCCTACACAATAAGCAATGCTTCAACTAATGACGCAGGTGCCTACATCGCGGTGATCAGCAATCCTAAGGGAAGCGTCGAAAGTAGTGTCGCTACAGTGTCGGTGATAATGCTGCCGAGTATCGAATCGCAGTCGTCGGGGAGCTCTGTGGCGTTTGGCGATAGTCTGATGTTGAGCGTGAGTGCCAGTGGAGAATCACTGAGTTACCAGTGGAACAAAGACGGAGTTTCAATCGCTGGAGCGACGAGTGCATCATACATTATTGGGATTGCAACAGACAGATATGCCGGCTGGTACCAGGTTGTGGTAAGTAATGCTGGGGGCAGTATGATTAGCAATCCTGTGAATGTGAGTGTTTCTAGTGCCCCTGCCTTGAGTGTGTCCTCTAGTCTGATCAGTACGACTTCAGGTGATAATGTTGTTCTAACTGCTAATGGCTTAAACGCCTATCTTGATCTTGAAACGGTAAGGTGGTATACCACCGGCTATTTATACCCATCCCTTTTAAACATTGGTTTTAGTGGCCATACCATTTATGATGCAAGCGAGTACGATGAGAAGACATATTGGTTTGAAGTTGAAACAATAGAAGGCGAAGTTATACGTAGTGAGTCATTCGAGCTAACATTAGATTCTGTATCTAATCCTACCATCTCAGCGCAGCCGGCCTCGCAGAGCGTCACCTCAGGCTCCAGCTTGACCTTGAACGTGAGCGCATATGGTGGCTCACTGAGCTACCAATGGCAGAAGGGCGGGGTAAATATCAACGGCGCGACCTCGTCTTCCTATACGATCGCAGGCGTATCGACCAATGATGCGGGTGCCTACACTGTGGTGGTGAGCAACAGTGCTGGGAGCGTAACCAGTAATGCGGCGGACCTCACAGTGCAGCAATCTGGCCCAGGAGTCACAGCGCCGAGCA
>Ga0115560_1002612_pt1 | contig 11663 bp, 9 predicted proteins | sample COGITO_mtgs_1105_5_FD_87278 | JGI IMG/M metagenome (GOLD analysis project Ga0115560, IMG submission 87278) | Pelagic marine microbial communities from North Sea - COGITO_mtgs_110509 | ecosystem: Environmental > Aquatic > Marine > Epipelagic | place: Germany:Helgoland, sampling site Kabeltonne... | reverse complement strand
TTGTTGAAGCTGCAAAGGAAGAAAAAGAATAACAAATCAATTATAAGTAATTAAGCAATAATAAAGTCGTTAAGTTCTTCTCACGGAAAATTTTAACGACTTTTTTTAAACTATTAGATCATGATAAAAATAACAGCTGCAGAAGTAAATAAATTAAGACAAGCGACTGGCGCAGGAATGATGGACTGTAAAAAAGCCTTAGTTGAAGCCGAAGGCGATTTTGACAAAGCAATAGATAACCTTCGCAAAAAAGGTCAAAAAGTAGCTGCTAATAGAGCCGATCGTGACTCTTCTGAAGGCGCTGCCGTTGCAAAAATTAATGCGGACAATACGGTTGGTGTAGCCATCGTTTTGGGATGTGAAACTGATTTTGTTGGAAAAAACGAAAACTTTTTAGCCCTAGCGAGTCAGTTTGGAGATATTGCTCTAAATCAAGATTCTAAAGAAGCCTTTTTAGCGGCGGATTTTGGAGGCATGACAGTTGCTGAAAAATTGATCGAACAAACTGGTGTAATTGGTGAAAAACTAGACATTACAGCGTTTGAAAAAATTGAAGCTGCTTATGTGGGTTCTTATGTACATATCAATAAAATTGCTGCGGTTGTAGGGTTGTCTGCTAAAGTTGACAACGCTGACGTTTTAGTAAAAGACGTTGCGATGCAAGTCGCTTCTATGGGAGCTACTACACTTTCATACAAAGATTTTGACCCTGCATTCATTGCCTCTGAAACAGAAGCTAGAATTGCAGTGATCGAAAAAGACAATATTGAGTTAGGTCGTTTGGGAAAAACACTTAAAAACATCCCTCAGTACATATCTATGGCTCAATTAACGCCAGAAGCATTAGCACAAGCTGAAGACGCTGCAAAAGCAGAATTGAAGGCTGAAGGAAAGCCAGAACAAATTTGGGACAAAATTTTACCTGGTAAAATGGAGCGTTTCATTTCGGACAATACCACTTTAGATCAAGAACAATGTTTATTAGATCAAAATTTTATTAAAGACGATAAGATAAGCGTTGCAAAATATGTTGAAAGTTTTGGTGATGTATCTATCACTGGTTTTAAACGTGTATCTCTAGGATAACATCTATTTTAAATCTAAAAAAAAAGCCTCGAGACTATCTCGAGGCTTTTTTTTTGTCCGGAACTACTAATTGTGTCCTAAAGCATATTGAATTCCTAAAGTAACCAACCATTTTTTGCGCATCTGGATACCAGAAACATCTTGAGCAATTGGCACTTTGACTTCTGCAGCGATTCGGAGGTTTTTCAAGGCTTCATTTAAAAATAAAACATTCGCTCCAATCCCTAAATCCCATTGACTTCTTCCAGAATTGACCGTATTAAATAAAGGCATCATCAGTGGGTTCAAATCAGAATCTTTTCCGTTTATTTCACCTAGATTAAAATAACTAACACTTGTTGACACACTCAAATAATCCGTCGCTTTGAGGGCTCCCCATCCTACAAAATCAAATCGATTGCCTAAAGAATAGTTTTGAGAATTGGTTCCGAGCCTAAATCGATAGGTCGATTGAACCCCCAAAGAAAACTGATCCCATTGGCTGAGATACGTTGCACCCAGAAAAGGATCAAAAGTACCACTGCCCAATTGCATAGAATAGGCCAATGGTGTGTCTGACGTCACTGGAGTTGCATCGCGTTGGTTGATGTCGCCTACAGGGATAGAAATACCGATATTGGCATGAAGTGATTGACGGTTTCTATTGAATACTTGGAATAAACCCGTTAATAAAACATCCCCAAAACCGCCGGATTCCGTTGTGAAATCGACCCCCATTTTAGTTTTTAAATCCATGGTGTTTAAACGATAGTTGGCCATGACTGCCAATGTTAATTTCTCTGATGGCGCAAACATAGCGCCAATCATATGCATTTCCATTTGCATATCTTGAGGACTCACCATATAGGTTTCGTAGATGGTTTCATTGTTGACACGGCTGCTGTTAGAAATTGTGCCTTTCATTGACATTAGCATACTTCGGTACGAAAACATAAGCTCACCTTTATTGTGCGTATGATCTCCCATAACGCTCATTGGTGCGTGACCATCAGGTCTTGAAGAAGTCCATAGTGAATCTTGCGCGATGCTAGAAGTGGTGCATAGCAAGAGTGTTCCCAGAAATGGGAAAAATAATTTATTCATTAAAATTTATTTAATATTTATATTTATTGACTTTTTACATGGACAATAAATAAAATTTGGGAGGCGGTGTTGGAGGTTTAGAAGCCCTGTTTTGATTCAGATTTTTAAAATATAAGCCCTTGGGTTTAAGACCTCTTCTTTCTATCCGTAAGAATGGATGCTGTAATTTTACTAAAATCAAAAGTCGTTGGTCAAATTTGATGTCATGAACCCTTTTCTGGTTCTTGGTTTTGGAATCACTAACGGTCTTCAATAGCTGTTTCTTTAGGTGACATTTTCCGTTACAGTTGAGTTCTACAGTCTCTTTGTTAATACACAGAACTTTAGCAATGTACTCATAATTAAAGACGTATTCGAAATAGGGAATTACAGACTGTAGTGTTGAGAAACAAAACAAGGAAAGAAAAAATAACGGTAGGGCGCGTTTCAATTGTTAGGCTTTTGTTACTTTAAAATTAATGTTATTTATGAAATTTAGCAAGGATTTAAAAGGGATTTCTGAGAGATTTAAGACCCATTTTGAGATGTTTAGCGCTATTTAAAATGGTCCTTCTTTTAATTCATACCGATTTACAGACTGAAGAAAATTTATCTGACCTGGTGTTGTCTCATAGGTTCTGACAAATTCAAACCCCAACTTTTTCAAGACTTTATTCGGAGCAATATTTTTTGAATAAGGCTCACAAATCAATTTTTGGAGTTCGAAATTTTTAAAATAATAAGGAACTGTCATTTTTAAAAAATCGACTCCGAGCCCTTTTCTTCTTGTTGCTGTATCCCAGAGGTGTAAATGCATGGTTGCAGTGTTCCCGAATTCAATGTGATTAATGTTTGAATGCCCGACAGCTTGGTTGTTTTGCAGCCATATAATGTAATAAAAATCCTTTTCGTAATATGATTTATTAAAATCCGATTCCAACTTGTCAACCCATTCATCTCTGGTTGGTAATTTATTTTTATCTGCTCCCATTCCTTTCAAAAATGAATCCTTGGCGTTCAATAAATAATCAACGATAATCCCAACCTCGTGTATCTTTAGTTCTCTAACGCTCAATTTCATTTTCGATTTTTTCATGGTCTAGAATAGATTTTGGATCAATTTAAGAATCTAAATTAAAGAAAAAACGGTAAACGCCAAGTACAACTTTCTTTATTCCGTTGTAAACAGACAAAATAATGACGATGGTGGTTTGTAAATCTAATACTACATTTGAACAATTTTTGGCGTTAATTTCGACTTGTATAGTTTTTGTATAGTATAAAAAAGACCTCTTTTGTACTGAAACTCTATATTTTTACTTTCTTAAAATTTATACCAATGAAAATTAACTTTACTCAGCTTACATTTACATTTTTATTTGTTGTCCAATTTTCTTTAGCACAACAAATGCCCATCGATTTTTCTGAAACATCAGAGGTCTTTACAGCTTTTGGTGGCAGTGGTTTTTCAACAAGAACAGACCCAAGTAATCCTGGGAATACTGTCGGGCAATTTTATAATGATGGATCCGATGCCTGGCAAGGGTTTACACTTGGTTTGTCCAGGGATATTGATTTGGAGGTTCAAAAAACCATTTCGCTTTCATTCTACGGGTTTGACCCCAATGCGCACACTATGGTTCTCAAATTAGAAGGTAGTGTAAATGATGATGTTGAAGTGACTCAAAACATACCTACAGGAGGTGGATGGACCACTGGGATTACATTCGATTTCTCTAATGCTGTAATATCAGGAGTTGGTACACCAATAAATGCCAGCGGAACCTACAGCCGTTTAACCCTTTTTATTGATGGTGGTATTACTACTCCAGGGACGTATTTAATAGATGATATTGACGATAGCTCAGAAGCGACAGATCCAAATGCATTGGATGTGATATATGGTGGCGATCCGGTTTGGGAAGATAATTTTGACACTCCAGGAGCAGTGAATTCAACGAATTGGCACCATCAAACCCAAGTGATCATTCCGGGAGTTGGTTGGGCTAATGGAGAGGAGCAACATTACACCGATCTTGAGGAAAATTCATTTGTAGACACTTCAGGAAACCTAAATATCGTCGCTATAAGAAAAAATCGGTCGGATCAAGGCTTAACAAAAAGCTTTACCTCAGCACGACTCAACTCAAAATTTGCGTTTACATACGGGAGAGTCGATGTCCGTGCAAAACTTCCGAAAGGAAACGGCACGTGGCCTGCCATTTGGACGCTTGGTAAAAACATTTATGAGCCCGGTGCTTTTTGGCATTCTAGTCATGGAACAACCAGTTGGCCAGACTGTGGAGAAATAGATATTATGGAGCACGGTTTAGGAGCAACGAATCACGTGTCTAGTGCCTTGCATACAGGTTCAAGTAGCGGTAATACTGAAAACACTTTAGGAATTAACATTTCAGATGTGAATTCTAATTTCCACGTGTATTCTATGAACTGGTCGCCAGATCAAATTACGTTTTTAGTGGACGGTGTTGGATTTTACACCTACAAGCCTTCAGATAAAAATACTGCTACATGGCCCTTTGATGAAGATCAGTTTATTTTACTCAATGTTGCAATGGGTGGTATTTCTGGAGCTGTGGATCTTGGGTTTACTGAAAGTGCCATGATTGTAGATTATGTGAGAGTGTACCAAGAAGTCGTTTTAAGTACTGATAAGGATTTGGATTTAGACAGCACACTTAAATTGTATCCAAACCCTGCAACCGACAAAATTTATATCTCATCTAAAAAGCCTCTCAGTGCCTTAGCACTTTATGATGTGTACGGGAAACTAGTCCTTAAAAAAGAAAACAACGCCAATAGCATCGACGTAAGTCGTTTAAATTCGGGAGTTTACTTTTTGGAAGTGTCTTCAAACTCAGAAAGAGTGGTTAAAAAGGTGATTATAAATTAATCGGAATTCCAGAAAACCGCTTTTAGGATTTAAGATATTGTGTATATTTGTGCAACGAGCGACACAACTATGACATATAAACGAATATTACTCAAACTCTCTGGAGAAGCCCTGATGGGAAATCGCAATTACGGAATCGATCCCGATCGTTTGTCCGATTACGCTAAGGAAATCAAACAAATTACCGATCAAGGCATCCAAGTGGCCATTGTCATTGGTGGTGGTAATATTTTTCGAGGGGTTGCTGGAGCGAGTAATGGAATGGACCGTGTTCAAGGGGATCATATGGGTATGTTGGCCACTGTTATTAATGGCTTAGCCTTACAAAGTGCCTTAGAAGATGCTGGAATTCCAACCCGTTTACAGTCTGCCATAAAAATTAATGAAGTTGCCGAGCCTTTTATTCGTCGTCGTGCCATGCGTCACTTAGAAAAAGGGCGTGTTGTTATTTTTGGAGGTGGGACTGGAAACCCTTATTTTACAACCGATTCAGCAGCCGTACTTCGTGCCATTGAAATTGAAGCCGACGTTATTTTAAAAGGCACCCGAGTAGATGGTATTTATAATACCGATCCAGAAAAAGATAAAACAGCCATTAAATTTGAGACCATTAGTTTTGAGGATGTTCTCAAAAAAGGATTAAAAGTGATGGATACGACCGCTTTTACTTTAAGCCAAGAAAACGACCTGCCAATCATTGTGTTTGACATGAACACCAAAGGGAATCTTCTTAAAATTGTGTCCGGGGCAGCCATAGGAACTACGGTTAGTTAAAAAATAAAGATTTAAAACGTTTAAAATGAACGAAGAAATAGATTTTATACTGGAAAGCACAAAAGAAGCGATGGTAAATGCGCTCAAGCATTTAGAAAAACAATTTGTGAATATCCGTGCCGGAAAAGCAAGTCCAGCCATGTTGGGCAGTGTGATGGTCGATTATTATGGCTCTCAAACACCCTTAACTCAAGTTGCAAATGTTAATACCCCGGATGGACGAACCATTACCGTTCAACCGTGGGAAAAAGCCATGTTACAAGAAATAGAACGCGCTATTATGGTTGCCAATTTAGGATTTAATCCAATGAATAATGGCGAAACCATCATTATCAATGTACCGCCATTAACAGAAGAACGCCGCCGTGAATTGGCCAAACAAGCGAAGTCTGAAGTTGAAGAAGCAAAAATTTCGATACGCGCCGCCAGAAAAGATGCGAATTCGGAAATCAAAAATATCGAAGATGCCTCAGAAGATCTTCAAAAAAATGCTGAAATGGATGTGCAAAAACTAACGGATGCTCATGTTAAAAAAGCTGACGAATTATTCGTTTCAAAAGAAATTGAAATCCTCAAGGTTTAATCCCACACTTATTTAATTTTTTAGTATAGAAATTAAACACTCCATGCCCTTCTTTTAGATTCCTTTTATTTACCTTTGAGCCCATCAAAATAGGCTATGTTTAAACTCTTTTCAAACGGTTTTTGGGAAACCGTTGCAAGACTGATTCTTAGGAACAGAATTGTCATTCTTATTGCTGTAGTGCTTACTACTGTTTTTTTTTCCATGCAGTGGAACAATATGCGCTTTACCTATACCGAAGCGAATTTATTACCCGACGATCATCCCATCAACTTAGAATACAATCATTTTTTAGATATTTTTGGTGAAGAAGGTAATTTGATTGTCATAGGCGTTAAAGATCGTACGCTGCTCACGGTCGAAAAACTGAATGCTTGGAACACTTTTTCCAAAAGTTTTGATGGCCACCCGAACGTTGAAGCCGTCATTACGATCAAAGATTTACAGAAACTGATCAAAAATGAACAAAAAAAGCGATTTGACCTCGTTCCATTTATTAAAGATTCAGTTCAAACTCAAGTGGAACTAGAGGGTCTAAAAAAAGCACTTTTTCAAGACTATCCGTTTTATGACAACATTCTTTTTAATAAAAACACAGAAGCCATTCGAACGGCTATTTACCTAAATAAAACGATTGTCAACACCCCCGAACGAAAAGCGTTTATTGAAACACAGCTGATTCCTAAAGTAAAAGCGTTTGAGCAAGCGTATGATTTAGATGTCCGTGTCTCTGGAATGCCGTATGTGCGAACGCTGAATTCTCAAAATATCGTGGATGAAATTAGCACGTTTATTTTAGCGGCTATTTTACTCACTTCGTTTATTTTCTTTTTCTTTTTTAGATCTTATAGGGCTACTTTTATTTCCATGACTGTTGTGGTTATTGGAGTGATGTGGACCTTTGGAATTTTAGGATTATTAGAGTATGAAATCACGGTACTTACTGCCTTGATTCCCCCCTTGATTATTGTGATTGGGATTCCAAATTGTATATTTCTGATTAATAAATACCAGCACGAAGTCAACAAACATGGAAATAAAGCGAAGTCGCTACAACGGGTTATTTCAAAAGTAGGAAACGCCACCTTAATGACCAACGTCACAACGGCTTCTGGTTTTGCAACATTTATCATTACACAAAGCAAATTACTAACCGAATTTGGCATTGTGGCCTCCCTAAGTATCATCGCAATTTTCCTATTGTGTTTGTTTATCATTCCAGTGATTTATAGTTTTATGCCAATTCCAAAAGAGAAGCATTTAGAGCATTTGAATAAGCGTTGGATCAATCAATTGGGCGATTGGATCGAGCACACTGTCAAACATAAAAATATCACCATATATGCTACGGCTATTATTTTACTAACGGTCAGTATCATTGGAATTTTTCAAATTGAAACTACCGGAAGTTTAATTGAAGACATGCCTAAAAAAGCAGAGTTTTATAAAGATATAGCGTTTTATGAACGGGAGTTTAATGGGGTGATGCCTCTGGAAATTTTAATCGATACCAAACGAAAAAAAGGAGTGATGAAACTCTCAACCTTAAAGCGAATGAGTGCGCTAGAAGACTTGATTGTTGAAATTCCAGAACTTTCAAAGCCCCTCTCGGTCGTCAGTTTAGTAAAGTATTCTAAACAAGCATATTACAATGGCAATACAAAATATTATCAGCTGCCTTCCGCACAAGAAAATAGTTTCATTTTATCCTATGCAAAAAACGCTTCTACTGATGTTGAGCTCCTAAAAAACTTTGTCGACAGTACGGGGCGCTATGCACGAATCACCTCGTTTATGAAAGATGCTGGGATCGATAAAATGGAGCGTATTGAAGAAGATCTTCTCGCAAAAATCGATAAATTATTTCCTGAAAAGCAGTACGATGTTTCGATCACTGGAAAAGCGTATTTATTTCAAAAAGGAACCAAATATTTAGTAAGAAACTTAGTCTTATCATTGGCCTTAGCGATCTTTTTGATTTCTCTTTTTATGGCCTATATGTTTCGATCGTCTCGAATGATCGTTATTTCCTTGATTCCTAATTTGCTGCCATTATTAGTCACGGCAGGAATGATGGGCTACTTAGGGGTTCCCATAAAACCGTCAACGATATTAGTTTTTAGTATCGCCTTTGGAATTTCTGTAGATGACACCATTCACTTTTTGGCAAAATACCGACAAGAGCTACTGGCCAACCATTGGAAAATTAAAAAATCTGTATTTGCTGCACTTCGTGAAACTGGGGTAAGTATGTTCTATACATCCATCGTATTATTCTTTGGGTTTTCGGTTTTTATCACTTCAAACTTTGGAGGAACCGTAGCCTTAGGCGCCTTAATTTCAGCAACCTTATTACTGGCAATGTTGGCTAATTTACTGTTATTACCATGCCTATTGTTGTCGTTAGAACGTAGCATTGCAAACAAGAAAGTTTTAAAGAAACCTGCATTGAATATCATCCCAGAAGGGGAAGCGTTTGAAGAAGACTAAAACAGAATCAATTCGTTTCGCTTAAAACTATATATTTGTAGAATTAAAAAATTGTACTTATGACCACCAGCACCGTTGCACATTTATTAACTCAAGAGCTCAAACATACGGACATCGAAGTCAAAGGATGGGTTCGAACGTTTAGAGCTAATCGATTTATAGCACTTAATGATGGTTCATGCCTTCAAAGTATCCAATGTGTGGTCGACTTTGAAACCATGGATGAGGCCTTGTTAAAACGCATTACGACAGGCGCTGCGGTTCATATAAAAGGCGGATTGGTTGAAAGCCAAGGAAAAGGACAATCTGTAGAAGTTCAAGTGAGCTCTATAGACATTTTAGGAGATGCTGATCCCGAAGAGGTTTCAAAAACCATCTTACAACCCAAACGTCATTCGTTAGAGTTTTTAAGAGAACAAGCACATTTGCGTACACGAACAAACACATTTAGTGCCGTGATGCGACTGCGTTCTTCGCTCTCTTTTGCGATTCATTCCTATTTTAATAAAAATGGGTTTTATTATATGCATGCTCCAATTGTCACTGGAAGTGATGCCGAAGGTGCGGGCGAAATGTTTAGAGTAACCACTTTAGATCCAAAAAACCCACCACTAACGGACGCTGGCGATGTGGATTATTCAAAAGACTTTTTTGGAAAAGAAACCAACCTAACTGTCTCTGGGCAACTCGAAGCAGAAACCTATGCGATGGCCTTGGGAAAAGTCTATACTTTTGGACCGACATTTAGAGCCGAAAACTCAAACACCTCGCGACATTTAGCCGAGTTTTGGATGATTGAACCCGAAGTCGCCTTTATGGATTTGGCAGGAAATATGGACCTTGCAGAAGACTTTATGAAGTTTGTCATTAGTTACGTATTGGAACACAACAAAGAGGATCTGGCCTTTTTAGAGCAACGTCTGGAGCAAGAAGACAAATCGAAACCACAAAATGAACGCGCCCCAATGCCGCTAACAGAAAAACTTCGCTTTATTGTTGACAACAACTTTAAACGCGTTAGCTACACCGAAGCCATTGATATTTTGAGAAATTGCAAACCTAATAAAAAGAAGAAATTTAAATATATTATTGACGAATGGGGCGCCGATTTACAAAGTGAACACGAGCGGTTTTTGGTCGAACAACATTTTAAATGTCCGGTCATTCTATTTGATTATCCGGCCAAAATTAAAGCGTTTTATATGCGCCTCAACGAAGACGGGAAAACAGTCCGAGCCATGGATATTTTATTCCCAGGAATTGGGGAAATTGTGGGCGGATCGCAACGTGAAGAGCGTTTGGACGTTTTAAAAGAAAAAATGGCAGAACTGGATATTCCAGAGGAAGACCTTTGGTGGTATTTAGATTTAAGAAAATACGGGACTGCTGTGCATTCTGGGTTTGGACTCGGATTTGAAAGGCTCGTCATGTTTGCTACAGGCATGGGCAATATTAGAGATGTCATTCCTTATCCTCGAACCCCTTTTAATGCTGATTTTTAAATCTCAATATAGAGATGGTTGCTTAAAAACAATGCTGCTTAACATATACTATAGTGTTTTTTTCTTATTTTTATAAAAACCCAAATAATTAATGCTAAAGCAATATCTACACTATAAATTATCACAAAAACTATCGCCTCAGCAAATTCAGCTGATGAAGCTGATACAGTTGCCTACACAGGCTTTTGAGCAACGCCTCAAACAAGAGCTCGAAGAAAACCCAGCGCTTGAAAGCGGAAAGGATCAAGAAACATCCTATGAAGATGAGTTTGACTCCAATGAAAATGACCTAGATAATGAGCAAATCAATACGGACGACATCAATGTCGATGAGTATCTGAGTGATGATGAAATTCCAGAATACCGGCTTCATGCCAATAATTATAGTGCAGATGACGAACAAAAAACAATGCCTTATGCTTCTGGCACCTCTTTTACACAACACCTTATTGCCCAACTCAACACATTTCCCTTAGAAGAAACCCATTATCAAATTGCTGAATTCTTAATTGGAAGTATCGATGATAGCGGTTACATTCGACGTCCACTGCTCGATATTATGGATGATTTGGCCTTTACTCAAAACATCTATACCGACGAAAAAACGATTGAATCCGTCCTTAAAGTGGTTCATTTATTAGACCCTGCAGGCGTGGGTGCTAGAAATCTTCAAGAGTGTTTAGTCCTTCAATTGCATCGAAAAACGCAAACACCCCATACGGCACTTGCGAGTAAAATCATTGAATCGGGATTTGAACAATTTACTAAAAAGCACTACAAAAAACTCTTACATAAATTTAGCATCACGGAGTTACAACTGAAGGATGCCATCTCAGAAATTGAACGCTTGAATCCTAAGCCTGGGAGTTCCTACTCTAACAACACCCGCTCTATTGAACATGTGGTTCCCGATTTCACCATCAAAATTGTAGAAGGTGAATTAGAAATGAGTCTCAATGGACGAAACGCGCCAGAGCTTCACGTATCGAAGCCTTATAACGAAATGCTAAAAGGCTATAAAGCTTCTAAAGAAAAAACAAAATCTCAAAAAGAAGCTGTTCTATTTATCAAACAAAAATTAGATGCTGCCAAGTGGTTTATTGATGCCATACGGCAACGGCAACAAACCTTATTTGTGACCATGAGTGCTATTATGCATTATCAGAAAAAGTACTTTTTGTCGGGCGATGAGGAACAACTAAGACCCATGATCTTGAAGGATATTGCCGATGAAATAGAAATGGATGTTTCG
>Ga0115560_1002573_pt1 | contig 11778 bp, 9 predicted proteins | sample COGITO_mtgs_1105_5_FD_87278 | JGI IMG/M metagenome (GOLD analysis project Ga0115560, IMG submission 87278) | Pelagic marine microbial communities from North Sea - COGITO_mtgs_110509 | ecosystem: Environmental > Aquatic > Marine > Epipelagic | place: Germany:Helgoland, sampling site Kabeltonne... | reverse complement strand
GCGTTATCATCTGTATGCGTGGGTGGTGATGCCGAATCAGTTTCATGTTCTGTTTCAGCCAGTCAATGGTTGGTCGATGGCGAAAATCGTTGCTTCGTGGAAGCGATTTACGGCGACGGAGATCAAGAAAGTGCTACGAGCTAGGCAGGAGAGTGCCAATACGGAGATTGGCGCTCACGGGAGCGCCAATCTCCGTATTGGCATTTCAGAACCATTGTGGCCTCGGGAGTATTGGGATCGCTACATCCGTAATGAACAGCACCTTCGATCGACCATTGAATACATCCAACAAAATCCAGTGAAGGCGGGGCTTTGCGTGAATATTGCAGATTGGCAATGGAGCAGTGCGTCTGTTAGTGAGTTTGGTGGAGTGTTTTGTTTCTGATTGGGTTGATCTGTTTACGTGATAAGCATATTAGCAAAAAATGTTTATGGAATTGGAAAATGTAAGCATATGCGTTGACGTGTCGTTTGTGGCGACACATTGTCTGGATATGTCGATGGAATCTAATACTGTAAACGTATCCTGTAATCCACAGGCGCCTTTCAATGACCTGCCGCTTCTTCCGCCGAGGCAAGAGCTGGAGACTTCGCGTGTGTTGAAGCAGTGTATCCGCTCTCGCACAGTATTAGCAGAATTGGAGCAGGCGGGAGATTTTTTGCCAAACAAGGCTTTGTTGATCAATATCATGCCTCTATTGGAAGCGCGTGCTAGTTCGGAGATCGAAAACATTGTGACAACGACAGATCAATTGTTTCGTGGCTCTTTGCTGGAGCAAGCGACTGATTCTGCGACGAAGGAGGCTCTGAATTATCGTCAGTCTTTATATGAAGGATTTCAGGCGTTACAGTCGCGGCCGCTTTGCACCGCGCTTGCGGAGCGTGTTTGTTCTGTAATCAAGGCGAAGGAAATGTCAGTGCGTAAGTTGCCAGGCACGGCTCTCGGTAACGATATCACTGGGAAGGTCATCTACACTCCGCCGGTTGGGGAGCATGTGATTCGAGACAAGCTGGGCAACTGGGAGCGATTTATTAATATGCCGACAGAGTTGGATCCGTTGGTAGTGATGGCTGTGGCTCACTATCAGTTTGAAGCGATTCATCCATTTGCCGATGGCAACGGTCGGACTGGGCGAGTGCTTAATCTGCTGTATTTGGTGCAGTCTGGCTTGCTTTCGTCGCCGATTCTTTATCACAGCCATGGCATTATAGGACGAAAGTCTGAGTATTATGAGAATCTGCGGAAGGTGACTTTCGAAAATGATTGGGAGTCATGGATTATCTACATACTGGAAGTGGTAGAAGAATCCGCTCAATGGACTAACCACAAAATTCGTGCGATTCGCGAGTTGCGCAAACACACTAAGGCGCGCCTGAAGAATGAGCTACCGAAGATTTATTCGGCTGAACTCTTGGATGTGCTTTTTCATCAGCCTTACTGCCGAATCGCGGATGTCGTCAATGCAGGCATTGCCAAGCGTCAAGCTGCGGCAGGTTATTTAAAACAGTTAGTGGAGGTTGGGCTACTCGCAGAGGAGAAAGTCGGGAGAGAAAAACTCTTTATTCATAAACGGTATCTTCAGCTGCTGTTGAATGATAACAGCTAAGTGTATTATGGACGAACCAGATCCGATCGAATTTGAGATCAGCGACGAACTCGACCTGCATACCTTTCGCCCTGCGGAAGTGGGCGAGTTGGTGCCGGACTACATTGAGTTGTGCCTGGAGAAGGGCATTACACGGGTGCGCATTATCCACGGTAAGGGCATCGGCACCTTGCGCACCACGGTGCATAAGATCCTCGAGCGTGATCCGCGGGTTGCGCGGTTTGAATTGGCGGGCGGCAATGAAGGTGGCTGGGGTGCGACGATTGCTTGGTTGCAGGGCTGAATTGCGCGCCTGCTATTTTTTAATGCTAGCTAAGTCGCGCAATGATTGCCCTTCGGCGATGACATCTTCGATCACGGCTTTGCCGTTGAGAATGCGTACTGCTACCCAACAATCTTTGTTGCGAGCGGCCTCTCGTGCGCGGATTTCGGCGCGGGGTGCTTTGGCTTCATCCATATAGAAGCGAGTAAATGGGATGCGTATGCTCAGGCCTTGGTGTGCTGCTTGCCTTGTGCCATCCTCACGCTCTTCCCAGCGTTTTTCTGGACCGAGTGCAGTTGTTCTGAGGAAGCTGCTAGTTTCAGTTGGTTTCTCGTGGGTCCAGGCAGTGAAGTGCGCAAAGCCTTCAGCGTCGGTGCCGAGTGTGGCATAGCCCGTGGCGTTGTAGGCGATTCCCTCGGTCTCCAATGCGGAGAGTGGTGCGTAATCTTCTTCGATGCGCAGCCAAACATAGCGCCCCTGGAACGGATCAACAGGGTCGATCGGTTCAGTCTTGAAACGAAACAGTTCGCCGTCGCGCAGGACACTTTCGCGCTGTTGAATCATGTGCAACGGAACGGCGATTTGTGCCGCCACTAAGATCGTGAAAAAGAAGACTCGCAGGTTCATGATGGGCTGCTCTCCAGTTGACGTTTTTTGCGAGCGATGATGAGGTTGGTGGCCAGGAAAAAGCTACCCATGAAAATGAAGGCCAATCCGCGCGTAAGGAAGCCGAATTCGCTATCGAAGAAGCGAGTAATCAATAACAGACTAAGCACAGCCATGCCGTAGTTGACTTGACGTAACTGTGCGGTTTTACACCCCTGCGCGAGGTGTGCTAGGCCAAGTGCGAGCACGAAGGCGTTAAACAGCAGTGCATTTATCCAGGCGCTCTCTCCGTAAGCAGCCAGTAGAAAGCCTGCGCAGACACACAGTGGGAAGGCGCAAAGCACGAGTGTCGGTAAGCAATCGCGGCGTAGTGTCTTAGCTGCCACAAATGCCCATGCCGTAGCGAGCCCGGCGGTCAATGCTGGGTCGATCCAGAGGCCGCTTTCTTGGTGGGTGAAATTGCCGCGAGAGTAGCCCCAGCCGATGTCGTACCAGATCTCTTGCCAAGTGCAGATGTAAGCGAGCGCGGTCACGCCATTTAGGCCGATCGTTCGCAATGGATTGCTCCAGCCATATGCAGTCGGAAAGTGGCGCATTCCGAGCAGTCCAGCGAGACTCAGGAAGCTCGCATAGGCAATGATCCATATTCCAGGTATGGTGCGCTCAAGCACCATGCCGAGTGCGATCGGCAGCATTAGCATTAAGCCCCAAAGAGCCAGCAAGCCACTTTGATAGTTCGTTCGTATCTGCTGTATAACGTATATTAGGGCTGGAATTAGCAGCAGCCAAAATCCGAGTGCCTGTCCGTATTGGTCTTGTGCGGCACCGCTCCAGCAGCAGATCAATACGATGTAGAATAAATAGGCTCCGTTAGAGGGGAGTAGAAAAATGAGCGGCATCAGCAGCAGCGCCCAAGTGAGCAAAAAGGCCGGCGTGTTGCTGGGGAGGTGGTACGTCTGACCGATGAGTGCAATGCAGGCGCCAACTGCGAGACTATGAAAGATGCCCGCAGACTCACGGAGGCTCGTGCCGCCACGCCGAATCGCGAGCGCGCTGAGTGCAGCGGCTAGCATCAGTGGGCAAAAGGAGAGTATGGCGCGTCCGCTGCGTGAGAGGTTCTCCCAGTTGTGGGCAAATAGCAGAATGATGCCCCCACCGATCAACAGGGCTCCGAGCACCCCCAAAGCAATCGTGGCCCAGTGTCCTCTGGTGGTGACTTTATTTAAGTAGTAGCGTTCGAGGCGGTTTCGCGATTCGGCTGTGAGGATGCCTTCATCTTCCAGGATTGGGAGTTCTTGGATAAGCCATTTGTGGTGTTTTGCGGGGATTTTTCGCATAAAGGAGTCACTTTTATTTCTCATGTTATGCTTTTGCGTTCTGTAATTTTGGCAATGTTGAATTCTCTATTCTGTAGACTCGACTGCTTCTCCGCCGTGGATTTGAACCCTGCAGCTATAGTGTGGGAAACACACTTGCCAGTAGTGCAGAGTTGGGCCATTTTCGGAGCCTTTTCGCGTTGCCGGAATCCTCTGTGGGCTGGCATTCGCTACTATTTTTACTCAGCAATCGCATACATCAGATCTCATGATCTCTTCCATTCTAAAAAAGTTTTCCGGACGTCACTACAAAAAGTACCTCAAGCAGTGTCAACCGATCGTCGAACGTATTAATACGATTGAGCTTGAATATCAATCGCTTACGGAAGAGCAGTTGCGCGCTAAGACTGCTGAGTTCATGCAGCGCAATCAGAACGGCGAGTCGCTCGACGACTTGCTGCCGGAGGCCTTCGCTGCGGTCAAGAATGCGGCGCGGCGTATGTGCGGCAACGAGTACGATGTGTGCGACCACATGTTGCCGTGGAACATGGTGCATTACGATGTGCAGTTCATCGGTGGTATTTCCCTGCACGAACACCACATTTCGGAGATGGCGACTGGTGAAGGTAAGACGCTGGTGTCGACTTGCCCGCTGTATCTGAATGCACTGACCGGACGCAATTGCCAGTTGGTGACGGTCAATGACTACCTTGCTCGCCGTGACTCGGAGTGGATGGGCCATCTGTACCGTATGTTGGGGCTGACCGTCGGCTGTATCCAGAATAGCATGGATCCGCAGGCGCGCCGCGAGATGTACAATTGTAATATCACTTACGGCACCGCATCGGAATTCGGTTTCGATTACCTGCGCGACAACGGCATGACCAGTCGCAAGGAAGATCAGGTGCAGCGTGATCACTATTTCTGTATCATTGACGAAGTAGACTCGATTCTAGTCGATGAAGCGCGTACGCCGTTGATCATTTCCGGCCCGATGCAGGATGACAATCCGTTGCCCTTTAAGGAAATTAAACCAATTATTCAAAACTTGGTTTCCAAGCAGCAGGGGTATTGCAATGCCCTGGTTGCCGAGGCGAAGTCGATGTTGGAGGGCGAGAACGCTGATGAAGACGCCAAGCATACGGCGATTTCTAAGCTGTATCAGGTCAAACTGGGGATGCCGAAGAACAAGCAGTTTCACCGCCTCAATGAGGTGCCGGTGATTCGCCGCGCGGTCGACAAGTACGACCTCGAAATGAATAGCGATTTCAATAAGAAAGAACGCTATGCGCTAAAGGAAGAGCTGTTCTATGTGATCGACGAGAAGCAGCAGCAAGCAGATCTCACCGAAAAGGGACGTGTGCTAATGAGCCCCAACGATCCCGATGCGTTCATGCTGCCGGATCTGCCGACGCAGTTCATTGATATCGATAAGCTCGAGGATCTTTCCATGGAGGCCAAACAAGCCGCCAAGCAGCAGGCGGAGACTGTTTTTCAGCAGACCAGCGAACGTATTCACTGCATCAGTCAGTTGTTGCGTGCCTACAGTCTGTATGAGCGCGACAAGGAGTACGTGGTGCAAGAGGGCAAGGTCAACATCGTCGACCAAAACACTGGGCGCGTGATGCCCGGTCGCCGCTGGTCCGACGGCTTACACCAGGCGGTGGAGTCGAAGGAAAATTGCACCATTGAGAAGGAGACTAAGACCTACGCAACGGTGACGATTCAGAATTACTTCCGCATGTACGACAAGTTGTCGGGCATGACCGGTACTGCTGAAACCGAAGCCTCCGAGTTTCACGAGATTTACGGCCTCAAGGTGATGGTGATTCCGACCAACAAGCCGTGCCTGCGTGTGGATAAGAACGACGTCATCTTTAAGACGCGTCGCGAGAAATTTGCCGCCGTGATTCAAGAGATCGAAGCGGCGCACAAACAAGGCCAGCCGGTACTGGTGGGTACTGCATCGGTTGAAGCGTCGGAAGTGTTGAGCCGCATGTTAAAGCGCGCAAACATTGTGCACAGTGTATTGAATGCCAAGTTTCACGAACAGGAAGCGGAGATTGTGGCCAATGCCGGTCGCCAAGGCGGCGTCACCATCGCGACCAATATGGCCGGTCGCGGTACCGATATTAAGCTCGGCGAAGGCGTCGCGGCACTCGGTGGACTATTTGTGGTGGGCACCGAGCGTCACGAGTCGCGTCGTATCGACCGCCAGTTGCGTGGACGTTGTGCGCGTCAGGGGGACCCTGGGCTTTCGAAGTGCTTTGTCTCGCTGGAGGACGATTTGATGCGCTTGTTTGCGAATGCCGGACCGATTTCGCGCATCTTGGAGAAGTCGATGACCGAAGGTGAGGAGCTGGAGCACCCGGCGCTGAATTGGTCGATCGAAAATGCGCAGAAGAAGGTCGAGCAGCAGAATTTCTCGATTCGTAAGCGCTTGCTGCAGTTCGACGACGTGCTCAACACGCAGCGCGAAGTCATCTACGGCATTCGTAACGAAGCGATTCAGTCGGACACGCCGCGCGATATCATTTACGCAATGATTGAAGAAGAGCTGGAAGTCCGTCTGGACAGTCTGGCTGGCGACAAAGATGGCGATGCGATGGAGCACTTCCTCGCGTGGTTGAACGCATACTTCCCGCTGGCGCTCAAGGCCGAAGACATCGCTAAATTGGACACTGACGCGCAATACGCCCTGATTCTTGAGCGCATCAAGGAGGCTTACCAGCAGCGCGAAGCCTTTGAAGACGCGGAGGCACTGGTTGGTTTGGAACGTTACATCGTGATTCGTTCGTTGGACCGTCGCTGGCAGGACCATCTGACCGAGATGGAAGAGTTGCGTCGCAGTGTCAATCTGCGCAGCTATGGGCAGAAAGATCCGCTCAGCGAGTACAAGAGCGAAGCGTACGTCTTCTTTGAGGAGCTGATGAACAACGTACGCAGTGAGATCTGTAATGCGGTCTTCCGCACCGCCACCAATCAGGATGCTTTCCAGAACATGCTCGCCCGCATGTCACAAACAGCTCAGGTGGCTGGCCCTGGCACTGGCCAAGCGCAATCAGTGGGAGCTCTAGCGGGCGCAGTGGCTCAGGCGGCACCAGCGAAAGCGCCGGCTGCGCGCAAGCCAGTTGAATTGCCAAAGGTGGAGCCGGTTCGCCGCGAACTGCCGAAGCTAGGGCGCAATGACATGGTGACGATCCGCAAGGGCGGAGAGACCCAAGAGCTGAAGTTCAAGAAGGCTGAAGCGATGATACTCAACGACGGTTGGAATCTGGTGCAGAAGTAGCCGCGAGCTGTCTCGTTTTTAGAAGCCATCCAGGGAGTATTCTCTGGGTGGCTTGTTTGTTGGTGTTGTGACTGTTTTGTTGCAGCGAAGCAGGGCTGCAGAATGTAGCCCGGTTCGAGCTGCATGTTGCACGGCGTTGTTTTATTGAAACATCTTATTCCAAATCATGTCAGCCGCGGAAGAGGCGGGTGCTTCAGCCGTATTAACCGCTTCGAGTGCTTCTGCCTTCGCCTTCGCTTTCGCCTCGGCTTCTACCAGCGCCTCGGCTTCTGCCAGCGCTTCGGCTTCTTTGAGCGCTTTAGTGCTACTTTCGAGGATCTGTTGTTCCCAGAGGTAGGCAGCGAAAGCCTGATCCTCTGCGCAGAGCATTGAATGTGGGAGTTGTATGATTCGGTGGTCGGACTGACGGCGAATTTCTAGCGAATCCGCTTTAACCTCAATGATTTCCGCCACGAGTTTTCGCCCAGTTTGATCTGATAGGCTTTGAACTGTCTTAAGTGCGCGCTGTGCAAATCCGTCGTGTTTTTGAGGTGTGGGCGCCTGGGGTGCTTGTGATACGCTATCGGTTGTGTCTGCTTCAATTGAATTCAGCTTTAGTTGAGCGGCATTACTTTCTTTGAGGATTTGTTGTTCCCACAGGTAGGCAGCAAAAGCTAGGTCCTCTGCGCAGAGTAATGAATGGGGGAGTTGCAGAATGTGTTGGTCGTTTTGTCGGCGCACTTTCAACGAACCCGCTTGGACGTTGATGATTTCTGCGACGATTTGTCGCCCGTTTTTGTCTGAGAGGGTTTGGACCGTTTGTCGCGCGCGTTGTGCAAAGTTGTCGTTTTCCTTTAGCGACTCGGGTGCTTCGGAGATCTCGGCGGGTTCAGGGGCTACTTGAGTGGTAGCGGCATCTTCGAGTTTTTGTTGTTCAGCCAAAAAGGAGGCAAATGCTTGATCCTGGGCCTTGGTCAGTGAGTCTGGAAGCTCCATGGGCCGGCTGTCCGGTGGGCGTAACATTTTGGCTGGTTCAAAAGACGGGGGTCTCAGTGTATTGGCGTCTGTAAAGGACCCTCCAGCACTGATTGCAATGACGATAAGAATTAAGGTACGCATAATGAAGTGGCACTGTCGGGGAGACGCGAGTCGAAGGCGTTGCGTAGCCTGTATCGAAGTTCTAGGAGACATTTGTAATGTTGAGGTCTAACGGTTATACATGGCGGACATTAACGATCGGGCGTTTTGTGAACGATCCTTCGCCCATCTTCAAGCATTCAAATTGTCTTCAAATTAAAAATGCCGTTCGCAATTCAGTAATATTGGTTGGCATTAGGCTTCGAATGTGAACAAAGCATTGGCGGGCGATTATGGGGCGTTAACCTATGTTCCAATTCAATTTCAGCTCTGAGTCGCTGCGTGCATGGTGGATGCATTTTTTCGTCAGGATTCAGATAGCTCTGTAAAGCGTATGGTCTTGCCTCAGGGGGGAAAAATTCACCTTCTCGAAAAAAGATGAAGCATTGCAGAATTTGGGGCCTGGTAGCGGGTGTGTTTTCAGCGCTCATGTGGGTGCTTTCGATGCCGCCGTTTGAGTTCGCCGAAGCGGCTTATGTGGCGTTCGTGCCGCTGTTGCTGTGGCAGTATACTCGGCCGGGGCGTCGGCTGACTGTCTTGGTGGGGCTCGGCACCGGCTGGCTGTCGTGGTTGTTCATTCTGATCTGGCTGCGACATGTCACCTGGTTTGGCACACTGGCCTTGTCTGGTGTGCTCGCGGTTCTTTTTGCGGCATGGTTGCTGTTGGTTGGCTGGATGTTGCCCCGAGTGGCCGACCGCTCTTTTGTGATCCGGGCGCTCGCTTTTGCCGGATTGGCGGGCGCGTGGGTTGTGTTGGAGTGGGTGCGGACGTGGCTATTCTGGGGCTTTCCGTGGGCGCCGATGGCATTGAGTCAATGGCAGCGGCCAGTGGTGTTGCAGATTGCGGCCTGGACCGGGGCTTATGGAGTTTCGTTTCTGCTTATCTATTTCAATTTCTGCATTGCTCAGACGCTGCGTAGTCGGGTGGTGACGAAAGAGCGGAAGCTGTGGACAGGCTGGTTCAGTCTCGATCTTTACGTGGCGATGGCGGCATTGGGGCTGTGCATTTTTGTCTTTTTCAAATCGCTGCCGAGTCGGGACGCGGCGCAGGAACTTTTGACCGCCGCAGTGGTGCAGCCCTACATCGCCCCAGAACTGAAGTGGGATGAGACGAAAGAGTTGGAAAATTTGGCAATTTTGGAGCGGCAGACGCGCTTCGTCGCCAGTTTGGAGAGCGACTTGGTACTATGGCCGGAGGCGGCGACGCCATGGCCGATCGTCGGCTATCCGGAAATGCAGGCGCGGGTGGAGGCGTTGGCGGATGAAATCGGCAAGCCGATCCTGATGGGCAATCTCTTTGCCGACCGTGAGGCGGGCCTGTGGTATAACGGTGCGTTCCTGGTTGAGCCGACGACGGGCTTGGCGGATGATTTTTACGTCAAGCGCGAGCTGGTGCCGTTTGGCGAGTACGTGCCCGAACCTTTCGGTTTTATAGAGAAAGTCGTGCCGCTGGGCGGGAGTTTTATCCCTGGAACCACGCCTGGCTTGATCGCGCTTGAGGTTCGAGGGCAGAGCCTACAGGTCGGCTCTTTGGTCTGCTATGAGGATGCTTTTCCGCATCTGGCGCGAGCGAGCGCACGGGCGGGAGCGCAGGTGTTCTTCGTGGCGACTAATAATGCATGGTACGGTGAAGAGGGCGGTGCGCCACAACACGCGGCACACTCCGTGTTGCGCGCGGTGGAGAATCGGCGGCCGGTGATGCGCTGTGGCAATGGCGGTTGGAGCGGCTGGATTGATTGTTACGGCACGGTGCGTGATGTGCTGCGCGATGCGAAGGGGAGCGTTTATTTTCGTGGTGGCGGTAGCTACACGGTGGTCCATTTTGAAGAGTGGATGCGACGGCAGAGCTTTTATACGCGGCACGGCGACTGGTTCGTTGCTGTTTGCGGAGGTCTGGTGCTTGTTGCGCTCAGTCTCGGCTGGCGTCTGCGGCGAAAAGGCTAGCTTGTTGAGCCCCGTGCGCTCGGGGCATAAAAAAGCCCTGCGGCTGAAGAGCGGCAGGGCTTTTGTGTGACAGTCGAACTCGCCTAGTAGTTGGCGGACTGTTCGCGGAAGAATTCCTGTAGGACTTCCATGCGTTTTTGCTGAATCTGTTCTTCTTTCACCTCTTCTTTGCTGCGCTGCCGCTCATTTTCGGTTATGATGCGGCGCATCTTATGGGTCGCGATGGTTTGAATCTGACGCACGCGCTCGCGGGTGATGTCGAATTTCTCGCCGACTTCCTCGAGGGTGAGGGGCTGGTTGCCGTCTAGTCCGAAGCGCAGGCGGATAATTTCACCTTCGCGCGGCTCGAGGCGTTCGATGACGGATTGAATATCGTCATTCATCGACTTGTGTTGCAGATCTTCCAGTGGGGTTGTCTGATTTTCATCGCCGACTAGTTCGCCGAAGCTGGTGTCGCCATCCTCGCTGACGGGTGCGTCAAGCGATGCGGGGCGCGTGCTGACGGACTTCAGGTGAGCGACCTTGTTGACCGGCATCTCCATTTCGTAGCCGATTTCTTCGTCCGAAGGCTCGCGGTCGAGTTCGTCGGTCAATCGAGTGGCGACGCGGCGCATTTTGGCGATTTTATCAACCAGGTGCACTGGCAAGCGAATGGTCTTACTTTGATTGGCTAATGCGCGCTTGATCGACTGCTTGATCCACCATGCGGCATATGTGCTCAGCTTGCCGCCCTTGGACGGGTCGAAGCGCTCCACCGCCTTGATCAGGCCGATATTGCCTTCGCTGATCAAGTCGAGTAGTGGCAGGCCGAAGTTGTTGTAATCGTGAGCGATTTTGACCACTAGGCGCAAATTGGCCGAAATCATATGATCGCGAGCAGCTTTATCGCCTTGTTTGATCCTCGCTGCTAGTTCGAGCTCCTCCTTGGCGCTCAACAGTGGGGTCTTGCTAATTTCTTGCATGTAGGTACGCATCGCATTGCGATCCAACGAAGGGAGCATGCGTACATCTGTGATCGTTTCAGAAGGTTCTGTTTTGGAGCGAGGAACCGATGAGCTGGGGGGCGTTAGTCGGTTGCGTTTAGTGAAGGGTTTCGATCGTTGTTCCATTGAAGCTTAATTTTCAATTAGGTAATTATAGGCAGCTGTCTGCCGTCTTAGGATGTGCAACAGCCCAAAGGACCAAGGCACATTAACTAATCGTAATTAAACTTACGTTATTACAGTAAAGATTTTTTAAAATCTATTTTTTGAGCATGTCCTCGGCGAGCGAAACTGCCTTGAGCATGCCTTTGGCCTTGTTGATTGTCTCCATGAATTCATTTTCGGGGACAGAATCGGCGACTACTCCAGCGCCAGACTGGATATAGATTTTTCCATTTTTAATCACAGCCGTGCGGATGCCGATACAGGAGTCGTGGTTCCCCTCGTAGCCGAAGTAGCCCAATGCACCGCCGTAAATGCCGCGTTGGCTCTGTTCGAGTTCGGCGATTATCTGCAGTGCACGCACCTTGGGTGCGCCGCTCAGGGTGCCAGCTGGGAACGTCGCGCGCATTAGATCGTAGGCGGTACAATCGCTGCGGATTGTTCCCACTACTTGTGATACAATGTGCATAACATGTGAATAACGTTCGATAGT
>Ga0115560_1002532_pt1 | contig 11877 bp, 7 predicted proteins | sample COGITO_mtgs_1105_5_FD_87278 | JGI IMG/M metagenome (GOLD analysis project Ga0115560, IMG submission 87278) | Pelagic marine microbial communities from North Sea - COGITO_mtgs_110509 | ecosystem: Environmental > Aquatic > Marine > Epipelagic | place: Germany:Helgoland, sampling site Kabeltonne... | reverse complement strand
TGGATAAATTATCAACCACAGTCACCTGATGCCCACTGGTCAGCAATTCGAGAACCTTGTGACTGCCGATATAACCAGCTCCGCCTGTAACTAAGTTTCCATATAATGTGTTGAGTTGAACTGACTATGCAGCACGCCGCACTACGGCCCTGCTGCGCTGAAGACAGAGCACCCACATCACACCTGCGGCACTGCGCTCGCGCCCGCTACCTGCGGCGACTGATTCGAGCCATCTTTTACAAAGCGCTTCTTTAAGCGCATAATCGGCGCCTCGAATAGTTTAAAACTAAGATGAGCGACAATAATCGCAAATGCAAAGGCGCAAGGCAGCGAAATGAACGTTGGGGCGTCTGGAAAAATTCGATCAAACCAGCGGAAACAGGTTCCGTGATAAACATAGAGCCCATAGCTAATGCCGCCTAGGTAAAGTCCCACTCGGTTTGAGAAAATCCGAGCCGTCCGCGAATGATCAGGGGAAATGACGATATAGGCCATCAACAGGCAGTAAAAGGCTGCGATCAATGGGAATTTGATCAGTTGAACGACAAACACAGAGTCGCCGGAGAACATCGCGAAGGCGACAACCAACGGCAGGCTCAAAGCAACCATAGCAACAGGGAGCACTTTACGCACAATTTCGGCACGCGAGCGCAGGGCAGGTTCGACCAAGGCGAGAATCGTGCCCATTGAGAGAGCATCTAAACGGGTCAGAGTAAAATAAAAGGACTCCCACCCATTGGACTCCAAGAAAAATCTCAACGCGAATGACAGAACCACCATCGAAACAGAAGCGACCATAAGGCCTCTGTGCCGCAAAACGAAGACCAACAACGGCCACACCATGTAAAAATGCTCTTCGATTGCAAGTGACCAGTAATGGCCGATCGTATCGGCGCAATAACGGTCTGCCCCGACCAAAGACCCGTCAAAGGTAAACGGAACATTTTGCAGGTAAGCAAACCACCACCAATAATCAGAAAACTGCGGAATCGACCTCCCCAGCAGCAACGGGTTTACAAATAAAGCGAAGAGCAGGAAAAAGTAATAGAGCGGAAAGATGCGTAAGCTTCGCTTGATATAAAAATTTCGAAAATAGTACGGCTTACTTTTGTCGCGTAGCAAAATGCGGGTAATCAAGAAACCTGATAAAACGAAGAATAAGTCTACACCCGTTTGCCCCAAATTATTAACTTTGCCAATTAATTCGCCAATCGCACCTTCGGGAATGTTTAAAGGATTTTGAAAGAAGTGAAACCACATGACCATTAATGCGGCAAGCGCGCGCAGACCATCGAGGGCGGGGATATGAGTTTTCATGTTCGACCAAATATTTAAAAGGAGCATCGGCAAAGAATCGCACCAGACAGCTATTCCTTGGTGAGGGGTATAGTCAAAAGAATCGTCGAATGACTCCAATTTTCAAGTAAAATACTACGGGCAGCCGAGTCCGACTTATGCATTACACCAACGATGCCCCTTTTGAATCATTCGATTTCGCCAATAAGGATGACCGGATAGCGTTGCACAGCGACTTGCTGACGCGACAAGGATAGCCTAGGAAATGACAGAGAAATAGGCCCCACAATTGCCGTAAACACTTAGATTCGGTTGAGATGGACAGGAGCGACTATGCTGCGTTGTAGTGACAGGCATGGCTTCCTCATGCAGCAGCATTTTTGAACACGCGACAACTCAGCCCGACTTTGAACGGCGTGGCTTGATGCTCGACATCAGTCGCAACCGAGTGCCGACGACGGCGTGGCTCAAAACCTTAATCGATGCGCTTGCGCTGCTGCGCTACAACGAGCTGCAACTCTACACCGAACATACCTTCGCGTATCAGGACCATGCAACCGTCTGGCAACACGCCTCGCCGATGACTGCGGAGGAAATCTGCGAGATCGACCGCTATTGCACGGAGCGCGGAATCGAATTGGTGCCAAACCAAAACTCTTTCGGCCACATGGAACGCTGGCTGCGACACGAGGACTACAAGCATTTGGCGGAATGCCCGGACGGCTTCGAGCACCCCATCGCTGGCTGGCGCACGTTCGGCGGCACACTCGCCCCCACCGCCGGAAGCGCGGCCTTCGTCGACACCCTGTACACCGAACTGCTGCCGCACTTCACGTCCCACAGCCTCCATATCGGCGGCGATGAGCCTTGGGAGCTCGGCCAAGGGCAAAGCAAGCAACGCGTCGCGCGCGAGGGCAAACATGCGGTCTACTTGGAATTCCTGAACCGCTTGTTTGCGCTCGCAGAGCAACACGACCATCAAGCGCAATTCTGGGCCGATATCATATTGGAACGCCCAGATCTAGTGCCTGCGCTACCGAAGCACGTGACGCCGGTCATCTGGGGCTACGACGCGGACTCGCCGTTTGACGCGCACTGCCGAATCGTCGCAGATGCGGGCTTTCGGCAACATTTCTATGTAGCCCCAGGCGCGGGCAACTGGAACAGCTTTGGCGGACGGCTCGACGTGGCGCGGGCCAATATCGAGCGCGCCGCGCAAGCCGGCCTAACCCACGGCGCGCGCGGGCTGTTGCTCACCGCATGGGGCGACAACGGCCACCATCAGCCCTGGCCCACTCTGTTTCCGTCGCTAATACTGGCCGCACAAGCCGCATGGGGCTGCCCCCTCTCCACAGCCCAACTTCCCGCGCAGATCGACACGCTGTTTTACCCCAACGCAGCTAAAGGCCATGGCGCGGCGATTTGCGCACTCGGCGAGATCGATGCGCTGCTGCCTCAACCCGCGCCGCCGAGCAGTTTCCTGCACACCGCGCTGTTTGCCACCGATGCCGAACTGGCCGAACTGTGGCACACAACCAACCCCGAGGCGCTCCAGAAAGTCATCGAGGCGCTGGATCGCATTAAAACCGAAGGGCTCGACCCCGAAATCGAACTGGGCGTGGCACTCAATCGTACAGCAGCGCAACGGTGCCTGCGCCTACACGCTGAAGGCGCGTCAGGGCCATTCGTTGCCGAACAGCGGGACCAACTCCTTGAACGCTTTGCACGGCTATGGAAAACACGTAGCCGCAGCGGCGGCCTTAGCGAAAGCCTAGACCGACTCCGAACCGCAGTAGGCCGCTAGAAATTCAGGGCGCTCGCCACTCGTCAACGAGGCGACCTCAGGGCAGGCCGACACTGCAGTCACCGAATCCTCAAGGGCATCGACTTCTTCCAACGCAGCACGCGGCTTAAAATTAAACGGCGGTTTCGCTAAAGCGTTGCTCACGAATGACAGTGATTTCAATCGCCCCGGGATAATTCAACTCATCCTCAATGCGCTCACGAATCCGCAAGGCGGTTTTGCGCGCCTCATCTTCATCGACCTTCAACGGCTCGACAATCACGCGCACTTCACGCCCCGCCTGAATCGCATAGGCATCCGACACGCCGCGCTCCTGTCTGGCAATCTCCTCAATACTACGCACGCGTTGAATAAATCCGTCGATAGACGATGCACGTGCGCCGGGACGGACCGCAGACAACGAATCGGCCACCATCACCAGCCCAGCATAAAAACTCTCAGCGGGCACTTCCCGATGGTGCGCCGCAGCGGCATTCACCACACGAGGGTCTTCTCCGTGCTGCTTGATAATATCGGCACCCACGATGGCGTGGCTCCCTTCATAGCCCTCGTCCGCCGCTTTGCCCAAGTCATGAAACAAGCCTGCACGCTTCGCAATGACCGGATCGAGGCCGATCTCCGAAGCAATTAAGGCGCACAAATTCGCCACCTCCACCGAGTGCGCGAGCGTATTTTGATTATTCGACAGCCGGTAGTGCAATTTGCCGAGCAACGCCACGACCTCCGGATGCACATCCGTCAGGCGTAATTTGCGCAGTGCCCCTTCCCCCAGCTCAATCACATTCGCTTGCATCGCCTCGTCGGCATTGCACACCTCTTCCTCGATACTGGCGGGATGAATACGACCATCACGCAACAGAGCTTCCAAGGCGATACGGGCAATCTCACGGCGCACCGGGTCAAAACAGGAAATCAGCACCGAGTCCGGCGTTTCGTCGATCATCAGCGTGGTGCCGGTGGCGTGCTCAAAGGTGCGAATATTGCGACCTTCACGGCCAATGATGCGCCCTTTCATTTCCTCGCTCGGCAGCGCCACTACCGTCGCCGTGGCATCATTCATCGGCTGACTGGTAATCCGCTGCATGGCGGCCAATAAAACACGGCGACTCTCCGCAGCGATTTCTGCATCGGAGCGTTTCAGCAAACTCTGGCGCAGGTCGCGCACCTCTTTCTCACACTCGCGCTCGGTGGCAGCGATCAGCAACTGACGCGCTTCCTCCTGATTCATTTGAGAAATTTGATGTAACTTTAATCGGTATAAGCGGCGGGTCTTCTCCGCTTCATGTTCAGTGTCTTCGAGTAATCGTTGCCCACGCGAAAGTTCTTTATCTTTGGCATCCAGCTTCGCCGCTTTCTCTTCAAGACGTTCCGTCGAACGACTCAACTCTCTAACACGGGCGTCCAGTTCGTCTTTCTGCGTGGCAAGCGTCCGCTCCGAGTCGACTTGTTTGCGTTGAAACGTCAGCTCTAGCTCGGCCTGCTCCTCACGAATGCTCAACTGCGCCTCGCGCGCATCCACATCCATCTGCTGGCGATGCGCCTCCTCACGTCGTTGCAGACGACGCTTAATGACCACCCAATAGACCGCGAGACCGAGAACAGCCCCAATAACAAAATATATGATTTGATCAAAATTCATTGAATAACTAATGCAGAACGGCTTCCACGTTTGGGGCGAACGCGAAGCGACGGAGCTCTGTAGTCCGTGCCTTCAAAGATTCAGGCGATTAAACTGAAGCGCTTAGATACTAGGCTCGCACGGCAATTTCAAGGTAAACTTCTGACCTCACCGCGCGACCCCCTACGTTCGCTCGTTCAACCATCGCACGACACCCGCGCAATCACGGCAATTCAAGACCTGCTCCTTCGCCAACCAGCCCTTGCGTGCAATGTTCACCCCAGCGTCAAAATAACCAAGCCCCTCGGTCGTATGGGCATCCGGATTAATCGAACACATCAGACCGCGCTCAGCCGCCCGCCGCCACAGCCGCCAATCCATATCCAAGCGCCGCGGGTTGGCATTGATCTCAATAATCACGCGGTTGGCGATGGCCGCATCAATCACCTTGTGCAAATCGATCTGGTAGGGCTCCCGCCGCAGCAGAATACGCCCGGTCGGGTGGCCGAGCATGGTCGTCGCAGGATGCTCGATCGCGCGGATCACGCGTGCCGTCATGTCCGCCTCCGACTGGCTAAACGAAGAGTGCACCGACATCACCGCATAATCCAAGGCATCCAACGTGGCATCTTCTAAATCGAGCGAACCATCGGGCAAAATATCGCATTCGATACCGGCAAACACATGCACCGGCGAAAGCCCCGACTGATTAAATGCCTGAATCTGTGCCACTTGCTTCAACACGCGCGCATCATCCAAACCATTCGCCTGATAACTGGCCTTGGAATGATCCGCGAGGCCCAGATAGTCCAAGCCCAGCGCCTCGCACGCAGCCGCCATCTCCTCGATCGAGGCACGCCCGTCCGAGGCGGTGGTGTGGTTGTGAAACACGCCGCGTATGTCCGAGCGCGTCACCAACGTAGGCAGTTCACCCGCCTCCGCAGCTTCGAGCTCGCCGAGGCCTTCACGCAGTTCTGGCGCGATTTCCGCCAGCCCGAGGAATTTGAAGAGTTCGACCTCCGAGGTGATTGAGTTCGGTATTTCAGTTTTCAGCTTTCCGCTTTCAGCTTTTTCAGCCAGCCCCCACTCGCTTAAACTGTAGCCGCGCGCCAGCGCACGTTGCCGCATCGCCACATTGTGATCCTTCGAGCCGGTAAAATGATGCAGTGCAAAAGCGAACTGCGCCGCGGGTACCACGCGTAAATCCGCCTGCAGCCCGCCCTCAAAACGCACACTGGACTTGGTTGCACCGTGCGCCGTGACCTCCGCGACCGCGGGTTGCGAGACAAACCAATCCATCACCGGACCGGGCTCGGCCGCGGCGACGATAAAATCGAGGTCGCCCACGGTCTCGCGCAAACGCCTCAAGCTGCCCGCCACTTCAGCGCGCTCGACCTGCGCCAAACCGCGCAGGCCAGCAAGGATCGGCTCGGCCACTTCACGCGCCGTCCACCAAAGATGACGCTTGGCATAGGCCGCCCGATTGGCGATCCCGGTCAGCATTTTTTCCGCCGACTTCTTGCCAAAGCCTTTCAGTGCTTCGACCTGCCCCGTCTCACACGCGGCCTTCAACGCCGCGATCGACTCGACACCGAGCGCATCATGCAGCTTTTTTACCTTCTTGCCGCCAAGCCCTGGAATTTCGAGCATCTCGATCAATCCTGGAGCGACCGACGCCCGCAGCTCCGTGTAATAGGGCAACTCACCGGTCGCATGCAGCGTTTCAATTTTTTCCACCAAAGCGGAGCCGATGCCCCGCATTCCGGCCAACTGCCCCGCTTCAATGACCTCAGCGAGCTCCGCTTCCATCGTCTCCAGTGCACGCGCGCCGCTCGAATAGGCCCGAATTTTGAAGGGATTCTCCCCCTTCAACTCCAGAAGAACTGCAATCTGCTCCAATACGTCGACGATGTCCGCTTTATTCATAGTCCTGTCAAGTTGTGCGCCTCATGGCGAAAAGGCAACGCTCACAGGCCCTCACATCCCGAGGCTTTGCCCGCCAGTGGAAATCAGCATCTCAATTCGCTTGCGGTCCAGTTTGCCACGTTCGTTCAACGGCAACGACGGCACCTGAATCATTTGTTTGGGAATTTTATAATTCACCAAATCAGCGCGCAATTCGTCCTCCCATCTGCGGTGATGGCTCGCCACGCCGCTTGCGATATAAAATGCTACCAACTGGTGACCCCACTCCGCATCCGGCCAGCCAACCACCAACACTTGCTCCACTGCGCCGGTCTCCATGATCGCCTGCTCGACTTCAAGCGGATCGATTTTCTCCCCGCCGCTGATAATCAAACGATCGCTGCGCCCCACCACATGCAGCCGCCCGAACGCATCAAAATAGCCTTCATCATCGGTCAGGAAACCATTGAGCGAACGACCACACCCCCGCCGATGGTAGCCTTGAAACAGGGAATCCCCCGCAATCTGAATGCGACCGACCTGATCCACCGAACACACCGCGCCGTCCTCACCAATCACTTTGATCAGCGCGTGACTCAAGGGGCAGCCAACATTTGTATTTCCCGCAATAAATTCATCCGGCGACAACGCACTGACCATCGCCGCGGTCTCGGTCATTCCATAGCTCAACACCACCGGCAGTTTCAATGCGCGCGCCTGCTGCTCAACAGAGCGCGGCACGGCGGCCCCACCGACAAAAATCGCCCGCGCGGCCATCAATCGATCCGCTATGCGGGGCTGGGCCATCAACCGCTGAAGCTGCGTCGGCACCAGCGAAAGACACATCGATCCGGCTGCGAACTCGGGAAACTTGCCGGCTTGCAGGTCTTGAAACGCGGGAAACGCAATCTGCCCGCCGCTCACAAAAGAGCGGATCAACTGCATCAAGCCGCTGACGTGAAACAGCGGCAACACACAGCAGGAATGAATCGGCCCCGCCCCGAGAAAGGCACTCAAGCCCTCGCACGAGGCAGTCAACGTCTGCCAGCGGTGAATGGCGAATTTCACGCCGCCCGAACTGCCCCCCGTTGGAATCAAAATTGTTGCAGTCTGTGGATGCTCGACCCCCGCCCGCGCAGCTGTGGCCAACGGGCAATCGCCAAAAATGACCGCCGGGTTGACCAGTTCGGCCACCGCGTCCCACTCCACGCGCCGCCACTTAGGATTGGCTAAAACCACCGGCACTTGCAGGTAAACCGCAGCAAAAAAAGCGGATACAAAACACAACGGCTCAGACTCTAGAATCATCACGCCGCGCACAAGCGCCTCGCCCCCAACGGCTTTGATTGCAGCGATGCGCTGCTGCACACGCTCAACCAACGCCGCACCCGACACACCAGCGATCCAGTCGCGCTGTAACGCGTTTAACTCGTATGGAGAAGCTATTGCCATAAGGTATTCGGAGAAAAGGTGCGGCGCGCGTCAAAGCGAATCACCGACGCGGGTTGCAGCGCACATAAACTATCGGCAAAAGCACCGAAAGTATCAAATCCGATCGCCTGATTTAGCTCGGGAAGTTGATCGGCCAACTGCAGGGCATTTTCGACACCGATTTGAGTCTCAAACACCGAAGACAGCACTATTTGGTCGGCGACCGGACGCAGTCGTTCAATCAGTCGGCGCCGATCGCCTGCCAAGGCGGGCTTCACCACCAGCGGCCCCGCCCAAGCACCCGCCTGCAGCCAGCGCGCGCCGTCCGCGCCATTGAGGGACTCATCCAACGCGATCGCAATCCCCGTCCCCTCGCAACAGCGCGCCATCGCGGCTTCCTGGCCCACCGGCAAGGGCTGCTCCAGATAATCGATCCGCCCGCGATGCGCCTGTAAAAAACGCACCCAGGATTCGAGGCTCTCAACCGACAGCCCGCAATTCGCATCGAGCCGCAGACGAGCCCCCGCTGGCAAGCCTGCCGCCAACTGACTAAAAATGGACTGTTCGGCCTCGACCGGTGCCACGCCGATTTTCCACTTAAAGGACTGGTAGCCCTGCTGCGCTTTGCGGCTCGCCACGGGGATCGCCGCATGCCCCGCCGGCAGCAGGGCCGCCACGTTATAATCGCGCCCCGACGAGGCACGCCCCGCCTGAAGCGATGCAAGCGCACAACTCACCCCAAACGCACAGCACGGCAACACTGCCAGCTCGCCCGCATCGTCAGCCAGCTCAGGCGCCTCCACCACGCGCTGCAAAAATGCGCGCGCGGCCTCGATGGTCTCGGTGCCAAACTCCGGAATCGGAGCCACCTCCCCATAGCCAATCCCGGCGTTGCCGTCTTCAACGCGGACAATGAAGCCCTCGCGCGTCGCCCAGCTTCCACGCGCGGTTCTCAGTGGATTGACGAATGATCTTTGATACGACTGGAAAAAAAAGCGCTGACCCATTTGCCCCAAACTGTCGTTTCTCCTTGAGAAAAGACAATCTTTTGCTGGATTCAGTCCATGAAAGCACCCGCAGCACCCAGTCTCGAAGATTTCTACCAGTCCGCCGACAAGTTCTTCCGCAACAACTTGCCGACCGGACTCACCTATGACGACATCTCGCTCGCGACCCTCTACTCCGAGGTACTGCCGCGACAGACGATCCTAGCGACACGGATTTCGGACGCGCTGGAACTGCAAATCCCGATCATTTCGTCGGACATGGACACCGTGACCGAATCGAAAATGGCCATCCAAATGGCTCTCAATGGCGGCCTCGGACTCATCCATTACAACATGAGCGATGAGAACCAAGTCAAGGAAGTCGCCCGCGTGAAGAATCACATTCACGGCTTCATCCAGGAGCCCATTAAAGTCGGTCCCGAGCAAACGATCAGCCAAGTACTCGAATACATCGAAGAGCGCGGCTTCGGCTTCAGCACGTTCCCTGTGGTCGATGCCAGTAACAAGCTGCTCGGTCTACTGCCCGGACGCGTCGTCAAACCACGCTACGCGAACCGTCTCGTTTCCGAGGCGATGACCCCACGCGACCAAGTCTACACCCTGACCGAGAAAGCAATCGGCCAAGACCCGATCAAGACGGCGGACCACTTTTTCACCCAACACATGGGGATCCACAAACTGCTAATCGTCGACGAGGACGACCGCCTACGCGGCCTCTTCACCTTGAGTGACATCGAACGCATCGGCGACGAATCGCAGCAATCCGTCAAACCCGCTCGCGACGACGACTTTCGCCTGATGTGTGGCGCTGCGATCTCCGCCCACCGCAAAACCGACGGCTCGCTCGACCGCGACCGCATCATTACTCATGTCGGTCAACTGGTCGACGAAGGGGTCAATGCCATCGCCGTTTCCACCGCACACGGCTTTTCCAAGGGCGTGGGCGATTCGATCCGCATGCTGCGTGAACAATTCCCCGACCTGACCCTGATTGCCGGTAATGTCACCAGCGCCGAAGGGGTGGAGTTCCTCGCCGACGCAGGCGCCAACTCGATCAAGATCGGCCAAGGTCCCGGCTCGATTTGCACCACCCGTATCGTCGCCGGTGTCGGCATCCCACAGATGACGGCACTGTATGTCGCATCGATCGCGGCACGCAAAAAAGGCGTCTCCATCCTCGCCGACGGTGGCATCACGAAATCCGGCGACATGGTCAAAGCCCTCACCCTCGCCGACGGCGTGATGTGCGGCAGCCTGCTCGCGGGTTGCAACGAGGCACCGGGACAGATCATCGAGATCAACGGCAAGCTCTACAAACAATACCGCGGCATGGGCAGCAGCGCCGCGATGAGAGACGGCTCCGCATCGCGCTACGGACACGACCGCAAAGACATTGCCACCAAAGCGGCCGCGGAAGGCATCGAAGCGTTGAAAGAATCCGCGGGAGCACTCGCCGGCGTGCTGCGCGAACTGGTCGGCGGCATCCAGTCCGGCATGGGCTACCTCGGCGCGGCCAAACTGGACGAGCTGCGCGCCAATGCCCGCTACATCCGGGTCAGCCCTGCAGGCCAAAAGGAATCGAGCCCACACGACGTAATTACCGTCAAAACCAGCGACACTTCGAACGACAGCGCGAAGTAAACGCTCCCTTTTTTAGAATTAACCTATCAGCATTGATCCGGTTCGCACTGCGTCCGGCCTTGTCGTCACTTTGTTCCTCGGAACCGCTTCTTAAATAAATGCTCACTCCATTTTCCTCCCAACTCATTGCCGATACCGGCATCTCAACCGGTGACGAAGGCAAAGGCCGCGTCATCCTCGAAATCGTCAATGAACTGCGCGACATTACAGGCCGCCAAGACGCGGTCGCCGCGGTGATGAAAGTCAACGGCGGCTCCAACTCCGGACATACGGTGGCGGGCCTCAAGCTCAACCTCCTGCCCGGCGGCGTGGCCGACCCGCATGTTCCGCATCTGCCGATCGGCTGCGGCGTGGTAGCCGACCCGCGCAAGTTCCTCTGGGAAGTCGCCTACGCCGAGCAAAACGGCCACGTCGCGCTCAAACGCCTCGCGATCGACGAGCGTTGCCTGGTCTCCGATGTGTGCCACCGCCTGCTCGACCTCGCGTTCGAAGACTACCGCGTACATATCCTCAAAGACGACCCGCGCGGCTCCACTGGCCGCGGCATCACGCCAGCCTATCTGGATGAAGTCGGCCAGTTCCAGATTTTCTACGCCGACTTCCTAGCACCGAAGGAAGTCTTCGCCGCCAAGCTGCGTAACCGCGCCGATCGCGCGCTGCGCATCATCGAGCACGTCTGCCAAGTCGCGCCCGAGCGCTGGGCGGGACTATTCGACACCCTCACCGGCGCCGAAACACGCGCCAACAAAGAGATCATCGACAGCGGTGCATTCACCTCAGCGGAGTTCGACTTCAGCCAATTTGCTGGCGACGCACCGTTCACGCTCAACATCGACGCACTGATCGAAGCCTACTGGAACGCCGGACAGCAACTCGCAGCGCAAGTGGTTGACGTGCGCGAGCTCATTCTACGCGAGCAAGACAACGGCAACTACATCATCGGTGAATTCGGCCAAGCCTACTGGCTCGACAAGCGCCACGGCTTCGCGCCCAACGTCACCGCCTCGCACACCTTTACGCCCGAATTTTTCCAGTCCGCCGGCATTCCCGCGCAAGCGATCCACAACGTCGGTTGCTGCAAAGCCTACGACACCAAGGTCGGCACGCACGTGTTCATTTCCGAAATCGACCTCGACCACCCGCTCAGCACACAGCTGCGCATGATCGAGTTTGGT
>Ga0115560_1002529_pt1 | contig 11887 bp, 8 predicted proteins | sample COGITO_mtgs_1105_5_FD_87278 | JGI IMG/M metagenome (GOLD analysis project Ga0115560, IMG submission 87278) | Pelagic marine microbial communities from North Sea - COGITO_mtgs_110509 | ecosystem: Environmental > Aquatic > Marine > Epipelagic | place: Germany:Helgoland, sampling site Kabeltonne... | reverse complement strand
TCACCAGTTGCGAACTTTTCATAACGCGATCAATCTTTCGCCCAAGGAGCCAACAGACCGGTGCAAAGCGATGTCGATCGTAGCGGTGAAACACCGCATCATCGTAGTCGCTCACGATTGGAACGGAAGCCGGTAGTAGGGCCCGCTCGAACATCCACGGTAGCCATGGCAGCGCTTCATATTCGACCCAGATCAATCCGGGCAGAGGTGTCTGCCTCAACCGTGAAATTCGCTTGCGATAATACCCTATCAAGTCAGCATGCGTCTTCTCGCCAGAGTAAAGCCCTTGGAGATAGTGATCGTCGAACAGCGCTGAGTACTCCACTGCGAAGCCAGCATCCTCAAGCCAGCGGCGATACTGCAGGGTGCGCAGCCTGCTTGATGCGCCCAAGCGGGAGTACTTGGAAAGAACAAGAAGACTGTCCTTCATGCCCACTGTGCGTGCCATGCCTGAAACATTAATATCGTCCAGATCCGCGCAGACCAATCTCGGCGACCCGAGGGATGCTCAGCCCATGTCTGGCGGATGATCTCTGGATCGAAGAACCCATCCTTGGCCAGGCGTTCGGGCGAAAGCAACTCCTCTGCCCAGTCACGCAGCGGACCACGCAGCCATATCCCAATCGGAATAGCAAACCCGACTTTGGGTCTTTCGATCATCTCACGCGGGACATGCTGATACAGAACCTGCCGCAAGGCCCACTTGCCTTGACCATCGCGAATTTTCATGGCCATCGGAAGGCGTGCGGCGAGTGCAATCACGTCAGGGTCGAGGAACGGCGTGCGTGTCTCAAGGCTGACACCCATTGCTGCACGGTCCACTTTGCAAAGAATGTCATCAGGCATATAACTGCGCATGTCCTGTAGCATCATCCGCATGGCGGGATCATCAGCGCCGAACGCAGGCAGAGGGTCATCGAGGTGGGATGGGGGTTCGCTGACATTGCCCGCCATTACTGTCTCAGGTTCGATCCATGTGCTGGCCATATTTCGGTGTAGGTCATCAAGGCTATCGGTCAGGCGCAGTCGTTCCCCCAACCGGTGGTCCTTTGTGCCCAATCCTGAGATCCCAGCGCTTCCGGGCCGCAGGCGGTTGTAGGCACCACCAATCAATTCCCAGGTTTTCTCCGGCAAGGCCTGCGCCGCATAACCCGAGACCTGCCTTAGTGGTTTGGGCACCTTGGACAGGCGCTTCCACAAGCCGGGGCCACGGATGTAGCGATTATAACCACCGAACAGCTCATCGCCCCCGTCACCTGACAATGCAACCGTCACATGTTGGCGCGCTGCACGGCATACCAGATACGTTGGTATTTGTGAGGAATCCGCAAAGGGTTCGTCATAGAGATCTGGCAGAAGGGGTATCACGTCACGTGCATCTGCGTCAGTGACATGCAGCTTGGTATGCTCGGTGCCCAAGTGATGTGCGACAGCGGCGGCATAGGGCGTCTCGTCAAAAGCGGCCTCATCAAACCCGATAGTGAAGGTCTGCACTGGGCGTTCGCTTTGCGCCTGCATTAACGCCACGATGGCGGAGCTATCCACGCCACCGGACAGAAATGCCCCCAGAGGCACATCCGAGATCATCTCCCTTTGTGCCGCCTTGCCAAGCACCTCACCGAGTGCCGCAACTGCATCGCCTTCGTCTTCGATCTGGTCCTGTGCGCCTGCCTCAATGTCTGCGTTCAAGTCCCAATACCGGCGGATGCTAATGCTGCCATGATGCCCGCCAGGGCGGATCGGCTCCTCAGGTGGTGTGGAAGGCGGCGCACCATCGACCGTGAGAATGGTCCCGGGTTCCAGTTTGTAGAGGCCAGGATGAATGCTGCGCGGTGCGGGCACATACATAAAGCGCAGATATTGCGCCAGTGCGTCGCGGCACACATCACGCGGGCAATCAGGATGCGCCCGCAGTGCCTTAAGTTCCGACCCGAACACCAGCGCCTGCCCGGCCCATCCCCAGTAGAGCGGCTTTTCCCCCATCCTGTCCCGCGCCAGAGAGAGCCGCTTTTCTGAGCGGTCCCAAAGTGCCAGCGTAAACATGCCTTTCGCGCGCTGAAGCGTCTCGTCGAGCCCCCAATGCGTAATGCCAGCAAGAAGGGTCTCAGTATCGGAATGCCCACGCCAATCAGGCGCCGCACCGTCTACTGCGAGGTCACGACGCATATTGAGGTGGTTGTAGATTTCTCCATTAAATACAATAACATAGCGACCACTTTCTGATCGCATGGGCTGCGCGCCGGCATCGGAAAGGTCAAGAATGGAGAGGCGTCGATGCCCAAGCGCCACCGCGCCTTCCGTCCAATATCCCTCCGCATCCGGTCCGCGATGCGCGAGGCTGCGGGTCATGTTTTGCAGAATCACCGTAATTCCGTCAGCATCACTCGAGCCGGGGATAAGCAGGCCCGCTATGCCGCACATGTGCGACCCTCGCCGGTTGTGTTCCCGGAACGGACTTCGACGTGAGCCAAATTGCACGCAATCAGGTCACAGCCGAAGGCGAGTGCGCGAAAGTTGTTACGCGAAACTGTGAGGAAAATTCTTTGAAGCATGTCGGTCCAATACTTAGGCTGTGCTGCGTAATGTCGCCAGCCAATAATCCGCCTATCGCCACTCTTCTGATCTGCGATTAGGTGCGTCACGAACAAATTTAGGGGCAGGGGGACTAATGATGTTTTCTTGTAAATGTGTAGCAGTTTTGGCAAGGTGCCATTACACGTTATCGGTCATTTGCAGTAGACGGCGCGGCCATCTCGAGGCCCTCCCCATCAAATGGGTCGGACCGCTTGGATATGGAAGACAAGGCTGCATCATAACTGTCCACTGTACTCTCCAGAGAAAAATACTTCTTACCTGCCGCGTGGCTTTTCTCGCGCATCAAAGCCCTGTTTGGAAGAACCTCGTCGACAACCCAACTTAACGTTTTCTCAAGATCATAGGCCTCGGCAGAGCGAAATACACCAAACTCACAAAGTTGCTCTGTGTTCCCTACGCCTGGTGTCCCGATCACCGGCAACCCTGCAAGCAAGTACTCGCCCAACTTAATTGGTAGAATGGCCTGGGTGGAAAACGAGGGTTCCCGCAAGGCGATCCCCAAATCACACTGCGCCAGTTCATCGGGAACCTTCTCGGACGGCACAGCCTTACACTCGATCCAGTTCACTTCATGAAGGCCTTTATCCTTCAAGGCCCTTTGAACAACGTCTTGGTATTGCGAAAATATCCGAAACTGAAGCTCTGGTATCTGCGTTTTCATTTTGCAGGCGATGTCCAGCATTTCAGGTAGACGATACTGCGCGCCGATGGAGCCACAATAGCAAAGGGTGAAGGGTTCTTTTGTTGTTTTCGGAAAATGCTGCAGAGCGTCAGTAAAGGGATCTGCGTCAATGCCGTTCGAAACCACGTGGCAGTTTTGAGGCTTTAGGGCGGAGCCTGCGCGCGCAAGCAGAATGGAGCGTGCGCTTTCAGTTCGGGTGAGCACGGCGTCAGACCGCCGCAAGAACGCGCCCTCGATATCGCGCAAGAAACGATAGGTGATGCCGTGCGGGGATAGCCCACCAAAATCGACACGCTCGTCTGCCGCCAAGCCATCTGCATCGAAGACTATGTTCAAAGTGTCCCGAGCTGATTTGCGCATTCTTAACACGGCTAGGGCAGGCATCAGACTGCGCGGCATCAAAGTGTCAATTTGCCAGTCGGACACTGCCTGCTTAATTGCTCTTGCCCCAAGAACGGCAGACGAAAATGGCCCCGCTGCCCCCAAGCGTCGCACAATATTTATTTTGCGATAGGGTATGTCCAATTTTGCACAAAGCGCGGCACGCGCTTCAGCTATCTGTTCAGCCCCCCAGCTGAATTGGAGCACGTGAAAGCGATAGCCGCGTGCTCGTAGCCCCGTAAATATGGGTAAAAATAGCCTTTCCAGATAACGGGTCTCGGGAGAGTCCCACGTTATAAAAAGAATATTTCGCATGGGCTTTTGGGTCATTGGATCAGCGATGTATAGAGTTCGTCGATTTCGCGACAGTAACGCTTGGCAGAGAAATGAGTTTCTGCATACTTACGACCAGTATCTCCAAGCTTTTTTCGGCCGTCGGCATCCTGAATGAGTTTGCCAATTGCATCAGCCATAGCATCTGGCTCGAATGGTGGAACAAGACGTCCAGCGTCACCTTGGTCCAATACGTGAGGAATTCCGCCTACACGCGTGGCGACGACAGGAACCCCAGCCATCATGGCTTCAGCCAATACCAGACCGAATGCTTCATGAGCCGAAGCCAGCGCGAAAACATCAATCAATGGATAAAACCTGCGTGCTTCACCCTGATAACCTGCAAAGACGACATGGTCCTTCAAGCCACTTTCCTGAACCAGCCGCTCCAGGTTCACACGGTCGGGTCCATCTCCAATTATAATTAACTTTGCATTTGTAAAACCATTATCATGCATAATACTAACTGCACGTATCAAGTCGCTGAAGCGTTTAGGTTCATCAACTACTCTACCCACTGATCCTATTACAAAATCTGCACGCGAGAACCGAAATTTGAATCGTTGCTTCGCAATTTCTTCATCGGAAACAGCTGGTGCTGGTGAAACGGCGTTATTTATCACGCGGACTTTGCGTTCTGGGAGCTTCGCCGTTGACGTCAAATATTGGCCGACAGAGGGTGAAACACCAATTACTACCTTGCTGCGTAAGCACATCGCACGCATTAGCAAGTTGCCTCTCCAACTGCGATTGACAGGATCAGATGTTTCTTCTGATATTACGGGAACGCCAAGGCATCGCATTCCAATACCATTGGCGAGAGCAGCGCCCTCGATAACGGCGCCATGGATGAGATCTGGCTTGAAATCTTTCGCAATTTTCCAGGCTCTGTTATGCCAGGATGGACTTAGAATATGGGGTGTTGTGCCAATTTCGTGAATTTGCCAACCCTCCGCACGGAGTAGTTCAGGTAGTGTACCACCAGTATCTTGGCATATCACTCGATGTTCGTATCGATCTTTCGGCAAGCCGCGAGCAAGTAAAAGCCGCCGCTGCTCAACGCCGCCGCTATTAATCCGGCATAGCGTATGAAGTATTCGGATGCGTTTCATCCCTAAGTGCTTTCCTTTCTAACATGGGTATCATGAAGTACTGTAGTTTCTTCTTTAATTACGACCAAGGCCATGTCTCATCTTCAAATTTTTAGTGGCTTCAGTGCCCATACTTCAGTGAACACATGGCAAATTTTTAACGGTTTGTTGCGCCGAGACTCTCAAGACTACTTCAGTCCAAAATGCAAGTTAGCTTGGTCTTGCAATCATAGATTTGTGGTACAAAATTCATAATTCCTTCAAATTCGCTATTGGCCTTTTCAATTTCCTTGCTGAGACAAACGCTACGGGATCAAGCCAATTATGGCGGTCAACTATTCACTACGACCTTGATCAAGTAGAGACCGATTTGGCGCTTATTTTCGGAACCTTGAATGAAACTCAGGAATGATATCTGCCGAGAAAAAATTAGTTACGCGAAAGTCGTTCACACTAGGCTTGGTCGGGCGCCCAAGGCATACTAAACTTCTTTATCAACCTCTCTACTTGTAGAGAGTTATTATCACTGATGCCGTTATTTGCACTCGCAAGTGACACAGCCTGAGAGGCACCAACGACCATTAGTGGATACTGTTCAGGCCAACCCTTCGGAACTTAGCTCCACCAAGACTAACCATCCAGTACAACCACAGATCGTCAGCGGTTGGTGCAAGCGCCATGAAGGTATCTTTTTGCGTAACGCGATATCAAATATTTTTGGCGGATAGAGCACCCCACCTGCGCCTGTTGGGAAGTTTAAAGGGTCGCCTTTACTGGTGGTACTTTCCCAATCCTACTCCGGATATGGCCGTTGGTTCATGTCTTCATCAACAGTACCATTATGCATGAACTTCATCATACCGAGAAAATTTTTCTCAACATGTATTTAGCATTCTTTAGTGTTTCGGTTCTTGCAAGATTTGAAAATATTAATGCTTCCGACAGCCGTATATATAATTTCTCTTTTCGTGTATAAAACAGGAGTATAATTAGAAAGGCTTGCACTCTTAAGCGAAAATGTCTTCCAGGATTTTTAGATAGTATGCACCAGCCAAGGCCTTGTATCTGACTTTGATACTTCCCTTCAAGTAACTTACGTTCACTGTCGGTTAGACCCTCGACTAAAATAATGTCCTGTAGTTGATTGAATTCAGATTACTAATCTGCATCGTGGAGTTAAATTTCGACGACGTCGTAGCCTCTATCGACAAGTAACTAATCAGCCTTGGGAGTACTCGTCGACAATTTTCTCCATAATAGTATCAAGCCGCTCGATATCAACAAAAACGTTTGCCATATGCGTAGAAGAATTCCATTTTGAATCAACCGCGCTTTCAAAAGCGTAGTGTTTATGACCCATTGCTGCAGCGAGACGCACATAACATGAGTCGTGGCGAAAAGATCTCCTAATCTTCGAATAGTCAAAAATACCATTTCGCCTTGGGAGCAACTCAAGAGCCGCACCACCTTCTGGCATAAAAGTCATATTAGCTAAAGCAGCACCATGTATACTCACTAATACATCAGTTTTCGACATGAGCTTTACCTGATCAGAAAACGAAAGCTCTTCAAAGTTAACCAGAGTGACTCCCCAACGCGTTAAGGAGCGAACTACATCATCCTCATTGAGTACACGCCGACCACGTGCCATGCTACGAGACACATAAATAATTCGCGGTTGCTCCGCGCGATCGGAGAGTTTTATTCCCAATCCAGACCATACTTTCTGTCGAACATCTCGGAGTAGAGCGGGGTCCGTGGTGCCAAAGTTTCTTGCGCACTCTGTAACTAGGGGATTTAATACAGAAAGATTTTTCTCGTACTGAGAAAATGCCACTTTTGAAAAACCTAACGCCTCCAGACTCTGGACATACCCCTCGTACTCTTTTGTCGGAAGAAGAGGAATGGCATCCGCATCGACATTTCTAACGACAATTGCTCTGGGCAGGCCCTCAGTAATCCAATGGTAATAACCCCTAGTCCACAAAGAATGAATCACCGCAATGCGTTGCTCGTCAGGGGCATGAAAGATACCGCGCCTCAAAATTGAAAAAATCGTGATCCACGAAACCCTCCAAATGGCCAATAGACCACTGTAAGTACTGCGCCGCGTCCAAATCCAGTCAAACAACACCACACCAGATCGTGTTATGACCTTACGACCATTTATAATCTGTGCTCGTGGAACGAAAGGTTCGTAGGGTATTTTCTCGAATGAGGGGGCGCTAAGATTTTCTATATCTTTGCGGTAGAGTGCAAATAGGGATTTGTAACGCCAAAAACGCTTCAAGGGAGACTCCATGGAATAAAAGTTCAAGTTATGAACAAAGGTTTTTATTCATTTTCTAAAGGCATAAGTTATGGATAAAATGATGTCGAACCCACAATTTGTTTCACTTTATCATACGGCCGAGTGAAGTGGTTGTTAATTTGCATTTTCTACAGACCATTAGTCTGTATGCGCTGAACCAAGCGTTTTACTAAAATACTTCCCAATTCTAGAGCCTCGCGCGAAGCAAGCTGGAAAACTACTCAGAAGTTTTTCCAGATCTCGGGTAAAGGTTTCTATTGCGCAATACTTATCGAGAGCGGTGTAGCGGTTGAGGACGCCGATGAGGATTTGGATTTCTGCAACCTGCCGATCAAAGCCCTTCGCCATCAGAGATTGGCCGCCTAGTTTTATACAATGCATCTTCGTTTCGACGCGGCTTCGACGGTGATATCCACTCCAGCTTCGCTACAGATTACGGTCTATATATCTGTGCGCACTGACCGCTTCGTTTCGGGCACAAGCCGACTGCATGCAAGCCATTTGATCCTTACCCAGCTACGTCTTGTTGAAACCGAAATTGCACCAAGCTTGAGCTAGTTTTTTTCCCATGCGAAGGGCCAAAAACTGTAGCTTAATGGATTGTGAGTGTGGACCGCTCCCACTCTTCTTGTGAAAAGTCTCTGAAATGCGAAGTGCAAGACATGCCAATTTTGCTTGAATTCTAGAAATTCTATTTTGCGTGGTTGCGGCAGTAACATGCTGTCTGAGAAGTGCCCAATGGCGTGGATTTCCTTCGAGCCTCTCCCTTTTCAGTTTTGCAGGCTCTGCGAATTCTGTTCCTGCTTGGCGGTATAAAATCAGAGGTTCTGGACAGTGGATGACATGACCCAAAATGGCTGCTCTAAACGGCAGGACCCTATCTTCATTAATCACCCAATCTGGCAAGCAGCAGGGCCAATAAAAACAATCTTTCCTGTAGGCGTAGGTCGCCCCTTTACCTGCTCCGCCAGCAGTACAAGCTAGCTCGAACAGGGGCACTTTTGACCATGTCAAGTTTCCCTTCAATCTCCCCCTGAAATTCTCAATGATAGGGAAATAAGCCGAGAAGACTGCAGTTGACCCCCTATTTGAATTTGCCGTAGACATCAATTTTTCGGTTCGTTCTGGATAAGAAATATCGTCTCCAGCTGCCATAACAATCCATTCACCATTTGCAACGTCGCCGATGGCAGCAACATGACCGCCAATACCGAGATTTTTTGAGTTCTGTCTCAAAACTATTTTGTGAGCTCCGTCGTATTCGGTAGCGATGTCTCGCATTATTTCGAACGTGCGGTCTGTAGAGCAATCATCAGACAGAATGATCTCGAGCGGCTCATAGGTTTGTGCTAAGGCCCCTTCGACGGCCTCACGGATCAGGTCCTCTTGATTGTAGGCAAAGAGGGCAAAGGTAACGAGTGGCTGATCAGTCGCGTTATCAGGCATTTGTTCTGGTTTCTCAGACATTGTCTTCACGTCATTTTTCTTAACCTGCTGACTGGATGGGCCAGCCGAGATGCGCAAAAAATCCATAGAGTTTTGTGGGCAGGCGGCCGTGCATACCTATCTTTGAGAGCACCACCCGTAGGCCAAACGCCCCGGTTGCCAGCGCCAACAAGGGTGATGCAATCGCGGCCAAATGAGGTGCGATCTGCGCCACCGCCAACAGCCCCAGCGACAAGGTAGCGTGAAGTACAAAAAGCCATAGTGACAGTACTTCCCACCGGAACGCGTGCAGGCGGCGCACCAGGATATTTGCGATGGTAAAATTAAGTGCATATGCTGTGCTGAATGCTACACCTACGGCGGCAAGACCATATTGAGGCAACCAGTACCATACCAGGAACAGAAAAAAAACGTTCCAATTCAGTTGCGTAAACAGATACAACTTGGATCGTGCGGCCGCGATAAACATGTAACCAAGAGGAAAACTAACGATCTTGATCACATTTCCTAGCATTTGCACCTGTAACATACCTGCCGCTTCATCAAATTCTGTGGAATAAAGCAAACTCATGATCCAAGGGGCCATCCCTATCATTACCAAAATAAGCGGGCCACCGACAGCTAAGCCAAGCTGAGCCTGATCATTTACGAGCTTGTTGGTTATCTGACGGTCACCTATTATCTCTGTGAGGCGTGGATAAAAATCGGCACCCATCGCACCCAGAAGAAAGCCGATATAAGTCACCGTCAATCCCCAGGCAGCGGCGAACTGTCCCGTTGCGTCAAGTCCTAAGTTCTGTCCGATCAAACTGCGGATGAACAAGAGCGTTGCCGTGGTCGCCAAGGCCGCCAGCATGAATGCCGAGCCAAGCTTGGCCATCGGCTTCCAGACTTCCCATATCTCAACCACGCTAGGGCGTGGTGCAGAGGGCTTTGGTAGCCGGCTTGTATAGCGCAACGCGATCACTATCGTTGCCAGCGGTTGCACAACCACAAACCAGATTAGCCCTACCTCGCCATAGAACCAAACGGCCGCCAGACCAGATACGGTGCCGATCAGCGCGCTGAGTACCGTAACCCGAGCTAGATCACCGATTCGGCGCATCCCTTGCAGAAGTGCGGTTTGTGCCGTCCCAAGCAAACCCAGCAATATAGCAACACCGATCAAGCCCACTTCGGTCGCGTATTCACGATCCCCGAGCAGCCATTCGGCAATATTCGTGCGCAGAAACCATACTCCCACCATGGCAAGCACACCCTGCACCAGAAGCGCCGCGAACAGCACGCGACGCACGCGGGTCAGCGCCTGTTCCTCACCTTTGACGCTGGCAATCTGCCGAACGCCGCTTGAGCCCATTCCAAGGCCTGCGGCAGTCGACATCATAGCTAGCAGGTTGTTGTAAATGCTCAGCAGGCCAATGCCGGCCGGCCCAAGCAAGAGTGCCAGCACTTTCATACGCAAAATGGAAATCAGGATCTTAACGGCTTGCGCACTGCCGATAACCGTCATGGATTTTATAAGACCGCGAGATGACAAAATTAATTCATACTCTGAATGGAAGTCAAAACTTCGGCTGTAATCTTGATGGCACCCTTTTCATTTAAGTGGTCCGTATCACCCATATCGCTGTCATCGAACCTATCATCATCATAAAAGTCTAGGATTGTATGCTGACCGATGTCCATATTGTATAGTTTTGAAAAAAGAACTTCAGATTTCGGAAGCTCGTTCTTGAAGTCTGATTTGACTGGAGGGATTACAATCCAAATTCGGTGCCCAAGTTGGTCAGCCAATTCTATCATTTTATTAAGCCAGCACATTTGATCCGGCTCACGTTGATTTTCCCTAAGGTGTGCTTTGGCTCGCTTGACAACATCATGATCTGACCCCAGGTATTTTTTTTTGTCATATCCTCGATACAATATTGGTATATTTGGTGCAGTAAGAGATTCGCATTTTTTTATAATTCGGCGCTCAATTCTTCTGCTTATATCCCGTGCATCTTGATATGGTATACCGAAAAAATGCCCGTACGCGACATAGCGATATTTTTCTTGAATTTTTGTTAGATCAAATCCCGGAGCGATTGGAACAAAAAAAACAATAATATTTTGCAATTTTGGTAAAATATTGGTCGAGTTTTTGTAAAGATGATAAGTCGCGTGTAAGTCGGAACTTGTAAGACCAAGATTATAGCTTGGCCCATTGGTTTGGTCTAAAAAATCGTAATCGGCGCCAGAGCCCCGCAAGGCGAGGTTCTCAATTTGATCGGCGCATCTAAGAAGTCCTAATTTTTTCTTGTAAACGTAAGTTAGAAACTCATTATCCTCAAACGTGTTAATCCGAAAATCTGGAAAAACTTTTATTACCATTTTTTTTGCGAGACGCCTTAGGCGGTTTTTTACATTCTTAAAAATCATTTATAAACGCAATAACTACATCTGCTTCCTTCAATCCCAACTGCGGTCCGATCGGCAGGCTCAACACCTCGGTGGCGAGTTGCCGCGCAAGTGGTAGCGCGTCAGCGGCTATGCTAAGCCCTGCATAAGCATCCTGCATATGCGGTGGGATCGGGTAATGAACCAGGGTTCCAACGCCTGCCTTTGTCATACGGCCCTGCAGCGCCTCACGATCAGACGTGCGTACTACGTAGAGGTGCCAAGCCGGCTCTGCCCATTCAGGTACATGAGGCACTATGAGGCCGCTTTCCGCCAGACCCTTAGTGTAGGCCGCGGCCATAGCACGGCGACGTTCAGTCCACGCATCTAGAACCCCCAACTTCACCCGTAAGATCGCCGCTTGGATGGGGTCGAGGCGTGAGTTCACGCCAGCTTCTTCGTTCACATATTTCTGACGTGAGCCATAATTGCGCAAAAGGGCAACACGCTCCGCAAATGCGGTGTCATTTGTGGTGATTGCCCCGGCATCACCGAGTGCACCAAGGTTCTTGCCCGGATAGAAGCTCCAGCAAACAATATCGCCATGCGCACCGATGCGCTTGCCCTTGTAGCGTGCACCATGCGCCTGTGCAGCATCCTCAATCACCC
>Ga0115560_1002524_pt1 | contig 11912 bp, 14 predicted proteins | sample COGITO_mtgs_1105_5_FD_87278 | JGI IMG/M metagenome (GOLD analysis project Ga0115560, IMG submission 87278) | Pelagic marine microbial communities from North Sea - COGITO_mtgs_110509 | ecosystem: Environmental > Aquatic > Marine > Epipelagic | place: Germany:Helgoland, sampling site Kabeltonne... | reverse complement strand
TGGCAATTCACTCCAATCGGCGGCAACGTGTCGCCCTTGTGCTTTGCCTCGATAAAGGCACTGCCAGTCAACCCTTGCGCATAAATGAAATCACACTCTGCACCCTGCGAATGGTATGCATTAAGGAGTCGCTTGGAATACTGACGACTATCTCGAATGTAATGCCCAGGCAAGCGCCCCCGTTCGGGAGACTCAACAAACACATGTTGGATCTGCTCCTTCACTGATTCGGAGAATCCGTCTAGAGCCTTAGCCGCTTTAATTCCGGCCTCGGAATGTGCGGTATGAAAGACCACCAGTTCCACCCCATGCGCAGCCAGATGCTGAGCCAGCATAGTGGAATGACGTTGCATCCCCCCCATCACGTAGGGGTGGAGGCCGTCGGTTATCAGTGCTATCTTCATATTGGTAAAGTTGCTCAAACAGAGCCGGAATATGTGTCAGTCTGGACAGATTAATTAGCGATTCGATATTGTAGAGTCAGTCACAGTATTGAGCATAGGTTGTTGTTCTACTTCCTCATGAGCAAACTCAACAGGTGCGATGTGGCCACAAAGATAGGCGTGGACGTATATTGCTATGATTTCTGTGCTCCCCCAGTACACACACCCTCGACCACCACGCAAATGCAGTGAATGCCCAAAGTTGCTTACGGTTGCGCTGAAGCTTTGGATAACACGTATAACCATGCGCTAGATTTCCCTTCAACCCATCTCGTAAAGAGCTGCTGGCTTAAAAGCCAGTTTCACTTAATTTTGAAATCGCCGCCTCAGAAATGCTTCACATCGCCGATACGTTCCGCCATGTATTTGATATTTGAAGAGAACTCTGTTAATACGACGGCCATTATGGGCAGTGATGCTGAATCCTGCATTACTGCCCATTATTATTTTCATGCTAATCAGGCCAACAATAGCACCTAAAGGCATACGACCTTAAACCACCAACGAAAACAAAAATTATATCCCTTTATTTTGTAAGCCCCGAACAACAAACCACATTTATATATGTTAAGAATACACCTATTAAATGGACCAAACAGCTCGGTCTCTTTTTCGGCGAGCAACAACTGATTTAGTAATTCCTGCTTAAGACCGGAAGACATTCCTGCCTGCGAACATACCACACTTAGCATCGAAACATAAGTCCCTCGCAATGCATATAAAAGCTTGCTCACATTAATATCAGAACCACGAATTAGCTTAGCCATCTTCTGAAGATACATACAGACTCCATTCACCCTTCTCTGCATAAATGTGCTGTTGTCACAAACAATACGCTCTTCGCAGACACGGTAAAAACAATCCGGCTGGATATCTGGTATGATCTTATATGAGACATCAGGCTCCATCAGCGCACGCGTATGCAATTCCACATCTTGCAAGCGTAAATACTCCGGATCAAATCCATTGATACGAAGAAGAAAACTAAGCCGCCAAGTCGTCTGCATAACAGACCATGGAAGCTCATGCCGCAAAAACTGGAATAGATGATTCTGCCTCGGGTGCGGACGCCAGATCTGCCTCCTGTCTCCGATACTTCTATTAAAAGTCCCCATAGTAAAGACGAGGAAATCATTTTCTGGCGCATTTTCAAACGCTAGTTGCCGTAGCTCTAAACAGTCTATAGAAAGAATATCATCAGAATCAAGGAACATTACTAATTCACCTGAAGCCATTTTAATGCCCGTATTTCGAGACGCAGAACCGCCCTCACGCGTATTATTAACGTGTAGCTTAAAACGCGGATCCCCTTGGATATAGCTTTTGATAATTGAGAGCGAGCCATCACTAGAAGCATCGTCTATAATAATTGCCTCCCAGTCCGAACTCGTTTGCAACTTAATTGATTGCAACGTATCCACAACATAACTAATTTTATTGAAATTTGGAACGATGACTGAGATCATGATTTTTCAGAAATATTAACTGAGGAAAATAGAATACTTAACGAGAAAAAAACTAAGCGGGAAAACTCAGCAGTTCCGTATAAGCAGTGCAGCTCTAACGCTCCTTTTCAAACGAATTAAAGAAGACCTCACGCTTACCTCACGCTTAAGCTCGTCAGTAACCACAGCACTGCTCCATGCATCCGCTTCAAGACTACCCCAGCAACAATATAAATCCTTCGGGGGAAAACAAAAAAGGGATAAAGCGGGAATGAATTGAATCGTAATTCATTGAGACTCATGAGGCGCTTACAGAAGCTAAGATCCCACCATTTGCACTCCAGCTCTAAGGCAGATATCTGCCTCTCAATATGCGTTACAATCTCAACGTATTGAAAACTACTTAAGCTGTTTCTAAAGTGATTAAGATCCTTCCTCATAAAATAACTCGTCTGCAAGACCATTGATTTCCTCACCGAATAATCGCTGAGGTAGTTCTCCATTAATTGGAAAGTGCAAGTCGAGCAACTTGACTTCGGAAAGGAATTACCAGGATGGATCCTCCAATTCAGTAATTTTTCATCAACAACAGTGAGGCCATTCAACATGCACGAACGTAAAGAAAGTATAGTATCTTCATTCCTGACGTCGATCCCAATGGGTCCTACGTCTTGAATAACTTTAGGGTCCCACGCAGCAGCACAGCCAGTTAATTCAACCCTCCCTTCCTCCATGTATAGCTTCAAATGATCTTTTTTGGGTGTGGAATTTATTTTATTCGTCCGGTCAGTAAACCACTTACTGTCGCTGCGTGATATAACCTCGCCAGACTCGTCAATCTTGCAGTAAGAGGATCCAATACCACTCGGACAATCATTCGCATACCAAGCACGAACCAACACTTCAGTTCTATTGGGAAAAGAAATGTCGTCTCCAGCTGCTATTACAATTAATCGGCCCCTAGCTGTTTGAAATGCCCAATTCACAGAACTCGCCAACCCACAATTCTTGTTATTCCGATTTATAATAATCTGATGCGACCCAGAGTAGTCCTCCACCATTTCCTTAATTATCCCCCAGGTATTGTCACTAGAGCAATCGTCGGTAAGAATGATCTCTAGATTCTCATACGTTTGCGCAAAAGCCCCTTCCACCGCCTCACGAATATAATTTTCTTGATTATACGCAAAGAGTGCAAAAGTAATTAATGGAAGCTGATCATTCATGAATTTTTAGGGAATTTTTCTAAATCAGGCTCCGAAGCAGAGGGATACCTACGAGTTTCCGTCGAATCTGATGCTCAGAACCGAGGCGTTGCAACAGAACTCGCAAACAAGAAATACCCCCAGCACAGACAGAAAGACAGCCCACAATCGTGGAAGCGAGTAGAGATAGGTTGAGTGAACTCAACAATATCAACATACAGGCAGCGAGTGACATTCCGACTAATTTGACCACCGGACGGCTCCAGGAGAATCCAATCATTTTGCGAGAGAGAACCAGCATGAAACCAATGTAGAGCACATATAACCCCGCAAATGCGAGTGCCACTCCCGTGAGGCCGAATAATTTAAGGCCTAGCACGATGAGTATGAGATGCACCGTATTTCCGAGTAATTCAGTTGCGGCAAACAATTTGGCACGTCCTAGCGCGAGAATGATAAAACCCATCGGCCACGAAATCACGCGCCCCAAACAGCCAAGGCTGAAGATTTGTAATAGCACCACTGCATCGGAAAATTCACTGGTGTAAAATAGCTTGATCATCCACGGAGCAAAAGCGATCACCGCCAGAATTGCAGGCAACGCAAGTAGAAGTCCCACTTCGGTTTGCTGATTCACCAAATCACGCATTTTAGTGTGCTCTTGATTCACGGCGGTCAAGCTCGGATAATAATCGGCGCCCATGGCCTGCAAGATAAAATTAACAAGGAGACCGGACAGATTGAAAGCGGCACCGTAGATCCCGACTGCAACCAAGCTAATGTCCGCGGCGATCAACGTGCGCGTGGCATAGGCAACTCCTGAAACCAACAACATACTCAACATCAGGCTCAATCCTAGCTTCACCATGCCACCTGCTACCCGAAACGACTCCGCCCAATCCATGCTGACCTGGGGCACAGTTATCTTGGAAGCGAACCACCACGAGGCAAGCAAGTTGGTCAAACCAAGTAACACAATCGCAGGCACGACCCCGCCGACTCCTAGCCAGAAATAAAGACCGACGCTAATCACCGATCCAACTGCGACCCCAATCACATTCAACTTAGCGATATCCGCGATACGACGCATCCCTTGGATCAGCGCCATTTGCCCGCCTTTAATATTGGTGAGTAAAATAGTGCCCCCCACCAAGGCAATATCCCACTGATGCTCTAACGAACCGAAAGTCAGCTGACTTAACGGCCCTGAAAAGACTGCCACCAATACCGTTCCAGACAGCCCGCTGAGCCAGCACATCCGGCGGAGAGTCAGAATCGTCCGTCCGACACGTTCGTCATCCTCCGAGCCAACCGCTTCAGCCACATCACGGACCGCGCTGCCCTGCAAGCCCAGACCTGCAAAAGTCCCAATAAATCCGATCAAGGCCTGATAGGTGCCCATCAAACCCACGCCAAGTGGCCCGATCAAGACCGCAACAAACTTGATCCGCACCATGCCGATCAAGATGTTAATGCCCTGCGCTCCTCCAATCAAGGAGGAGGACTTCATGATCCTAGAATACGACTGTTTGGATTCACTCAAATCAATCAAATTTGCGCAGTTGCGTGAGGACTTGCTCAACATCCGAATCGGTCATCACCGGGCTGATCGGCAAACTCAGCACTTCTTGGTGAATCGCCTCAGTGAGCGGCAACGCCAAACCTGCCAATTCGGGATAGGCCACCTGCTGATGAGATGGCACGGGGTAATGGATCATCGTTTGAATACCTGCCTGCCGTAAATGCTCTGCAAGAACATCGCGCTGTGGGTGGCGAATGACAAAAAGGTGCCACGCTGGGACGCCATAGTCTGCGATATGAGGAAGGCTGAGACCTGAGGGTTGAGAGCTGAGGCCTGAGAGGTATGCTTCCGCGACCTTTCGGCGTTTATCGGTGTCCTCGTCGAGATATTTTAATTTAACGCGGAGAATCGCGGCTTGGATCTCGTCCAGCCGGCTGTTCATCCCTTTGTATTTGTTATGGTATTTCTCGTGCGATCCGTAATTTCGCAGGGCTTTGATCGCATCAGCGAGTTGATCGTCGCTTGTCGTCACTGCACCGCCATCTCCCAAGGCTCCCAAATTCTTGCCTGGATAGAAGCTAAAGCCGGCGGCATCACCAAGTGCGCCCGTCCTGCTTCCTTTATACGTGGCTGCATGCGCCTGTGCGGCGTCTTCAATGACCTTCAATCCATGCTTTTTTGCAATCGCGCAGATCGGATCCATATCGGCGCACTGACCATACAGATGCACAGCCATGATGGCTTTGGTGCGCTCGGTGATCGCCGCCTCAATTAAAGTGGGATCGATGTTATAAGTGCGTTCGTCGGGCTCAACCAGCACTGGCTTCAGTCCCGCACGACTAATCGCCAAAATCGACGCAATATAGGTATTGGCAGGCACAATCACTTCATCGCCCTCCTGCATGATACCGAGTTCACGGTAACCCATGAGAATCAGAATCAACGCATCGAGACCATTGGCGACGCCGAGGCAATGGTTCGCTCCACAAAAGTCCGCAAACTCTCGTTCAAGGGCTTGGCCCTCTTGCCCGAGAAGATACCACCCAGAGTCCAACACGCGTTGAATTGCCTCAAAGATTTCTGCTCCGTGCGCGTCGTTTACTTTTTTGAGATCGAGGAATTTTATCATTGGCTTACCCTCTCCTTAAACTCGTCGTAATTCCGGATGTAATCCGCTTCATCGTAGTGCTGATCAGCCAAAACCAGTAGCACGCAATCAGATGTGAAATTTCTCATCACTCGCCACATTCCTGGCCCAATCAAGACGCCTTTTTCCGCAGAATCCAAAAGTACCACCGTTTCCGATTCACCATCGTCCAACACCATCTCACAGGATCCTGTCACGGCAACCGCGACTTGATTCAACGCCTTGTGCGCATGAAAGCCGCGCTCGACGCCTGTTTTCGTGCCAAAGATATAGTAGACCCGACGAACAGGAAAGGGCACAGACTTTTCGGCTTCGACCGCGATCAAGCTGCCCCGCTCGTCGCCGAGGGGGTTAAAGTTAATTATTTGTGGTTTCATAATCGTTACCAGTGATATTCTTCAACTATTTATTAATAACAGCCCAATGCCTTAGGTTGAAACTCTGTCACTGAATCCAGAAGTAGATCTGGTTCATATTGCAGTAAACTGGCCTTACTCAAAAACCCACTCAAGACAGCACAGGTTCTGATCCCTAGCGATTTCCCGCATAATATGTCCTTACCAGTATCACCCACCATCCAATCTTGCATAGACAATTGAGATACATGGCTTGCGATTAGTTCTTCCTTTGTAACGCGTTGCTCTGTAACTAATACCTTGCAGAAATAAGGGAGTAAATGCAGATCCTCTAACTGGTCTATCACCACGCTCCGATGTTGTCGCGCAGTGCAAACATACAGTTCTGCATGATTTTTAAGGAGCGATAGAGTATCGTGTATATGATGAAGATTTGAATCCAATTTTATGAATTCTGGGGCTTCGATCAATCGCATCCATTCCTGCACAAACCGCTGAATTTGTGATTCAGTATAGCCATAATTTTGAGCTAAAATATCTTGATTTGACACCTTGTTCTGCTTGAGAGCCCAATATTCCGAGTAAGTCAGATCGGGCACTTGGACTAAATGCTGAAACAAAGTGTAAAGCCTTTGCTTTGAATCGATGAGAGTTCCATCTAAGTCAAAAACGATATTCATTACAGATTATTTATATGATTATATTCTAATGTTAATCCCTCGAGCAGATTCGTCTCTTGCACTTTAAGGTATTTCTTGAATCTGTTATTATCAAAAACAAGATCGCGCTTTACTCCCTTAAATTCACGCATCTTAACCTCAACGGATTTGCCGCTAATTTGTATCAAAAGGTTAAGTAGTTCACGAATCGAAATAGGATGACCACCTACAATATTAATTACGTCTATATGATCTTCTAGTTCAAAAGCTCGCAAAACCCCTTGAATGACATCTTCAATATAGATCAAGCTTCGCAATTCGGAACCGTCTCCCCACAATTCAACATATTCATCATTGACGATTCGCTGAATGGCCTTGGGCAGGAACTTCAAATAAGCTTCTTCGCCTGGGCCATAAACGTGGCCTATACGTAAAATCAAACTCTTTACATTTTTCTGCTCACAATAAGCAGCAATCATTTTTTCGCAATACAGCTTTGAATGCCCATATAGCGTCTGAGGCATCGTTGGAGTCAGTTCACTGATCTTTTCTGCTGCAGTATACACGTCTAAAGTGCTTAGATAGATCACTCGTTTAAGACTTTTAAACGGTAGCTTTAGTAGCTTTTTCGTGAAATCAACATTGCCATTGCAGCCCTCTAGATCGTTTGCATCAATAGCCGCTTTGGGAGTGAATGCTCCGACATGAACAATAACTTCAACGCAATCCAATCGAGAGAAATTATCCTCACTTATATGAAAATCCGTTCGATCATATATTATTGTATTTAAGCAGTTTTCATTAGGTCTTGAAGATAAGGCGATCACATTATCGGCACCATAAATTTTGCATGCAGTTTCTAGTAGCCGACTTCCTATAAATCCGGTTGTGCCTGTCATTAAAATTCTCATAGAAATACGATCTCTTTATTAATCCCCTCAGATGTTGTTAAACGCGGAGCAACATCCATCCCTCTCAGCCATAACAAATCATTTGGCAGTGGATTAATTTTCTTTTTCAATTCAGGAAATTCTCCATAAAGAGCTATGTCTTTGAAAATCTCAGGCATATTTAAGCCGGCCTCCGTGAAGAAGAGCACGGTAGTAAAAAATCGTGAAATATTAATCTCAGTCGGTTTAGGCACACCCTTTTCATCATAAGCCATATCAACTCCAAATATCCCATGGGGCTTATCCGAAACTGCTTTAATCGCGTTCATCGCAATTTCAGTTGCCTGTTCATTATTACACGTCTTACCCACCTTAGTCACACCTGTGACACCTGAAATGCTCCTACTCCCATGAGTCCATCCGCATCGTTCGCGCGACTGTGCCACCACTAACTCACCCTGATGCCAAATTGACAACCAAGTGACTGTGTCTGGAGTCAACATTTCAGCAGCTACAAAGTCCCCCCAGCCGTTGTAATGCTCAATCCACGCCTTAGCCAAAACGTAAGAATTCGTCGGAATGGCCCCTTTGCCACCACCTCCAATTGAAGACGCGCGTAACCAAATTTTACCATCTCGATCAGCCAGCACTGCAAATGCTTCCTTCAGATCCTCTTCATTATTGATTAGCATATTCTGAGCAACTGGCACACCAGCTTCTTTGAAGGCCAGATACGATTTATACTTATGAACGCACGTATCTATCACCTCATGTGAGGGCATATACAGTTTGGTCCCAGTGCCTAGAATTTCATTACGAAAAAGGGACGCATGGTAGATCTCCAAATCATTTTGAAAATGAATCAAGTCAGGCCTCTCTGTCTCTAATAAATGCAAAAGAGCTTTTTTATATTCTGGCGCATTCGCATAAGGCACCCACAGCTTCTTAGAAGCCATAGATAATGCCAAGTCATACGGCTCTGAGCCCATACCCAACACCGTTTCTTCTCTTTTGCTTCTAAGCAGCGAGTTAATAACACCTTCAGAAGGTGCGCCACCGGCACCTGCAATTATAATTTTAGCCATATCAATATTTTATATTAAATTTAAATGCCTGAGCCACACCTAGCATCATAGGGATGCCACACGCTTCAGATAATCACCGTAGCCCGACTTTTCTAGCTTTTCTGCAAGCGTTAATAGCTGCGCGCGATCAATAAAACCAGAGCGATACGCGACCTCTTCGATACAGCCGATCTTCAGATCCTGACGCTCTTCGATCACACGCACGAAGGTGGAAGCTTCATTAAGGGAAGCAAAGGTGCCGGTATCGAGCCAGGCTATTCCACGATTGAACACACCCACTTTTAGCTTTTTGCGCTCTAGGTAAACTTGATTCACCGTGGTGATCTCGTATTCTCCATGTGCAGAGGGCTCGATCGACTCGGCGATTTCGACCACGTCGTTATCGTAAAAATAAAGACCAGGCACGGCGAAGTTGGACTTCTCATCGGCAGGTTTTTCTTCAAGAGAGATCACATGCCTCTGATCGTCGAACTCGACCACGCCGTAGCTCTCGGGGTCGTGCACAGGTGCTGCAAACACGACGGCACCATCCGGATCGGTGTGTTGGCGGACGAGTTCACCAACGCCGGATCCATAAAAGATGTTATCACCGAGGAACATCATCCTCGATCAACAATAGGTACAAATATTACAGTTATCAGCGAGCTGTGCCTTTACCAAATCAACGCAAAACTGCCAGATAGACGTGCCTGCCCCGATTTTGGGCTGCACACTTGACATGGAGTGTATCGCAGATGGATTTCTATTCTGAAACATGGATAAACTCCTTTTTACTAATTAGCGCTGCATTAACGTATTTACTAATACGCTCTTCAGCCATTTTTGAGCCTGCTAGACTCAAATGGTCATCATCAATATACAGAATACGATTCTGTCGACACGCCACTACTTTCGATGACTTTTCATACAAATCCGCAATAGGAACAGATCGACAAAAGTCATATTTCTCTGAAAACAGTCTTAATCGCTTCCGGCCTTCGCGCTCAGCATCAGACAACTGCGGCAGCAATATTTCGTCAGGAACCTCAATAGAGTCGAATCTGTAAGAGAGATAGAGAGGTAAACTCACATCAGTAATGTCAAGGACTGGTGGTTGCTCGATAAACAACACCATTGAGCCAAAATCCCTGAGCATCAAAATGAACTGTTCAAATTCAAATATGTCGAATCTCTCCCATCTTGCTGAGATAATAACTACCTCCGGTTCCCATAACCGCAATTTCTCAAGACGATTTTGATCAAACTGCCTTCTCTCTATAGCATTAAAGCCTCCTAAAGGTTTCGTTTCTAAAGGGAATTTAATGAGAGGGTTCGTGCCATCAGCAAGGAAAAACGAGGAGGATACATTTAATTCTTTACAAATATTTCTCACTACAGGAGCCCACATCAAGCCATGTGAACTGCCCAAGAATACAACACGCGGAGTTTTCTCGCCATTCATTAAATCCAGAACACCATTATTTTGATACGCATCCTTCAATGACTCGGGCCGAGAAAGCCAATTTACCCCAAGCGTTCTGGAAGCTGGAAGTGCTATGATCTTAGGTGAAACATTATATTTCTCGCCCATCCAAATAGTTGGCAAAAACCTCGGAGTATTATAGTTATAGCTTGCTCGAGTAAGAAAACCCGCCAATCCAAGACTAACAACTAGGGCCAATACAACAGGCATGAGAATGTTTTTCGCCCTACGAGTTGGCTTCTCGATGAAATGGTAGGAAGCCAGAGACAAAATAATAATCAAGGCAATCACCACACTGTTATTAATATGCTCAGGATACTTTAATTGTAAGGCGGCACCCATAACAATCACTGGCCAATGCCAAAGATACAGTGAATAAGAGCACTTGCCGACATGCACGACGGGCGCCCAAGACAACAACCGACTCGCGAGACATTTTTCACCACCGGAAAAACGAATGACCAAGACGGTTCCGACGACAGGAAGAAGCGCCCAAAACCCGGGAAACCCTCCCGCTCCTTGAATCAAATAATAACCGGCACCAGTAAGTAATAGCCCGGCAGAGGCGAGCGTTCGGCTAATGTTTCCTTTTGGCGCGGGGCCCCTGGATCGTTCGAAAATTGCCAACAAACACCCCGCCGCCAACTCCCACGCACGCGGCGGGAGGAAATAGAAAGCCGCATTCGGAGAATGACTGGTCGCATAAACGCCGAGACCAAAGCTTAAAACACTACCAGTTAGAATAAGAGTAAATACACGCTTTGGCGTTAACTTCAAAAGGATTAGAAGCAGTAATGGATAAAAAAGATAAAACTGCTCTTCAACTGAGAGAGACCATGTATGCAGTAAAGGTGCAGTCTCTGCCGCAGGCCCCCAATAGTTCCCTGAAAGCTGCCACATCTCCACATTCGCATACAGAAAGATCGCCGAGAACACTTGCTCCCCAAGCCCCTCCCAACTGGGCCCAAACAAAATAAAATAACCAGCAACCGATGTCCCAATCAACATCGTAAGCATCGCTGGCAAAATGCGTCGAATACGTCGCATCCAAAAACCTGAAAATGTAAAAATGCCAGCCGTTTGCTCTTTTAAAATGATCGAAGTGATCAAGAAGCCGGAGATGACAAAGAAGACATCCACCCCGACAAATCCACCTGGGATCCATGTCGCACCAAGATGAAACAGGACAACTGGGATGACCGCAACCGCACGAAGCCCGTCGATTTCGGGTCTATACTTAATAATACTCATTCAAATAGCAACTAACTACCAATAGATGATTAATAGAGAATTCATAAAGCTGCGACCCGCTTAAGATAATCGCCGTAACCAGACTTCGCATATTTCTCGGCTAAGACCAATAGCTGCTCTCTAGTGATGAATTTGGAGTAATAAGCGACCTCTTCGATACAACCTATTTTTGTATCTTGGCGCTCTTCAATGACACGGACAAAAGTAGATGCTTCGTTCAGCGAAGCGAAGGTGCCGGTATCCAGCCAAGCCACACCACGATTCAACACACCGACCTTGAGCTTTTGGCGCTCGAGGTAGACTTGATTGACCGTGGTGATCTCGTATTCGCCACGGGCGGATGGTTCGATGGTTTCCGCAATTTCCACCACATCGTTGTCGTAGAAATAAAGTCCAGGCACTGCGAATTTTGACTTCGGCTCTGCAGGTTTTTCTTCGATTGAGACT
>Ga0115560_1002523_pt1 | contig 11913 bp, 13 predicted proteins | sample COGITO_mtgs_1105_5_FD_87278 | JGI IMG/M metagenome (GOLD analysis project Ga0115560, IMG submission 87278) | Pelagic marine microbial communities from North Sea - COGITO_mtgs_110509 | ecosystem: Environmental > Aquatic > Marine > Epipelagic | place: Germany:Helgoland, sampling site Kabeltonne... | reverse complement strand
TGTTGTTGAAAATTAGGGGTAACCACAGCAATAATTTTTTACTAAAATCTAATTTTTTAACCTTAGAAACAATCCCTATAAATGGTGAAATTTTTAACTCCCCATTTATGGTGATTCGTATCATTAAAATAGCTCTTTAACTCCCTATTTATAGGTATATGAAACTGATTTGCTTTCTTGTAATTTTGAGTTTTAATTTTTTTTTTGCAAGTAAAAAATAAAAATATATTCCTAGACGAGGATTATTATTTAATTTTTATGAATTGTTTTTGGTGATTTTTTCATAAAAATTTAAGAAGCAACTAACATTGCTAAAAAAGTAATTGTCAGAAAAAATGTAAAGAATAGTGAAGCTGCTTTTTTTTAACCAATGACAGTACTAAGGGTAAACATAGGCAGGTACATGGCAATAAGTATTACAGCAACAATAGCACCCAATACCAACACAATAATTGGTTCTATAGTAGCGCTAATCATTTTAGATTTATGGGCTATGTCTTGGTTGTACTGGTTGGTAAGTCTTTTAAAAATAGTTGCTGTCTGATTGGTTTCCTCGGCTACCTTTATAAGGGAGCTCATTTTTTTATCGAAAATGGGATGTTTTTGAATGCTTTCATACAATGTTTTTCCTTGAAGAATGTCTTGCTCTAAGTTGGCTAATGCTATTTGAAGTGGATAATAATTAATCATTTTTTTTGTTAACTGAATACCCTGTAACAGAGGAACTTTAGCACTGGTTAATAAATGAATGGCTTGGGTAAATTGGGCTATTCGTAGCTTTCTAATAAATTCTCCAACAAAAGGAATTTGTAACCCAAAGGCTGCACTGTATTTTCTATACCATTTTTTTTTTCTAGATATTCTTTGAAAAACCAGCAATAGCAGCAATACAAGGCAGAGAAGCCAGAAGTAGTCTTCTAACATTTCTGAAGCGGCAATCATCATTTTAGTAATCCAGGGGAGTTCTGTTTGGTTTTGTTTAAAAATATTTTCAAACATGGGTACCACAAATTTTAACATAAAACCAATGGCTAAAAAAGCGGTTAATAAGACAATTACTGGGTAAGATAAGGCTCCTATAATGGTTCTGCGTTGTTGGTTTTTTCGTTGATAAAAAAAACCCAGCTCTTCAAATATTTTTTCTAAGGTTCCTGTTTTTTCACCTATTTGTAACGAATAAAATTCATAGTCTGAAAAAATTTTCTGAGAGGCAATAGCATCTGAAAAGTCTTTCCCGGCAATGAACCCTGTTGTAATAGTTTTTAAGAGTGTTTTATCCGCTTCTTTGGTTTGTTCTTCTGTAATAAGTGTTAAGGCATCTTTTAAGGTAAGACCGGCTTTTACCAGTACATGTAATTCTGTATAAAAAGCTTCTTTTTTCTTGTTTCCAAAAGAAGAGCCACCCAAAGAAATTTCTTTTTGTAAGATGCTCTGAATATTAAAAGAAGAATGTTGTTCTTTATTGGATTGTAAATTGTCTAATTTAAAGGCCATTTCTAGTATTTTTATTCATGTAATGCGCTGCATCTTTTATCTTGTAGCTAAAAAACCCACCCTGCGCATAGGTCTTAGAAAAAGAAAATTCTAGAGCATCTATGGCTCCGTCTGCAACTTGTTTTCCGTTTAAATAAAAAGTGAGCTTTTTTGGTGAAAGGGCAATAGTATCTCTATTTCTAAGGATATGGTCTTTGCTAATTTGATACTGAATAGCCTTGTGTTCATCTTTAAATACTATAGTATTTTTTGTAGCATTATACACTGCTATAAACAGATTTAAATCTGTTGTAATACTTCTTTCTAGGTGGTTTATCTGTTGTTGGGTTTCAAAAATACCTTGTATGCTTTTAAGCTGTTTTTGCACATTCTCTAAAGCTAAAAAAGAAATTGTAATCGCAATACTAGAGACTACCAGTACCACTAGTAATTCACCTAATGTAAAAGCTTTTATTTTTTTCATCTGTCAAGTATTTTATTTTAATTTGTAAATTCTAATCCCCATAGGAACTCATTAATTTATTTTCACCTAAGTGCAATAGCTTTTTTTGTGCGTGTTTTTTTATTTTTTTTATGAGTAGCCCTAAAAACGACAAATGTTAGTTTCCCTTCTTGCTGTTTTTTTATAACAATAGACCATTGAGGTATTTCAATGGTATTGGGTACTTTTAATTCATTGTTTTGATATAGATAGCTTAGTTTCTGTAGTTTGCTATCAATTATATAAGTACTATTTTCAGTAGTTCGTTTTACAACACCCAACATACTGCTCATAGCAATACCAAAAACAATCATAATAATAACCGTAGCAACAATAGTTTCTACCAAAGATGAGGCAGATACCTTTGGGTGCTTTCTAGTAAAGAGATTTCTTATTCTACCCATTTGGCTACTTGTTTATTTTCTTCATCAATAAATAGACCATTGTACTTTGGTGAGATAGCACTACTATTTATTTCGGCATTGTATAAGTGATTGCTATACACACTACCAGCTTGTTTGGCTATAAAATTATTAGTGTAAACAACCCCTGATACTTTTCCTCGTAATTCTAAATTTTTTGTACAATAGACTTCCCCAATCACTTGGGCATTTTCTTCTATGAGTATTTGAGTATCGTATCCATTTTTCTTATCATCAGAGTAAAATAAAACGGGACCTTTTACCAATGCATTGTTGTCAATTTTTATTCCATGAATTTTAGTACGATTGCTGTTTATGGCTTTTGGTGCTTCTTTTTGCAAAAGCACCAAAGAGGATGGATACTGCAACTGAACCCCTTTTTTTAGATGTATACTTTTGCTGGCAAATACCTGAAAAGTACCCTTTACGTTTTTTTCTAGGGTAACAGTTGGAGCTATTACAAGAACATCCTCTAGTATTGCCGTAGGATATACGGTAATTGCAGCTGAAGAAATAATAACAATATTTCCACGAAGCTGAATGTCTCTTAAAGAAAGGTTTTCGGATGTTTTGTACACCTTTGTGTTTTCTGTGAAAGATTGGTTTAGTTGCATCTTTTCTTCTAAGGAGATGTATTCTATACCCTCATTAGGTGGTGCTTTTAAAAATTGTTTTAGATAGCTTAGATTTTGAATCTTAGGTAGGTTGTTGGCGGTTTTAGCAATGTTTCCATCTATTAACTTTGTACCATAATAAGAAGTTCCTGCAATAGTACCTGTTTTTACACCTCTTTTTGGAAGTACAACATCACCTTTAATATTAGTATTTCCTACAAGAACTAGTGCTTGATTATTTTCTGCCAAATAAAGTGCGGTGCCTTGCCTGTTTTTGTTGCCAAGCAGAGCTACTTTTAGAAAAGTTTCTTTTTTAAGAGTAGCTTTTACGATACCTATATCAAATATACCCCATGGTTTTTTTGAGATTTCAGTTTGCTCAAAATCATAGTCTGTAAATGAAATTTTTGTATTGGTATTGAATGGAATACTATTTGTTTTTAAATAATTGAACCCCATGTAAGTGACTTCTATTGCTTCCTTATAAAGTACAGATTTTAACTGAATTCTTTTTTGTGTATATACCAATGAAATAAATGCAAATAAGACAATGATAATTACCACTGATATTACCAACACATATTGTATAGCACCTGCTTTTATTTTGGTAAACTTTTTCATTCTACTAAAGAATATTTCTTAGTACTATTTTGATAGCGTATGGTTATTGTATTTTCATTGGCAGCTACCAGCGTAATATCTTGAAATGTGTTATTTAATTGAAATATTTCTTGCCTGTTATTGATTGAAATAATATAAGTTTTTTTTGTTCCTTCTATCATTCCCATAAAAAGTATTCTTGGAAATATAATTTCTGGTTTAGGAGGCTCCTTTTTTAGTATTGTTTTTTTTGGTGTTGGTTTCTTATATTTTTTCCCAGTAAATGGGTCTCTGTAATTGGCAGTAATGCTATATGAGTTTTTAACGATGTGTTGTTTTGGAGTAAAAGACATTGAAGTTGCAGCTAAGGACTCTCCTTGTGATGGATGATAATTTAGATATATTTGATATCCAATGGCACCCCAAACAATGACAACTACTACTAATAATACAGCGGTTTTCGTGTTTTTATTCATAACAATTAATGTATTAATAATGAATATACCTCTTCAATAGAAGTAATGCCTTGTTCCACTAAATGAACTGCATTCATTTGCAGCGTTTGAATTTTATGTTCTAAAAGATATGCATCTATCTCTAATTCTTTGTTTTGAATTTTCTGAACTAATTCTTTGGTAATAGGAATAATCTCATAGATTGCTTTTCTGCCTTTATAACCAGTATGGTAACAATTAGAACAGCCTACAGCTTTGTAATGTGTTTGTATATTTTTAGGAAGAATAACGCCTTTTGGAAGAATTCCCGGACGAAGTTTTTCTTCTTTTTTACAAGCAGTACATAATTTACGAACTAGACGTTGCGCTACACTAATATTTAGGGTACTAGCTATTAAAAAGGGAGGTATTCCCATATCTACCAGTCTAGAAATAGTAGCCCAAGCAGAATTTGTATGTATGGTAGATAAGACCAAATGCCCTGTTAAAGCTGCTCTAATAGCCATGTTTGCTGTTGCTACATCGCGTATTTCTCCTACCATAATAATATCTGGATCTTGTCTTAAAAAAGTACGCAAAGTACTCGCAAAGTCTAGCCCAATATTTTCTCTTAGCTGTACTTGGTTTACACCTTCTAAGGTATATTCTATGGGATCTTCTATGGTAAGTATATTGGTGTCTTTTTTGTTTAATAGTTTTAAAGTAGCATACAGGGTGGTTGTTTTTCCAGAACCTGTTGGTCCAGAAATTAAGACAATTCCGTTTGGTTTTTTTACAGATGATTCATAGATGTCTAGTTCTTCTCTTGTAAATCCAAGATTTTCTAGTTGAACACGAATACTATTTTTAGATAAGATACGAAGTACTAATTTTTCTCCATGAAGTGTTGGCAAACATGAGACTCGAATATCAAAGTCTTCTACTTCCGATGATACATTTATTCGTCCGTCTTGTGGCAATCTTTTTTCTGAAATGTCTAGCCTAGCCATAATCTTTATTCTGTTTACAATTTTTGGATACTCATCTAAAGAAATTATGTACTTTTCTATTAATTTTCCATCAATTCTAAACCGAACTCTGTGTTGTTTTTCAAAAGCTTCAAAATGAATATCACTACTTCCTATTTCTTTTGCTTCATAAATCATATTCAATAAAAAGTCTTCTGAATAATGAAGAGAACTGCTCTGAAAACCTCTAGCTCTTTTTCTGTAGTTTTTTTGAAGATATTGTTCTATTATTTGAGAAGACTGTACATCTAATTCTATTTCTTTATTTAGCATAATTTGTAATTCTGCTAATACATCATTAGGACTCATAGAGTCTGTTTTTAAAAAAACTTTATTGCCAAGTTCTTTGTACGGTATTACTCTGTAATGATAGGCTTGGTCTGCGCTAATGAGCTGCAAAATCTGTGTTGGTATTTCTAAAAGTTCTTTATTCATTTATACGGCATATAAATTGATAATGTGAAACCATTGATTGATTGCTAAAGTAAGCCCTACATACAATGCTTGTAAACCAGCTAATGGAATGAGTTTCTTTAACCTCTTTTTAAAAAGAACAGCTATTACAAAACTGAACAGAAGAGAAGTAGCAAACAAAACTAAAAAAGTAGCTGTTGGAAAACTAACTGCCATCACTATAAAAAAGATGGCGTCTCCTAGGCCAAACACGGTAGATAGAGTGGTTTTTAACTTGAAGTTAGCATATGCATAAAGTATTAAGATAATTGTTAAAATAATACTCAAATTAAGCAATGAACTTAGTAAGAAAACCCATATGTATTGATGTTGACTATGAATAAAACCTCCCAAGAGCAGCAATGTAATAAGAACAACAAATGTTACTGTACGGTCTTTTATATCTTCATAGAAGACACGTAAAAGTAAGCCAATCATAAGAGTGTTTGCTAAAGCCATCATTTACTTAATTTTTGAAGGATTAATTTGCAGAAAAGTTCGTCTTTTCGGGTGCTGTAATTTTTCTTTTTTTCAAATGAAACAACAACAAATTCTCCCATTTGAAGTTGTTCTAAGCGACTGGCAAATAACATTAAGTTTCTAAATTCTCCTTTTATTTCTAAACAATAACTAAGGATATTAGCACCTTCTAGCTCATAAATATGAGGTTTTTCATAAGAAATAAGCACCACATTAAAAAGTTCTTTTAAATCTGTTATTTTTTCAATAAAATAGTGTTCAAAAGTCTCATTTATAGACAGATTACTTGAGGTTAAAATTGAATCTAAATATCTATTTTCTTGCTGTAAATAGATACTTCTTACTGTGGCGTTAGATAGTAACTCTTTTTCTATAGTTAGCTGTTTTAAATTGTTTTTTACCTCTAAAGTTTTTTTAAACGAAAATTGATAGGCTGCAAAAAGTACGCTACAAAAACCAACAACCAGTGCTATATTTTTTTGCTTTATAGTCATTGGATCTTTTTTATGTGAATAATAAAATCAAACGAGGTTCTCCTTGTCTTTCCCTTGCCATAGTTTGTAAATGAAATTTTTTCTACCCATGTTCGTTTTTCTAAACTAGATTTCCAAGCAATTAAATCTTCATCGTTTCTTGAAATTCCTTTTACTGATATTTCGTTATTTTTAAATCGTATAGGTTTTTCTTCATTGATAGGTTTAGCTAAAGGTTGATACTTAATTTCGTCCAAGTATAAGCTGCTAGGAACTGTTTTAGAGATTTCATCTACATACCATATTACTCTAGAATTACTTGCCGATGTCATACTTTCTACCATTTTTTCCTTTTTAGCAACAATTTCTTGTAATCCTTTAAGTTGTATCTTGTAGGTTTCATTTATTGACACTTCTGTTTGTAGTTCTGAAACCTTTCTTTGATAGCTATTAAAAACCAAAAAATTAATGAGTAGCGCAATAAATAAAAAGCCTAATGAATACTTTAGACCTAAAGCAAAGAAACGCTGTTGTTTGTATATGTTTGTGAGTCTTTTTTTTAGGGTACTTGAGTTGGTGTGAAGTTCATTAGAATAGTAAGATAAAATTCCTGCAAAACTAAGGACATACTTATTTGAGACATCTAATCCATTTATTTGATAAATTTCTTGTAAAGGTGTCTTTATTTCTATAGTTTCTATCTTGTTGTTTTCTAAAATAATACAGGCATTAGAAGTAGAAATTTGTGACTCTTGTAGATAAGATTGCACATTTTTCACTGCCAAATTACCCAAAGAAAAATCGATCACGCAGATTCCTCTAGCAGCATATTCTTGTATGAGAGTATCTATAACATCTTTTCTACAAATCGCTATAAATGATGTCGAATCATTCTTAAGTATTTCTACATAAAAGTCTTGTAAAACAATTGTTGGAAATGCTGTTTTTACTAGCCTGTCTTCTGAAATTCCAGCTGTAGGAATATTTTTAGAAAGTATTTGCTCATTATTTAAAACTAAAAATAGATGTTTCTTATTTTTTAAGCTTTCAAAAACAGCTTTTTGAGAGGTATAATTTTCCTGTTTTGAAATCACCAACTCTCTCCTTTTTTTTGTGAGTTCTAAAATCTGATAGGAGCTATTGTAAGCGTGTTCAACAGCACAAAAGTTATGACCATAAATTAGATATCTTTTCATTCTGCTTTAATGATAGTAGGCTTAATTAATACAGATAATTTAGACTTTTGAGCAGTTCTTACTCGTTTGCTAAACAACCATTTAATGAGTGGTATTTTGGCCAAGAATGGCACACCCGAACCAGAATTACTTTTAGAATCTACCTCTAAGCCTCCCAAAATAACAACATCTTGATCTCTAATACGCAAGGTAGAATTAAACTGTCTGGTGTCTATATCTGGCGGAGCTCCTTCACTAACACGTTCTCCATTGCTAAAAGTAGATTGTTGAACATCTATGCTTAAGGTAATACTGCCACCTCCTGAGACAATTGGGCGTATCTTAATTGATAAATTGGCATCTATGGGAATAAAATTTTCATATTGTTGTGTTTGCGGGTTTTCTACACCAACAGTATTCACTAAGGTTTGAGTATAATAGGTTCTTTTTCCATTACTCAAGGAGGCTGTATGACCGTTTAAAGCTGATAGTTTTGGAGTTGAACGAATTTTTAAATTTCCATTGGTTTCTAGGGCTTGAATTTTTGCATAAAAATTAGGAGACACATTTCCAATGTTTAAAGATCCAATAGTTAAGCCTCCAATAATTTTATTAATTCTTGCAGCACCTATTGTTAGGTCTGTTTCTTGAAAAATACTTCCCTGACTTTTAATGGGAGCATCACCAACACCAATATCTATACCCGCTGAAACAGAAGACGAATTATTAACTTCAATAATCATAACTTCTATTAAAATTAACGGAACAGATTTATCTATTTTTTTTATAAATTTTTTAAATTTCTCTATGCGTTGTGCATTTCCTTTTACAATAAAGCTATTTTGCTCTAGATCGGTTCCAATGTTTAAACTGTCTATTATTCCTTCAGGAAAAATGGTTTTTAAATCTTCACTGTTTGAATTCTGATTTGTATTGTTGTAATTATTACCTCTGTTTTCTATGCTCCTATTGTATCCTGTATTTTGAGTTCTTTGATTTCCATTGAAAGAATTTGCTCTACTAGACATGTTAGTGTTAAAATCACCATTTTGAGAGAATGAATTATTGATTAATGGATTTCTTGAAAACCCAGAAAAATTTTGAAGAGGTTGCATCATTAATTCTATGGATCTATTTTCAAGCGCTATCACTTCTGTTTTTTCTACAGAAACTTCTTTTGTTGTTCCAAAAAAATACATTCCATTTTCAAGTTTATAACTGTGTTTGGATCCTTCAAGTAATTTGTTCAACATCGCATTAAAAGAAATACTATCTGACTTTATGGTTGCCCTACCAATATTTTGTAACCCTTTTTTGGTTGCTAAGTTAATTTTTAAACCGTAGGCAACATCATTAATAATATTTTCAACAGGGCTATCTATAAAACTAACTTTTAGTAATTGCTGGAGTGTATCAATTATTTTAAAAGAATAACTTTCAGACCTATTTAAACGTCTTGGGTTCCTTGTAACTTCTTTAGAAGAAGCTTTAAAAAGATAAAAATTGTCTTTAGTTTTAGTGACTTCTAATTGATTGATTAAGGCAATTTTATCAATAGCAGCATCAAAAGGAACTTCTTTTATGAATGCTGAAATTTTGCGATCTCCAAGGTCTTCTTCTGAAAATACCAAGTTTTTGCCAGTAACGTTTGTGATTTTTCGAAAAGCCAATACCAGACTATCGTTTTGAAAATCTGCTGTAAAAAGGTCTTTACTAGAATTATAAGAAACAGGAATATTCTTGGCTATAAAAGGAGCATTGTATTTTTTAATAGCTAAGATATTACCAAAAAAATCTATGGAGAGTTGATGTTCTTTACATAAAATTAAGAGTACATCTTGTACGCTAACATTTAGAAAGTTTTTAGAAACATTGATATTGGTTAATAAAGGGTCTACACTTATATTTAGATCATTAGAACTTGCTAATGCTTTTAAAAAGAGACTGAGTTTTGTAGAGTTGATGGTTAAATCAACTTTATTTGTTAATCCAGGTATTTTTTCAGACAACGAGTTTAAAGTAGTATCTAACTTTTTTATTCTGTTAGAATCTTGGGCTTTGGCTGAATATATTAGCAGCAAAAGCATTAGGAGGCATAATTTTTTTTTCATTTTTTTAATTCACAATAAATTTTATTTTAAAATTCTACGTTTTAAATTTTAGAACATGCTATTATTTTTTTAAACATCACGTTTTTTTTTGGGGGTATTTGAATTATTTTTATAATTTTAGATTTAATTCATTTTTTAGTAAAAGTAACTAAAATTGTTTAAGGAAGATTTTAAAAATACTTGTTTAAATTTATAATAAACAAAAAGAAAGTACACGTGTAGATTGTTTTTCATGGCAATAAAAGATTTAACTATCTGTTGAAAATAATAAATTATTTTATTTTTTTATTATTTTTGAAGCAAAACAATAAATTCTCCTAAAAATATGATGTTCAAGAAAAAAGTAAACGCCTACAACTTACAAGAACTTCTTGTAGTATTAGTAATTATTGGAATTCTCATACTAATTGCTATGCCAAGTTTTATGGGAGTTATTAATAAAGCAAAAAGTATAGAGGCTCAACAAAGTTTAAAAACAATTCAAAATCTTCAAAAATCTTATTTTTATTTGAATAATATGTATGCATTAGATTTTAATGCCATCGATTTTATTCCACCAAAAAAATCAACAGAAGGTGGTACTGCAAACTATAGTTATGAAATTACTCAAGCAACTACTTCCTCTTTCAAAGCAAGAGCCGTATCATTGTTTGATGCAGACGGAGATGGTTTAAAAAGTACTTGGGAAATTAATCAAGATGGGAAACCTATAGAAATATTAAAAGATTAAGTTAGCTTTTATATCTATAACTTTATATAAAATGATTTACATGAGATCTAAGTTCAATTAAAAAAAGAATCAACAAATTCATGTTTATTGAATACTTGCAAGTCATCTATTCCTTCCCCTACACCAATGTACTTTACTGGAATTTTAAACTGATCCGAAATACCAATCACTACTCCCCCTTTTGCTGTTCCATCTAATTTGGTTACAGCCAGTGAATTTACTTCTGTAGCTTTGGTAAATTGTTTTGCTTGTTCAAAGGCATTTTGACCAGTAGAACCATCTAATACTAATAAAACATCGTGAGGTGAATCTTCAACTACTTTTTGCATAACACGTTTTATCTTAGTGAGTTCATTCATTAAATTTACCTTGTTGTGCAACCTACCTGCAGTATCGATTATAACAACATCTGCATTTTGAGAAACCGCTGAAGTAAGCGTATCAAAAGCAACAGACGCAGGATCTGAACCCATTTCTTGTCTAATTAAAGGTACTTCCACTCTATCAGCCCAAACTTGAAGTTGATCTATTGCTGCAGCTCTAAAAGTATCAGAAGCTCCTAAAACAACCTTTAAGCCTTTCTTCTTAAACTGTGAAGCTAATTTTCCTATAGTAGTAGTTTTACCAACTCCATTAACACCAACAACCATTAAAACATAGGGTTTCTTACTTTCTGGAATGTTAAAATCTGTGTCATTTCCTAAATTCGTTTCAGATAAAAGACCTGCAATCTCGTCTCTTAAAATACCATTTAACTCTTCTGTTCCAAGATACTTGTCTTTAGATACTCTTGCTTCAATTCTCTCAATAATTTTGAGTGTTGTATCTACGCCAACATCAGAGGAAACAAGAACTTCCTCTAAATTATCAAGAACAGCGTCATCTACTTTAGATTTTCCTGCTACTACCTTAGATAATTTAGTAAAAAAACTAGATTTAGATTTTTCTAACCCTTTATCTAAGGTTTCTTTCTTTTCTTTTGAAAATATCTTTTTAAAAAAACTCATGAATTATGTTCGGTATTTTAGTATTTCAAATTTAACCAAATAAACGGCATAAAAAAAACTACTTTCTTCTTAGAAAGTAGCTTGTATATTTTATGTGAAAAGAATTTATTTCTTTGCTAAAAATTCATTTACTTTTTTAGGATCCATAATAGATTCAACAAAGGTATAAGCACCAGTCTTTGGAGATTTTACCATCTTAATTGCCTTACTAAGTCTTTTTGAACCTGTCTGTAACGATGCTACTGATTTCTTTGCCATGTCCTTGTATTTTATTTATTTGACATTTTCATTTAAATGAAAAAGTCTATTTATTTAATTTCTTTATGAACTGTCATTTTCTTCAAGATAGGATTGAATTTTTTAATTTCTATTCTATCTGGAGTATTTTTTTTATTCTTAGTTGTAATATAT
>Ga0115560_1002507_pt1 | contig 11972 bp, 4 predicted proteins | sample COGITO_mtgs_1105_5_FD_87278 | JGI IMG/M metagenome (GOLD analysis project Ga0115560, IMG submission 87278) | Pelagic marine microbial communities from North Sea - COGITO_mtgs_110509 | ecosystem: Environmental > Aquatic > Marine > Epipelagic | place: Germany:Helgoland, sampling site Kabeltonne... | reverse complement strand
CAGGTCGAATTTCTCTGGCCAGGTGGCCATGGCTTCTGCCTTCTTGAAGTACACCTTGTGGTTCGCGCGGTCCATGTAGGCCATGAAGTCCGCGCGCTCGATGGTGTAATTCTCATCGAAGATCCCGCCACGCATGATGTTGAACATCGTGTTGGCGAAATGCCGAATGTTGCGGCGGCGGTCGGCCGTGAGCTGCAAGCCATCGCTAGCGGCCACCAGTTCAATGAGGCGGTGGGCGCCTTGCTCGATGTCCTGCAACACCTCTTGCTTGAGTGCATCTGGCGACTGGAGGTCTTGTTTCAATCGGATGACTCCGCGAATGGACTGCCCCAAATTCGCGACCATCATCCAGTCTTTTCCTGAATGGGCCTCCAGTTCAAATGAACTCTGGATGAAGTAAGCGCCCCGCTCGGCTTTGATCTCCGTCTCTGTGACGAGGTCGTTCCCGACTTTGAAGTTCTGCAGCTGTTTCGAGGACAAGAGAACGGTGGGTGCATCGAACCCGATGGACCATACCACGTTCGCTTTCAAGGACTCACTGGGTTCAGCTTTGTCGGAAATGATGGCACTCAGGGCATAGACCCCAAGATGGCCTTCTTCTAACTCGCATTTTTTGTAGGCATCGACCAGGTTGCTGCTGCCGCGTTGCAGCCCCTCTGGCACCCCAAAGGGAAGGACGTTCTGCACTCCGTCTAGCACACTGACCTTTGTGGTTGTTGGAGCGGAAGACTCCAGTCGGGCACTCCGCACGAACCCATACCGCTCACTCGCCGCCCATTGGTAACGGAAGGTCAGCGCCAGGTCGTGGTTCACTTCCTCGAAGATGACCTTGTTTCCATAGGCATTCTTGTAAAGGTTCCGTTGGATGGAATACACCCCTCGGTTCTGATCAGAGAAAGGCTGCCAGAGCATCTGGCGTTCCTCAGATTCAACCAGCACAATGGTTTTGCTTCCTGTGTTTTCTGCTGATTCCGTGATCTTGTCGTCCGTGTAGTAAGGAAACAGGGCGTGGTCGCTGTTGACCCGTCCTGCGGAAAGCCCACCATTGCTGGCCAAGAACATCCAGTGGTCCGAATGGCTCACGATGCTCATGAAAAAAGGACGCATCTGATCTACGGAGCTGATCTTGTAATACGTTTCGCCCTCCAAGGTGACCTCTTCTCCTGAAACCGGAGAAGAAGAGGTTTGGAAGGGTTGCTGTCCGATATATATAGGTTTACGGTTGTCCGTGGCGCTCATTTCAACTAGGAAATCGGTTGTTATGTGACTCTTCGCTCATTCCGTGTCATTCCAACAGCGAGCGCAGTCTAACTGCCGTTCGTTGACGGCGGAGCTAAAGTAAGGAGGATAGCGATTCGCAACTTCTCAGATTCACAAGTGCTGCCGACTTCTGAGAATCTTGACTTTACATGCCTGATTGAAAGGTTAGAGCAAAAGTCAGAAGCCGAGCAGCGCGCCTCGTTGGGGACGACTAATTCCAACGGGGAGGAGAGATCGCACGGTTGCACAAGTAGGGAACCACGGCATGGTCACCCTTCGCCTTTTTGCAATGGGGGGGGGCACACGCAGTGCATTCGGCTGACGGATCGCCATGCAGGCCCTGGCCGTTGCCCAATTCATACCCTCCATCACGGCGGCCGGCTGTGACATCTTCCACCAGAGCGGCGGTCTGCAGCTCCGCCCAGTGTGCAGCCATGTGGCGCTTATTCAGGGAGAGGCGGGTTTGTGACCGCTACCGCAGGCGGTAGATGCGGTGGAGGGGGAAGGAGCCGGGGGTGGCGTCGGCCCAGACGCCGTGGCCGATGTTGTGCATGATGCGCCGATCGGTGACGGCGACGCCGACGTGGTTGGAGCGCTTGCGGCCGACCTTCCACCAGACGATGTCGCCGGCCTGGACGGGCTCGTCCGCGGGGATGACCTGCCAGTCGGGGTGGTCGGCCAGGTAGGCGCCGATGTTGGGGACGCGCCGGTGGTCGATGTTGGTGTCGGTCGGTTTGTTCGTGCGCTTTCGGTGTTGGTAGACTTCTTGTTGCAAATCCAGTCCGCAGCAGCGCAGGGCGCGGATCACGACGTCGGTGCAGACGCCCGTCGTCTCGGAAACATCCCCCATGGGGAAGTCGATGTTGACATATGCGGCGTCGTAGTACACAAAGTTGTCGAGCTCTGATGCGCACGATGCGATGCGGTCTGGACAGAGGCTACAATCGATTTCTTCAGAGGGGGTTAGTCGTGGTTGATTCGCGATCCGCACAATAGATCGGACGGCTTCAGGGCCGTGTTCACGCACAGCTTGGGTGGTGCTGGGGTTGAGAAGGGCCAGGGTGATGACGCCTGCAGAGAGGAGGGCAGAGAATAAAATGAATCGGCGCATGCTTTAAAAACATGCGCCGATTCACATTTATTGCCGACGGCCTTTGCCGGCGAATTTGAAGAGGCTCAGTACTGCGGGTCGAAGGCCATGGCGTCGAACATGAAGGCCCATTTGTCGGCCTGTTCGTCGAGGATCTTGCCGGTGGGTTTGCCCGCGCCGTGGCCGGCGTTGGTTTCGATGCGGATCAGCACCGGGTCGGCGCCTGTGTGGGCGGCCTGGAGGCGTGCCGCGAACTTGAAGCTGTGCGCCGGGACCACGCGGTCGTCGTGGTCGGCGGTGGTGACCATCGTGGCGGGGTATTCGGTGCCGTCTTTGAGGTTGTGGAGCGGGGAGTAGCCGTGGAGGTTGGCGAAGTGGACCTCGCTGCTGTCCGAGCAGCCGTACTCCGGGATCCAGCCCCAGCCGATGGTGAACTTGTGGTAGCGCAGCATGTCCATCACGCCCACCGCCGGAAAGGCCACCTTGGCCAGGTCGGGGCGCTGGGTCATGGTGGCGCCGACCAGCAGGCCGCCGTTGGAGCCGCCGGCGATGGCCAGGCGGTCGTGGCTGGTGTAGCCCTCACTGATGAGGTATTCGCCCGCGGCGATGAAGTCGTCAAAGACGTTCTGCTTCTCCAGCAGCATGCCGGCCTCGTGCCAGTCCTCGCCGAACTCGCCACCGCCGCGCAGGTTGGGCATGGCGTAGACGCCGCCTTGCTCGAGCAGGACGATGTTGGACGTGGAGAAGCTTGGGGTCAGCGAGATGTTGAAGCCGCCGTAGGCGTAGAGCATGGTGGGGCGCTGTCCGTCTAGCTCGAGGCCCGCCTTGTGGACGATGAACATCGGGACCATCGTGCCGTCCTTGGAGGGGTAGAAGACCTGCTTGCTCTCGTAGGCAGCCGGGTCGAAGTCGACCTCGGGGATGTAGAACGGGGTGCTCTCGCCCGTGGCCATGTCGTAGCGGAAGATGCTCGTGGGGTAGGTGAACGAAGTGAAGACGTAAAAGAGTTCGGTGGCGTCCTGCTTGCCGCCGAAGCCGCCGGTCGAGCCCGTCGCGTTGGGCAGGGCGATCTCGCGGGGGTTGGTGCCGTCCGCGTCGTAGCGGGTCACGGCGTTGCAGGCGTTCTTGAGGTGGGTGGCAAAGAGCTGGCCGCCCGCGGTGCTCACGCCCTCGAGCAAGTGCTCCGACTCGGAGATGACGTCCGTCCAGTTGCTGCGGTCCGACGGGTTGGCCGGGTCGACGGCGACGAGGCGGTACTTCGGCGCGTCGATGTCGGTCATCATGAGCAGCCGTCCGTCCATGTGGTCCACGATGCTGGAGCGGGTGTTGAATCCGTCGACCACCATCTGCCAGTCGGCGTCAGGGTTGGTGAGGTCCTTGATGTGGAGGTTGTTGCCGTCGGTACCTGTACTGGTGTTCAGGATGAGGTAGCGGTTGTCCTCCGTGGCGTAGGCGAAGTGGTAGCGGTTGGGCTCGTTGTCGTTGCGGAAGACCAGTTGATCCTCGCTCTGGGGGGTGCCCAGTTTGTGGAAGTACACGCTGTGGAAGGTGTTCTCTGCGCTGAACTCCGAGCCGTCGGGCGCCGGGTAGCGGCTGTAGTAGAAGCCGTCGCCGACCCAGCTCGCGCCGGAGAACTTGACCCACTCCAATACGTCGCCGGTCTCCTCGCCGGTCGCGAGGTCCATCACGCGGATCTCCTGCCAGTCGCTACCGGCCGCGTTCCGCATCACCACGACGTACTTGTCGTCATCGGAGGCGCTTGAAAGGCTGGCGGTCACCGTGCCGTCCTCGCTGAGGGTGTTGGGGTCGAGGAAGACCTTGTCTTCGCCTTGGAGTCCTTCGCGAACGTACCAGACGCTCTGGTTTTGCAGGCCGTCATTTTTGCTGATGTAGTAGCGGTCGCCAATCTTCCGTGGAGCACCCACTTTCTCGTAATTGAAGATCTGCTCGTAGCGGTCGCGGATGGCGTTGCGGAAGGGGATCGCGTCCAAGTGGCCGCGCGTTACTGCATTTTGGGCTTCTACCCAAGCTCCGGTCTCTTCGCTCCTGTCATCCTCAAGCCAGCGATAGGGGTCGGAAACTGCTGTGCCGAAATAGGTGTCCGTCACCTCCTCGGTGCGGGTGTCCGGGTAGTCGTAAGCCTTCATGGAGTCGGATGGGGCGGGGGTTGCGCATGCGGCCCAAAACAGGGCGATGGCGCAGGGGAAAAATAGGTTGCGCATGTTGTGAATAGAGGCCCAAATTAGGTGACATGAAGAACAGCCACGAAATTGATTACCGGATTCACGGTGATGACCTGCAAACCGTAGAGGTAGAACTGGACCCTCAAGAGACCGTGATCGCGGAAGCGGGCGCCATGAATTGGATGGAGGATGACATCGCTTTCGAGACCCGGATGGGCGATGGATCGGAAGCGAACAGCGGCGTAATGGGTAAGCTGTTTGGTGCAGGAAAACGACTGCTGACAGGCGAAAGCTTGTTCATGACCCATTTCACAAACCGAGGCGCCATGAAGCGGAAGGTGGCCTTTGCGGCCCCTTATCCCGGTAAGATTGTGCCTGTTGATCTGGCGGCCTTGGGCGGCGACCTCTTGTGCCAGAAAGATGCTTTTTTGTGCGCGGCCTTGGGCACTTCAGTGAGCATTGCCTTTAACCGCAAGCTGGGCGCTGGATTTTTTGGAGGAGAGGGTTTTATTCTGCAGAAACTTCAGGGTGATGGACGGGCTTTCCTCCACGCAGGAGGAACCGTTGTCAAGCGGGAGCTTCGGGGTGAAACGCTTCGGGTCGATACGGGGTGCATCGTGGCCTTTGATGAGACGGTGTCTTACGACATCCAAGCCGCAGGGGGCTTGAAAAGCATGCTGTTTGGGGGAGAGGGGCTTTTCCTGGCCACATTGAGCGGTCACGGAACAGTCTGGTTACAGAGTCTGCCTTTTAGTCGGTTGGCCGATCGAATTCTGATGAACGCGCCTTCGGCAGGGGGTAAATCCAAAGGCGAGGGCAGTGTTCTCGGCGGACTGGGCAGGATGATAGATGGGGTCTAATCTTCGGATGACTGCAGACGGAGTTTTGTGAATTTGTCTTTGGACGAATCGGGGTGAAATCCCTATCTGAGCTTAAATACTGGGGACGAAATTCGTTTTTCTATCGATTAATGGGTATATTTATGATTGCCCAACCCAGATTGTGCTCACATGAACCGTCTGTATACACTCCTCTTTTGCCTTGTCAGTGCTGCATTTGCGCACGGTCAAGCTCCCTCTTATGGTCTTTCCGTGGAAGTCTTCGCGGAACACGATACCGGTCCTTTGGCTGGTCAGACCACCTATCGAATCTACATGGACTGCGTCAACGCGGACGACATTGTATCGGCTGTGAGTGGAGATGCCATCTTCCCGATGGACCTCTCCACGACAACGACCTTCTATCAGGATGCCCTTGGTGCTGCCACCCCCAATGCGGTGAATCCGCTCCTTTTTGGGTTCTTTCCTGAATTGGAATATGACACTTGGGTAACGGTGGGCATTTCGCAGCAGCCTGATGGCTCGATGAATGAAGGAGAGATCAGTACGGTTGAGAGTCCCACCCAAGCATGGGTATTGGGCTTTGAGTCGGGTGGCAATTTGGTGATGGACGATGCTACTGGAGGGGCGTGGTTCGTGACACAGAATTACTCGAATGGTCTTGCGGGCGACGATTTGAAGGTGTTGCTGGCACAGGTGACAACAGACGGAGAGATATCGGGCACATTGTTGGTTCAAGTATTTGAGAATGGGGTAGGGTCTTCGGATTTGAGGTTTCACTTGAGTTTTGAAGGGACCGATGGTTCTGGAGCAGCGGGATGTACGGACCCCAATGCCGACAACTACAATTCCGGGGCAGCAGAAGATGATGGGTCTTGTCTCTATGGAGGGTGCACCGATCCGGTGGCTTGTAACTATGACCTGGAGGCCAACGACGATGATGGCTCCTGTGTTTTTGCAGATCCATTTCGCGATTGTGCCGGCGATTGCATTTCCGATGCCGATGGTGATGGCTTTTGTGACGAAGAAGAAGTGGACGGCTGTACCGATCAGACAGCCTGGAATTATGATTCCAATGCCACAGAAGAAGACAACTCCTGTATCTACTTCAATGCCTGTAACCTCGAAGCCGATGCGGTGGTCGAAGCCAGCAGTTTTGATTTTGAACCCAGCCTGCTCAACCTGGACGTGGGGGCCACAGTGGTATGGGTCAATGTGGGGGGATTGCACAACGTCAATGCCACGACGGATCAGCTGACGGGCTTGCCATTTGACAACCCACAGCCGTTCAGTATTCCTGCTGTTTTGGGCTCTACGGAAGGAACCTGCTTGGGCTCCTTCACATTTACCGTTCCCGGTGTTTACGACTACAATTCTTCGGTATCTAACCAGGCTTCTTTAGGGATGGTGGGAACCATTATTGTGGGCGCTGGAGGTTGCAATGATCAAGACGCGACCAATTATGATCCTACTGCTGAATTTGACGACGGAAGTTGCATTTTTTCTGGGTGTACCGACCCTTTGGCCAGCAACTATGACGCCAATGCGCAGATAGACAATGGAAGCTGTTTGTATCCCGGTTGTACCGATGCTTCGGCCGCCAACTATGATGCCTCGGCGAATGACGATGACGGCAGTTGTTTGTACACGGGTTGTACCGACGCCACTGCCGCTAACTATGACCCGCAGGCCAATACCGATGATGGGTCTTGTTTCTACCCGGGTTGCACCGATGCTGAGGCCTGTAACTACGACAGTTCAGCCGACACCGATGATGGCAGTTGCTTGGATGCTCCAGCCACATGGGGGGTTGATTATTTAGACTGCGACGGGCTTTGTCTCAATGACGCTGACTCAGATGGGGTATGCGATGAAGACGAAGTCGATGGTTGCAATGATGCCAATGCATGCAATTTCGATGTGACGGCGACCGAAGATGACGGGACCTGTGATTATTGTTCGTGCGCGGGTACAGGCGGCGATACTACTTGGGTAGCCGGCGATACACTCACCGTGATGACGTTTACGGATGATACCGTGGGCTATGCACTCGATGTGGAATGGGTGGCCAACCACACGACAGGTGCTTTAACTGGAATGTCTACGTTCCGCTTGTATGTGGTGGCGAATTCGGCTTCTGATTTGCTGAGCTCTTGCTTTGGCAACAGTTTGAACCCGATGGTGATTCAGTCCACCGAGGATTTCTATCAAGACCCCATCGGCAGCACCTATGGAACCGGCATTAACGCTTTGCTGTTGCCTGCTTTCCCCAGTGTTGCTTTCGACAGTTGGGTGACCATCGGTCTGGATGGGACACCTCCACCGGGTTACAGCAACATCCAGAGTGCTCAAAGCCCAGGCCAGAATTGGGTGGCATCGTTTGATGCAGGAGGGGAGTTGCGCATGGATGATGCCGTCGGCGGTGCTTGGTTTGTTACGTCTTCAAACCTGAACGGTGTTCCCGATGGAGACCTTCGGGTATTGGTGGCTCAGTTCACCACCTCTGGTGTGGTATCGGGCAGCTTGCCCGTGCAAATTTTCCCGCTTGGCGATGGATCCAATGAGGAGCGTGCGTCCTTTACGTTCACCACAGAAGGGCTCGGTCAGCCGGAACTGACAGCAGTAGTGGGCACCGGTGGTGATGGCGGAAACAACTGCGGTTGTACCGATGTCACGGCCGACAACTACGATGAGACAGCAGAATTTGAAGATGGCACTTGCCAATTCTTGGGCTGTACCAATCCCAATGGACTCAATTATGACAGCGATGCCAATACAGACGATGGTTCCTGTATTGTGCCTGGCTGTACCAATGTCGAGGCCGACAACTACGACCCTGAAGCCAACCAGAATGATGGGTCCTGTATCCTCTCGGGTTGCACGTACAGCGATGCGGCCAACTATGACCCCACCGCCAACACGGATGACGGCAGCTGTATTTATTATGGCTGTATCGACCCTGAGGCCGACAACTTTGACCCTACAGCAAACGTCGATGATGGCGGATGTATGTACTTGGGTTGCACAGATTCTAGCGCGGACAACTTTGACCCCAGTGCCAACCAAAACGACGGGACTTGTGAGTACCTCGGTTGCACGGTTCCGGTAGCATCCAACTTTGATCCAACGGCCAACGTGGACGATGGAAGCTGCCTGTTCCCCGGTTGTACGAACCCCGATGCGGCGAACTATGATGCGACAGCCAACGATGACGACGGCTCTTGTATCCTCGAAGGTTGCTTGGACGTCACCGCTTCTAACTACGATGCGGGTGCGAATACAGATGACGGCAGCTGCCTCTATCCGGGTTGTACCGATTCCGGTGCTTCAAACTTTGATCCAGATGCCAACCTCAATGATGGAACGTGTCTCTTCCCCGGATGCTTGGACAGCGATGCCCTGAATTATGATTCATCGGCCAACGTGGACGATGGAAGCTGTCAATATGGTGGTTGTATTGACCCCAATGCGGTCAACTATGACGACTCTGCCGATGTGGACAACGGCACTTGTTTGTATGCCGGCTGTACGGATGCTGCGGCATCGAACTACGACAGCGGCGCCAATCAAGAGGACGGCTCTTGTATCTACCCGGGTTGTACCGATAACACTGCGGTGAATTTTGATGTCATCGCCAATGAAGATGACGGTTCCTGCCTCTTTGGAGGTTGTATGGATCCCGGCGCCTGCAACTACGACGCCGATGCGGATGTCGAAGACGGTTCCTGTTTTTATCCGAATGTTGTCTACGTCGATTGTGACGGCAACTGTCTCAATGATGAGGATGGAGACGGGGTGTGTGACGAGGACGAGTTCAGCGGCTGTACCGATGCATTGGCGTGTAACTACAACGCCAACATGACCGAGGACGACGGCAGTTGTGAATACTGCTCGTGCTCAGAGGAGGGGCCTGCCGGATTGGATTCCTTTGAATACGAGACCAATGAGGCGGGTTATGGCCTGGAGCTCTCCCGTGTGATGGACCATTCTACGGGGCCTTTGGCGGGTATGACAACATGGCGTTTGACGGCCAAGTTGAACCATGTCGATGACATGCTGTCCAGTGTATACGGCAACGATGAGTTGCCACTGCAGGTGTCCTCTACGGCGCCATTCTATCAGGACTTGTTTGGCGGAACGTTTGCCAATGGTGTCAACCCATTGTTGTTGCCCAGTTTTCCCGATTTGGCTTACGATTCATGGGTGACCATCGGCATTGAAAGCACAGCCAATTCGGCTGCGGGAGAAGGGGACATTCAAAGTGCCCAAAGCCCTGGCCAAAACTGGGTCATTGGTTTTGATGCAGGAGGAGAAATTCTCATGAATGACCCTACTGGAGGCGCTTGGTTTGTCACGAACGTTTACAACAATGGCATTGCAGGGGATGACCTCGAGGTGTTGTTGGGGCAGTTCACAACGGCAGGCGAATTGACGGGTGTTTTGAATTACCAGGTCTTCCTTGAGGGCAATGGCGCCAATGATGTGCGCGTAACAGCCAGCTTCTCTTCCGCTGATTTGGAAGGCGAGGAAGGGCCTGCCTGCGGGTGCTTGGACGAGACGGCCGACAATTATGATTCCACGGCAGTTTATGATGATGGATCATGTGAAACGGCCGGGTGTACCGATGCCGCAGCAGACAATTACGACAGTGCCTCCAATGTGGACGATGGTTCTTGCCTCTTCAGTGGATGTACAGATCCAGATGGATTCAATTACGATACTACAGCCAACAGCGATGATGGCTCCTGTATTTTCTTCGGATGTACCCACCCTTTTGCGAGCAATTACGATCCAGCCGCCAACTTTGACGACGGGTCATGTGTGATCCTCGGCTGTACAATTTCCGGAGCGGAGAATTACAATCCCGAAGCAACCGACAACGATGGAAGCTGCATTTTTGCGGGCTGCACAAATGTTGATGCCAGCAACTATGATCCGCTGGCGTCCATTGACGATGGTTCTTGTGTGGTGCCCGGTTGTACAGATGCATCGGCGACGAACTACAACCCCGACGCCACGTTCAACAATGGATCGTGCGAGTTTCTTGGATGTACGGATGCGACAGCTTGTAACTACGATGCGTTGGCTTTGACCGACGATGGCAGTTGCACGTACCCCATTGACCTCTACGATTATGCCGATTACGATTGCAACGGCGACTGTATCAGTGACATCGATGAAGATGGCATTTGCGATGCCTTTGAGATTCCCGGCTGTACCGACTTTATGGCCTGTAATTACGCCGGTGCGACAGACGATGACGGTTCTTGTGATTACTTGAGCTGCGCGGGTTGTTCTGACCCTGAGGCGGACAACTACGACAGCAATGCGCTCATCGTCAACGATGACCTGTGCGAATACTTGGGATGTACGAACCCTGCGGCCGACAACTACGACGGGCAGGCCAACGTTGAAGATGACAGTTGTTTGTTTAGCGGTTGTACCGACCCCGAGGCCGACAACTACGATGCCCAGGCAAACGTGGACACCAACTGTATTTATCTCGGCTGTGTGAACCCTGCCGCGGACAACTACGACGCCAGTGCCAACACGAATGATGGGTCGTGTGTCTTCTCTGGCTGTACGGACCCAGCGGCTGACAACTTCGACCCTCAGGCCAACGCAGATTCAAACTGTATCTACTTGGGTTGTTTGGATGAATCCGCTTCGAATTACGATGCCGGGGCCAATACCGATGACGGCAGTTGTGCCTACCTCGGTTGCACGGATGAAGGCGCCTGTAACTTCACTGCGACTGCCAATACCGACGATGGATCCTGTGTCTACCCGGCTTCTTCCAGTGTAGACTGTAACGGCGATTGCCTCTTGGATACCGACGGTGACCAGGTGTGCAACCCCGACGAGATTGCAGGCTGCTTGGTGCCCGGTGCGTGTAACTACAATCCCGATGCTACCGACGGCGGTGTGGTGTGTGACTACACGGCTTGCGCAGGTTGTACTGACCCTACGGCCGACAACTATGATGCGACGGCCACGCTGCCCAGTGGAGATTGTGAGTACTTGGGATGTACGGATGCTGCGGCCGACAACTTCGCGCCAGGAGCGAACGTCGATGACGGAAGCTGTTCATATGGAGGCTGCACCGATCAGGAGGCTTACAATTACGACAGCAATGCTTCCTTGGATGATGGAAGCTGTTTGTATGCGGGTTGTGTGGACCCTGATGCCTGCAATTTTGACGCTGGAGCCGACACGGACGATGGAACCTGCACATACCCTGCCGCGGAATACAACTGCTTGGGGTACTGCATCTCCGACTACGATGGAGACGGGGTCTGCGATCCCTTCGAGGTGCCCGGTTGTACCGCTCCGTCGGCTTGTAATTATGACGTCAATGCCACGGAGAACAACGGCTCGTGTGAGTGGAGTTCTTGTGTAGGATGCACCGATGCTGCAGCCGACAATTTCTCGGCCACGGCCTTGACCGATGACGGCTCCTGTGAGTTCGGTGGATGTGCCGACCCGACGGCTGTCAATTATGAGGCCCAGGTGACCTTCAACGATGGCAGTTGCTTGTATGCTGGATGTACCGACAACGGTGCCTGCAACTTTACGGTGGGGGCCAACTTTGAGGATGGT
>Ga0115560_1002493_pt1 | contig 12024 bp, 10 predicted proteins | sample COGITO_mtgs_1105_5_FD_87278 | JGI IMG/M metagenome (GOLD analysis project Ga0115560, IMG submission 87278) | Pelagic marine microbial communities from North Sea - COGITO_mtgs_110509 | ecosystem: Environmental > Aquatic > Marine > Epipelagic | place: Germany:Helgoland, sampling site Kabeltonne... | reverse complement strand
GTCCGAGCTGGCGCATCAGCTTGCAAACGCACAAATATCTGGGGTTGCCTTGACGGCTCCTTGATTCAAATTCAATTGACCAGCCGTAGCTTGAGGGTAGGGGAAAGAGGTTGAGCTCTGCAGCAAAGAACCATGCCTTGGGCTTTTTCTCCTTCGGTCAACCCGCTGATTCCCTCGCGTTGCACCTGTCCTTCCACAATTTGTGCTTGACACGATAAGCAAATTCCGCCGCGACAACTGCTGGGAACATCGATGCCTGCCTGATGAGCCGCTTTGAGAATGGACTGTCCTGATCCGTGCATCCGGAAGGAACGAACACCGTTGTCTTGTTCAATTTCGACGTCGCAATGCGGCCTTAAAGTGCCGAGCTGGTTCAGAAGAGGAGCTTCTGTCTCGTGGCTCAACTGTCGGTCCGTGAAGTACTCCGTATGTCGCTGGGACATGGGAATACCGAGCGCATCCAATCCCCGGTGCACCTCTTCCATCATGCCGTGCGGGCCGCTAATTAAATACGTCGCATCCTGAATCCCTGGTTTGTTGCGCAGCCAGCGGGCGACTTGATCTCGCTTGATTCTATTTGCACCAAGTGAGTCGTTGTTGTTGCTGTCTGTGCTGAGGAAGTACGTCGCCATTCGGTCATGCGCTTGAAACGGCAGGAAATCATTTTTTAGCAACCGCCGGCGTTCAGAAGGGCTGGAGTGGTAGAGTGTAAATCGATGGGGTAGTTCACTTGTCATTGCCTGCTGCATGCAGCTGAAAACCGGCGAAATCCCGATGCCTCCTGAGAATGCGATGAAATCTTGCGGAAGTGTATTCCATTCAGGTTGCCAGAGGTGATTGCCTAGATTGACAACTTCCAATGTCATTCCGGCCTTGGCCTCCGTGTGGAAAAATCGGCTAGCTTGACCTCCCCGGAGGTTTTTGACCAAGAATTCGAGTTCTCTTGATTCAGCCGGAGAAATAACAGAATAACTTCGATGCAGTCTTGGTTCTGTGGGAAGATGAAAGGAGATATACGCCCCGCCCCATTCAAAGGCATCGTTTTTGACTGCAACTGCGGTTGATGACTCACTGGGCGGTGCGATACGAACCCGCACGGCCTCAGGTCCTTCACGAAGGATGGACGTTATTTTCCAATGACCGAGTGCATCGTTTGCCATGCTTTACCAACCCATTGAAAAGGTGAAAAGTTCTCGCAGCAGCTCTGCTCATCCAATTCGATGCTTGGCCCGAACTTCGTTGAACGAAAGTTTTATCGCGAAATAATGATTCTGTGCTACTCAGAATGAGCGTCTAATCGGGAGAGCAAAGCGGCCAGTGTCATCTTGTCGACAGGTTCATAGCCGAGGGGCATGGTAAAGTGATCTTCCTCCCATTCGGAAGGTGCAATGGTCTCTTGCGATTCCATGATCAAGCGGTATGCAGCAGGACCATCGGTAAGCTCGATTTCTCTCGGTAAAGCGCCGACCGACCAGGCGCAGGGGGCCAGACCAAGATCGAAGGACTCAGGATCATCCGTTTTGTCCAACGGCGGCGGGCACGTCTCCAAAAGTTCCACGGCATGGCCCAAGAAATGGAAAAGAACATGGTAGGTGTTCGAATCAAATTGTCCGTACCAAAGACGTTCAAAACTGGTTCCTTTCTCAACCAAACGCCAATGGCCCCCATTGGTTTCCCAGACGACTTGCTTGGGCAGGTAATCCCATTTTTCCATCGCCCCAGGGGACGTCTCTGGCACAGCTTGTGCTGAAGGCACCGCTCGGTATTGAACGCGGCCACTCCAAGTGGGAGGCGACTGCGTCCATGCCACGGAAGCGCAAAGCAGCAAAAGTCCAGCAATCAATGTACGTTGCGTCATTAAAATGCGAGGGTTTCGTCGAGGCATGATCGAACTTTCTCGGAATTGACAAGCACAAACCGTTCCAAGGATTCATTCAAAGGAATGGCCGGTGTTTCCATGGACCCGACCACTTGAACGGGCGCATCCAAATGCTCGAAAAGCTCTGCACTGATTCGGCCAGCAAGTGCCTGTGCAAAGCTGTTTTGGACAGGTTCTTCTGTAACGATCAAGGCGCGGTGTGTTTCCTTCACCCGATGTGCAATGAGGTCAAAGTCGATCGGACTGATCGACCTCAAATCGAGGATTTCGGTGCGTTCCTCCAATCCGTTGGTCGCTTCTTTAGTCCAATAAACTCCGCGTCCATACGTGATGATGGTGCAGGTACTTTCATCGTTGGTTCCTGTGTGCGTCAAGCTACGAACCATTCGGCCTTGCCCAATCGGAACCCGATAATCGGCATCGGGCTCGATGACTTTGGCCTCTTCCGTGCCGGGGATTTTGGACCAATAGAGTCCTTTGTGCTCCAATACAATGACGGGATTGGGGTCGTAATAAGCAGATTTGAGCAAGCCTTTGAGATCGGCTCCGTTGGATGGGTACACGACTTTGATGCCGCGAATATTGGCCAATATGGATTCGATGCTAGAACTGTGGTACGGACCTCCAGATCCATAAGCCCCGATGGGTACTCGAATTACGCTGTGCACAGGCCATTGCCCGTTGGAGAGAAAATAACTTCTGCTCAGCTCCGTGAACAATTGATTCAGTCCGGGCCATAAGTAATCGGCGAACTGTACTTCCACAATAGGGCGCAACCCCACAGCTGACATGCCTGCCGTAGAGCCAATGATGAATGCTTCTTGGATGGGCGTGTTGAAGACCCTGGAATCCCCAAATTTTTGTGCGAGTGTCGCCGCCTCTCGAAATACCCCGCCCAAACGTCCTCCTACATCTTGTCCGTACAAAAGGGCCTCTGGATGGGCTTCTAGGATTTCTTGCATCGCGTGCAGAGCGCAATCGACCATCAGGGTCGTTTCATCTCCTGACCCTACGCGCTGCCCCGTCTCTTCTATAATTTCGGTTGGTGCCAAAACATGGGCAGCCAACTTATTCGGATCGGGTTCGTCGTGCTGCTGGGCTCGATCGAATGCGGCTTGCACCTCGTTCGCTGCGTCGCTCTGGATTTGATCCAATTCTTTCTCGTCTATGCCGAGTTGAATCAAGCGGTTGCGCAAGGCGGTCAGGGGGTCACGCTTTTCATGTTCTTCCAGATCGTCGCGGTACCACTCTTTGCGGACTCCACTGGTGTGGTGTCCGAGAAGCGGAACATGCGCATGCACCAGCACCGGTGCACGCTGTGTTCGAACGTGCTCGAACGCAGCGTTCATCGCAACCATGCTTTCTTCCGTATTGGCACCATCGACCTCGATCAATTTAATCTGGGGAAACGCTTTGGCCAAGGTTGAAGCGTCATGGGAACGAATCTCGGAGGCGTGGGCGGAAATATCCCATTCGTTGTCCTGTACCAACCAAATAATGGGAAGTTTGCGCAAGTCACTCATGTGCAGGGCCTCACTCACTTCCCCCTCCGTCATGGCTGCATCACCGATGGAGCAGACGACCACAGGTGGGGCGCCTTCTCGGTCGTGGGGGATGCCCTGAATTTCTTTGTACTGCAAGCCCAATGCCACTCCAGCTGCGGGAATGGCCTGCATTCCGGTGGCACTGCTTTGGTGGGGAATTCGCGGTAAACCAGGCCGGTTTAAGGAGGGGTGGCTGTAATACGTCCGTCCACCGCTAAAGGGATCATCTCCTTTGGCCAGCAATTGGAGCATCAGATCTTCCGGTTCCATGCCCATCGTCAACAGCAAACAATCATCCCGGTAATAGGCGCTCAGGTAATCCTGGTTTTCGAGAAGCCGGCCTGCGGCCCACTGAATGGCTTCATGGCCTCGAGCACACGCGTGCACGTATTTGGAGGTCAATCGCGCATTGGCTTCGTACAGGTCGCTCATGGCTCGGGCAGTGCTCATGGTGCGAAATGCCTGAATCAATGCTTTGACGCCGGATTTGATGGTGGAAGCTTCCTTCATTTTTCGTCTTCGTCGTAAAGATAGAGCAGTCCGGATGGGCTACCTTCGCCGAGATGCACTTCAATTGCTGGAAATGGGAAGGGACGGGCAATGATTTTGTCCTATTTGACCGACGCGATTGGCCGGAATTGCCTGATGCCGGCGAAATTCATCGGCTTTGCGATCGAGACGGACCGGTGGGAGCGGATGGGGTCATCTTTTTTCGACCGATGGTCGAACTGCGGGCCGAAGGGATGGCAACAGATTGGGAAATGGACTACATCAATGCAGATGGTTCGAGGTCTTTTTGTGGCAATGGAAGCCGTGCGCTCTTCTCTTTCCTGCGAGAAAAAGGATGGATGCCTCAGAAGGGAGGAGTCTTGCATGCCTGCGACGGTGCCCATGCGGTATGCTGGAATGCGGCCCTTGGCGAGCCCGGAGTCGAAATGCGTTCAGTGGCTCCACCTCGTGTGGCTCCAAGTTTTTTGGGGGGCGATCGAGCGCATTTTGTGGATACGGGGTCGCCTCATCACATTGAGTGGGTGGACGAGGTGAGGCAATTGGATGTGATTCAACAGGGTCGAGCGATTCGAAATGCGTCAGAATATGAGCCCGATGGGACCAATGTGGATTTCGTTCGGGTCGCAGGAGACGGCTTGCTGGAGATGCGCACCTTCGAACGCGGAGTCGAAAATGTAACGAAAGCCTGCGGAACTGGCGCAGCTGCAGCTGCCATTGCGGATTACTCGGAGCGGGGAGGAAGCCTCGAACGCCACATGGCCATGCCAGGTGGGAGGCTCACCGTGCAGGTGCAGCCCCCCGATGCAAAGACGGGACAATTTGATGGAGTCTGGTTATTTGGAGCGGCAAGGCAAGAAATGGAAGGAATTTGGGATGCAGCCAAAGGCCGATTGATTGCGGCGATGGTGGCGATGTTGGCTATATCTGCGGTCTCGGCTCCACTGAATACAATAAAAGCGGCGCCTTGGACAGACCAAGTCCGTGTCTCGGTGCTGACCGGCTCGCCGGGTCCTGAGCTCTACAGTGCTTGGGGACATACCGCCATCCGGGTGCTTGACATGGGGCAGGTGCCACCTGTTGATTTGACATACAACTATGGAACCTTTGAATTCAGCGAAGGATTCTACCTGCGGTTCTTGAAAGGAGAATTAAATTACCGACTCGCGCGCTCTTCTTTTTCAGCATTCCAGCTCGAATACATGCGGGAAGGACGGGCGGTTTTGGAGCAGCCCCTCGCTTTGGAGCCTGATGATGCCCGGGCGCTTGTGGCTTATTTGGAATGGAACCACTTGCCTGAAAATCGCGTCTATGCATACAAGTTCTTTGAAGACAATTGTTCTTCCCGCGTCCTGAATCTCCTCAATGCTGTTTTTGGTGAACGCTGGGATAGCGGCTGCGCCGGCGATGTCGCATCCGGGGTAACTTACCGCCAAGCGATTCGCCCCTACATCGTTGGAGATGCCTGGACCGAGGCGGGAATTGATTTTATTTTGGGGCCGCACGCCGATGAGGTCATGCCACCCTGTGGTTCCAGTTTTTTGCCGGACGGTTTGATGGTCCAATTGCTCCAAGGAAGCTTGGACGGTCGCACGGTTGCTCAGCAGCCATCTGAACTCTTGCCTCCTGAGCGCTCGTGGTACCGAGGTGTGGCATCGAACCCCATTTCCTCTCCTCCTTTTTGGGCGTGGATGCTGTTGCTGTGGTCCTTCATTTGGTCTATTCGGCGATTGGTGCAGCACAGAGCGGGAGTCGCAGTCCCCCGATGGGAACGAAGGCTTGGGAAGGGAGTTCAACTTCTTGCGGGGACATTGGGTGTGCTGTTGGCGTTGATGTGGATGTTCACGGATCATACGGACACTTGGGCCAATTGGAATTTAATCTGGGCCTCACCTGCATTGATATTGCTCATTCGGAGAGGAGGCAGGTTAAAGCCTTGGCAGGATCGCACCCGATGGGGGCTCTCCGTTGCGATTTTGCTGTTCTTGTTGGCTTTACCGTTTGTTCCGCAATTCGTATCTTTCCTCTGTGCATTGGTCGCCTGGTCTGTTTGGTTGAGTTTGGATCCGTGGGATGTGCCTGGCGGATGGCCGATGCGAACTAAAAAATGAACGACGTGCGTCCATTGACTCGAGGAAAGGTGCTGGTGCTGATTGGATGTGCAATCATGGTGCTTGGCGGTTGCAATCGGCAACCCATCACGTGGGAGACCAACATTGCATTGCCCTTGGTTGACCAGGTTTGGACATGGTCGGAGGTGATTCAAGGTGCTTCGGATGATTCTACGCTTGCGGTTGATGTTGGGTCACCGGGAACGATTGTGTTCAGCGGTCCCGTCGCTGAATGGGGCATCGAATCCCTGACGCAGTTACCAGACACCATTGTGTCGCAAGAATTAACCCCGGATTTTGACGGTGGACCCTTTGCTGTTCCTCCAGGAGCCGTTTTGTTGGACACGGAAGAGGACATCGTTTTTCAAGGAATCGACCAAGCTTTTACAGGGATTGTCTTAGAATCAGGTCGAATCGAATATTTCGTGGAAAGCTCAACGAATGGGTACGTAGAGCTCTTCTATGCATTCCCGAGCGTCACCATTTTTGGACAACCGGTGGAATTGCAGGTGGTCTTGACGCCAAGCGATGGCGTTGCTTTTGAGACCCGCGAAGGCACCATTGACCTCAGTGGAGCGGTGATTGATTTGACCGGCGTTTCAGGGAATGAAATCAATCGAATTGCGAGCCAATTAATCATCGGAACGCCGAGCAACATCAATGACACCGCGCAGGTGTATGGGTCCGATAGCATCCGAGTGCAAATGCATTTTCAGGAATTGCTCGTCCGTGAAGTGTCTGGTTACTTTGGGCAAGAGACCATAGGTTTTGATGTGGAGCAGCAGGTGTTTGATCCCGTTGATTTCCCTTCCGGATTCGTGGAAATAAATCCAACACGGGCCACCTTGCAATTTCGAAATACCATTGCGGCTGACCTTCGTTTGCAGTTGGATGCCATGTCGGTGGATGGTTTGCAAGTCACGCATCCTTCCTTGGGCCTTCCTCAATTGATTTCGCGGGCCGCCTGGGAAGATGGAGCGCTGGAGCCGGCTATCTGGGAGATGGACTTATTGGAAACAGCACCATCTATTTTTGAATTGTTGAGCTATTTGCCGCAATGGGTTCAGGTCGTTGGAGAGGGTCTTTTGAACCCGCTGGGCGATGTGTCGGGCGGTCATGATTATTTCGATACACGTGTCCCACCTGCCTTGTACTTGGATTTGGAGTGGCCGTTGGTGGGGACAATTGAAGACTTTCAAATAGCGCGTTCGCTGGAACTGTCCCCCACCGATTTGCCGGGTTTTAACGGGGATTTATTGGTTCGATTGACCAATGGATTTCCTGTGGAATGGACCTTCAACGCGGTCTGGCGGTTTCCGGGCACCGGGATCGACCCCGTGTTCATAGAAGGATTGGTGCCCGCCTTCCCAGGAGGTGAAATGCTCGAGTTGCGTATTCCCGTGGATGAACAGCGATTGGCGACCGCTGGGGTGATTGACGTGGTTGCATCCATGCGATCCGAAGGGCCGGTGGAATTTACCGGTCGAGAACGCATGAGATTGGAGTTGGGCGTCGAAGGAATGTATCAAGTCGAAGTCCCATGAATATCCGAATTCTACTGCTCATTGGATGGCTTATGGCGCCAATGTGGGTTGCCGCCCAGTTGGACAGCATTCCATGGACGCTCACAGTTTGGGGGCAACAGCGATCCAATTCGTTGGACCGGGATATGGGACAAAAACTCTTTCGAGGTGGACACATCACTCCCGAAATGGTGGCTTCTTCCAGCGCAGCTCAAGGTCAGGATATGGGAGCACTGGGCTTCACAACGGGGGTGGATTGGCGGTGGACTTCTCTTAAAGCGTGGAAGAATTCGAATGCTCGGATCTGCGGATCTATTCAGGGGAAATGGGTGGGCGATTCGAGGTGGACACCGGAGCTGTTAGATTTGGTTTTTTCAGGCAACGCTGGGCATTTGGGACGATGGGATGTCTTGGACGGTTCCCGCGTTCGGACTGCGGCTTGGATGAATGCTGCCATAGGCCTCGAAGGACAAAATCAAAACCGCATTGAGATTGGGCTGGTGTACCTGCCAGCGTACACCGGAGTGCACATTCGCAACGGATATTTCCATGTGGACGAAGACATCGACTCTTTGCAGGCTTATATGCGAGCTGATGCGGAAGTGAGTCAGCGGGCTGCCTGGGGCAGTGCCATCAATGCCGAATGGCATTTTTTGCGCGAAGAAGCGCCTTTCGCTTTTCATTTGAGGATTCAAAATCTCGGATGGGCGGTTGTGCCAAAAATGACGCAGTGGAAAGTGGACACCTTGATCGAGACCACAGGGTTGACGTTTCAGGGACCGGAATGGTCATTGGAGGCAGTTCAGCAGGAAGGGTGGGGAGCAGGTTTTGCTTCGGTTGATTCGAATAAGACAGTCGTGCGCATGCTTCCTGCCCGGCTCGACGCATCTTTTGAATACCCGCTTGGCCCACGTTCTGGATGGGATGTGCAAGTGCAGTTGGGAGAATGGATGCCCTTGCCTCGAGCGATCACGGGATACCGAAGGGCCATTGGAAAGCAGTGGCAAGCCGGGATCCAAATGATTGCAGGTGGCTGGGGACGGCTGCGTCCAGCGGCTTGGGCCCGCTGGCGTGTACCCGGTGAGCACGCCATCGTTATTTACCTCGAAGATCCATTTGGATGGGGAACTCATTCTGCCTTCGGTAGAGGCATCACCCTTCAATTCCAGAACATGTAATGCGAACGAGTTGCGGAACTTGGTTTTTCATACCCACCTTTGTGGCTGGAATGTGAACGCTGAGGTACAGCATCATGTCAAGATCAAAAATGGAGAATACATCGAATTTGAAGGATGCCGGCTGGACCGCTGGTGACCGGTTGCAGATCATAGCTGGGCCGTGCGCCATTGAAGGCGAAGACATCGCCATGCGTGTCGCCGAAGGAGTGATTGCAACATGCGCCAAATTGGACTTGCCTGTGATTTTCAAAGGATCCTACCGAAAGGCGAACCGGTCTCGGCTCGATAGCTTTACGGGCATTGGAGACGAAAAGGCCCTGGGTATTTTAGCCAAGGTCGGGGAAGCATTTGGAGTGCAGACGACCACAGATGTTCACGCAGCCGAAGAGGCGTCCTTGGCAGCTGCCTACACGGATGTGCTTCAAATCCCCGCATTTTTGTGTCGGCAAACAGATTTATTGGTCGCTGCAGCACAAACAGGCAAGGTGGTCAACGTCAAAAAAGGCCAATTCCTCGCCCCTGAGTCCATGGAGCACGCCGTCCGAAAGATTCACGATTCGGGCAACCCGAAAGCTTGGTTGACTGAACGCGGAACGATGTTGGGATACCAGGACATGGTGGTGGATATGCGCGGCTTTCCTGTGATGCGTCAATACGGTCCTGTCATCGCTGATATTACCCATAGCTTGCAGCAGCCCAACCAACAATCCGGCGTTACCGGGGGGCGTCCAGAACTTATTGCGACGATAGGCCGAGCAGCGGTAGCGGCGGGTGCCAACGGTGTTTTCATCGAAACCCATCCCGAGCCATCGCAGGCGCTTTCTGATGGAGCCAATATGCTGCCGCTGGACCAATTGGAGGGATTGCTTGCGCAGTTAAAACGGGTGCACGAAGCGGTGCAGCATGGATAGAATACCGGCCTTTGCATGCCTTGCGTTGACATGCTTTATGGCATGGGTCAGCGTGACCTCTGCGCAAACGGACACCCTCGAAGTGCGCGTATTGGGTGGACAACAGGATGACCGGGGTCAGCAATTGGTCGAATTGGCCAACGGAGATGTCCTCTCGATCAGCTCTACCAATAGCACAACGGATGACGAACCGCGGGGCTGGTTGCATCGCTTTGATTCGGCTGCGCACGTTATTTGGGAGGCGACAATCGAAGATGCGCCTTTGCTGCAGCCAGTCGATGCTATGGAACACGGCGATGGGCTCCTTACGGTATTCGGAATGCGATTTGGTGGCGTTGGCAATGCGTACGACTGGGGATGGTACACCTTAGATGCGAACGGTGCTTTTTTGACGCAAACTACTTGGGGCACGGACGCATGGGATTTGCCCACACGGATCATGTTCCACAACGATACGATGTGGTCGGTGGGTACCTCTTACATTTCGGGCAACGGCGATGTTTGGGCAACGGGCCACATTTGGATGGACGGTGCTTGGATGCTGGTGCATGAGGGCAATGTGGCTTCGATGCCCGAAGAGGAAGTAGCGGTAGATGCAGCATTTCAGGGTGATACCCTGCTCGTTTTGAGCTCGCTGATCGAGGAAAGTGCTGCACGCTGGCAGGGGGTGAATGCGGCATCGGGTGAGGTGCATTGGTCGCATCAAAGCAGCTGGGTAGATCCAACGGCTGCTGTAGCCATCGATGTGAATAGCACAAATGCAGTAGCGCTGATGAATGTGTCGACGGCGGATGGAATGCGGCTTGCATTTGCAGTGGTAGATTCCGCGGGGAATCTGGTCCTTGAGCAATTGCCTGGTTCCGGTGTGGACATCGCCGGATGCGATGTGCAGTGGTATAGCCCCACGGATTTTGCCACAGTCTCAGTCACCAATGAATTGGGGCTGGGAGGAGAAGAAATCCTGTTCTCACGTTGGTCTGCGGTGAGTGGCGCCTGGCAAGGTGGCCCATCCATCGGTACGCCTTGGGATGAGGTGCCCAGCGCCATGCTGCACGATGAAGATGGACGATTGTGGGTGCTGGGATCGACGAATGGATATTCCAATGGCCGCGATGATGTGTATTTGGTTCAAATTCCGAATGCCTCCATTTCAGATTATACCAACAACGTAGAAACGAACATTTTGGACACCACCTTGTCCATGGAAGAGCCCGTGTTTGAAGCTGGATTTTCTGTCTATCCAAATCCAGCGACGGACTCCTTCACTTTAGAAGGGGTGGACTCGGCTGGGTTTTGGAAGATCTTCAATGGAACAGGCCAACCGGTGAGGTCGGGGAGGGGATCTCAAGGATGGGTTAGCGGCTTACCGCCCGGATCGTATTGGCTCGTTGTGGGCAATGAACGCGGCGGAAGCATGGATGCTGTGCCGCTTTGGATTCGCTAAAGAAGGCGAGGTAAAATCGAATGGTAGCGTTTGGAACGCTTTTTGAAAAGGTTGTAAAATGAATGAACCCATGAAACGACGAAATCTATTGCGCGTCCGTGCAGGGGCCATTGCGGCTTTTGTGGTGACCTTGGTTTGGACAGGTTGCCAACCCACGCTCCACACGATCGGAACGCGCACATGCGAAGAATCCAAGTGGACGCCACAATCCTATTCAATCCAGGACATTCTGCCGGGTGTAGAAAGCAATTTGCAGGCGCAGCGGACCTACGTTGTTTCAAGAAAGGATGGGGCGGACGGGGGTGCTGCCGAGTCGGCATCGTGGTTTCTTGCGACGGATTCGGTGCTCCTTCCAATGCGTTTTCGATTGGACAGCGAAGGAGCTGCTCAATGGTCGGGTACGCGGAATTTTTATGGAGAAGTTCGCCCAGGCGTTCCGACATTGGCAGAAGTGTTCCCGTCTCTTTCGGGAGCTTCTCTGACTGACACGGCTTGGCTAATTCGAGAGTCGCCTGAGGGATGCATGGCGGTCTCCTTGCCACCGGTACAAAAACTGCAGGCGATCGCTGCACCTTGAAGCGCGGGAGATTAAAAGAATACAAGTATCTTTGCTCGCGTTTCAATGGAAGCGAAGATGGGGGATTAGCTCAGCTGGCTAGAGCATTATTCGTCTCTAACACCTGAGACGTATTTTCCCGAAAAAAACTTGGACTTCTTTTTCCCGTTAACTTCATATTGGATCTTGTATTCAGTTCCTCTGGAATCTGAAAATTTCTGGGTTACTATCCCTTCCAAGAGATTTCCGTCAACACTGACTTGAACCGTGTCTCCTTTCTCGTAAGTTTTGTACTCTGAGGAACTTAAATCCGAATGTTGACTCACTGGCAATTGTTGAGAAGAAGGAAGGGATAAACTACCGTTACTATT